>ERZ773243.3027-NODE-3027-length-12737-cov-6.253588_pt1 | contig 12737 bp, 9 predicted proteins | sample MGYA00580520_ERZ773243 | MGnify/ENA primary metagenome ERZ773243 (study PRJEB29015, sample SAMEA2737747) | human gut metagenome | biome: human gut; feature: human-associated habitat; material: faeces | place: China | collected 2012 ... | reverse complement strand
ATCCCACCTCGGGGCGCGTACGGTAGGATGCGTTTATCAAAAATCAAAGCAGCAAAGCAATTAGACTTTTCAAAATCCGTCAGTGACAAGACAATTTTTTAGACAGAGTTCACGGATTTTCAAGTGCCTTGGCAGGCAAAATTATATTTCAAATAATCGGGACATAAGAAATATTATAGGTGAATCCCCGACATTAACTGATCAGGCTCAACAGACGGAGCAGGAAGATCCAGAAGGTCAGGGTGACCGAAGATAACAGGGTGGTGGCGACCACGATGCTCGAAGCAAGAATGTCGTCACCATCCATATTTTTTGCCATAATATATGCCGCAGGCGTGCATGGGGAGGCGAGCATGATCAGCAGCGCGATCAGCTCCTGATCGCGGAAACCTAAGAATACTGCGGTCGGAAGGAAGATTGCTGCCCAGCCCAAAAGCTTCATGAAGGAGGCCGCAAAGGTCGGCTTCAGCTTTGCCAGTGCCTTTCTACCCTCGAAGCTTGCACCGATCGAGATCAGCGCAAGGGGAGAGGTCATGACGGCAAGATTATTGATGGATTTGCTTACAATGCCCGGGAGCGGCAGGTTGATAAAGGATGCGATGAGTCCCAGGACAATGCCGATGATGATCGGATTCTTCAGAATATTGATAAATGCCTTGCGGATATTGGCGGAGGAGTCTGTGCCGGTGTGTCCGCTTTCAAAGGTCAGAACGATCACGGCGAAAACATTGTACAGCGGCACAGAGCCGATGATCATAAGCGGTGCCATGCCGGAGCTGCCGTAAATATTCTGGATAAAGGCAACGCCGAGAATGGCGGCGCTGCTGCGGTAAGAACCCTGCACGAAGGCACCGACCGAATGCTTGTCCTTCAGAGTAAGCTTCGCAACGATCCATACCGACAGGATCGAAAAAAGAGTGGCAACAAAGCAGAATCCGACATATTTCACATCAAAATGATGCCGGATATCTGTGCCAGCCAGATCCAGAAAAACAAGACATGGCAGGCAGACCTTGAAGACAAAACGGTTTGCGACTGATGCAAAATGATCATCGATAATCCCGATGCGTTTAAAAATATTGCCAAGTATCATAATGGCAAAGATTGGTACAGTTGCGTTTATACTGAAAATAAAACTATCCATGGTAATCTCCGTTCTGAATAAATTGTTGCAAAGAGGCGGACCTCCGCAAAAATTTTAGCAGAATGGCATGATATTTTCAAGAGACGGCGGTGCCGTGCCAGCGGTGGAAACCACCGTTTAAGCTCATGACCGTGTAGCCGCGGACTGCAAGATCTCTTGCCGTGATAAGGCTGATATGACCGGAATCACAGTAAAGAACGATGTGCGCCGGCAGCCTGTTGTGAGCGGCTTCGTAGTCCTTGAGCAGTGATGGAAATTCGCTGACGGCACGTTCCCAGTCCAGCCGGACAGCACCGGGAATATGCCGGTTTTCATAATCACTGCGGCTGCGAAGATCGATCAGCAAAGTATCCGCCTCCTGAAGATATTCGTTTAACGTTTTTTCTGATATCACGCGATAATTCATGGGACCGCCCCCTGATCTCAACATTATGTAAAGGGGGCATGAAGCCCCCAAAAAAATCAATGCGTTGCTTCGGAAACAGACCGGATTAATAGCGGTCAGACTCGTCGGAAGTGTGGCAGTTTCGGGTTGTGTTCTTGCTGCTGTTCTTCATTTTGTTTGAGCTCTTGTTTGAGGTGTTTGAAGCATTGCTTGTGTTTGAAGCGTTGCCGGCATTCTTGGAAGAATTGTAGCTATTGTCAGCATTTGTCGAATTTGATGAATTTTTTGCCATAATTATACCTCTTTTCTAAGTGATAATGATTCGGTCAGGAGAATTTCTCGTGACACCATTGTGATTGTTGCATGAAATAGTATGGCGTATTTTATAAAAATTATGCAAAAACTCTAAAAATATTGAAAAAAATGCTGATATACTATATTATGTTAATATCTGTATAATGTTACGAAATGATTTTCGTCAAGGGAGATTATATTAGAAAATGAGGTGTAAGGAATGAAGAGAAACAAACAGGTATTGAAGGCGGCTGCATGGGCAATGTCATTCGCAATGATGGTGACATGTGTCGATGTTCCCGGGGCTGCACTGGCAGCCAAAAAGCCGAAGCTTAACAAGAGCAAGGCTGTGATCCGGGTGGGAAAAAAGATAAGGCTGCGTGTGAAAAATGCCGGCGGAAAGAAAGTAAAATGGACCAGCACCAAAAAGAAAATTGCCTCTGTCACCAAAAAGGGAGTTGTCAAGGGCAAGAAGGCAGGAAAGACTGTGATCAAGGCAAAGGTAGGGAAGAAGACTCTGAAGTGCCGCGTAACAGTCAGGAAGAATAATGTGCAGGCATCGGCAGATGTTTATTCATTTGCGCCACAGACGAATGCACCACAGGCAACGAACGGAAGCAATCAGACTTTGGCTCCGCGTAATTCCCAGCGTCCGACTGCGTCAGCACCGGTCAAGAGTCCTGCTGCATCTGCAAAACCGGGGGTATCTGCGGGAACGGCGTCCGGTCAGCCGACCGGCACAGCACCGTCTGCAACGGACATTCAGACACCGGAGCCAATTAAAACACCGTCTGCAACGGACATTCAGACACAGGAGCCGATTAATACACCAGATCCTGTGAAGACACCGTTTGCAACGGAGACGAGCGTTCCGACACAGACGCCGTCTGCAACGGATATTCAGACTCCTGAGCCTTCCGATACAGCAGTACCGTTTCTGTCCACCGTGCAGATTACGACGAAGAAGGACGGAGAAGTATGGTCGGAATCCGAGAACAGCTATTACCTCAAGAAGCAGGGTGCAAGTGCATTTGAGGACAGTATGAGTGTGGAGGACGGAACCTACGATATTTATGTGTACGATGGGGAGACACTGGAAGATACCGATGAGGATGTTGAGGTAACCGGTCATAACCGTAAGATCACGATCGATTACTATACGGTCAGCTTCTGGGATGAAGACAATACCTTGATGAAGAACATTGACAAGCAGATCGTCCGCAAGGGAAAGAAAGCGGAATGTCCGGAATTTACTCCGGGTAAGATCGACTGGACCTTCAAGGGCTGGTATGTCGATGATATGGAAAGCGGCGACACTGTTATCTATGATTTTGACCGGCAGGTAACGTCCACAACGTCACTTCGTGCGGAATGGAAGTTTTCTCCGGGAAGCACCGTTTATACGGCGGCATATTTCCTGGCAGATTTTGACGGCAATTACGAAGATGAGCCAACCAGAGTACAGGAGGGAATCGGGATGGCTCAGGCAGAGACGACAGTAACGGCGTCTGACAGTCCCCAACCCGGCTTTGTGCCGGACACCGAACGAAACGAGAAAGTGTCCGTAAAAGCGGACGGTAAAACAGTTGCGAGGTTTTATTATAAGAGAGCATCTTACCAGTTAAAGTGGGATTTAAACGGTGCCACCAAGGACGGGGCATCTTATCTTCAGGAGAGCGTTCCATATGGACAGAGTATTGATCTTCCGGACGTGACAAGAGAGGGCTACACCTGTGAAGGCTGGGTTGATTCCGATGGAACTCCATGGGCGGATATAACGAAAATGCCGGCGGGTGATGTGACTTTTAAGGCAACATGGAAGCCTGTTGAATACACGATCCATTATGATCTGGGCGGTGGCACGTTTGATGCAAACTGGTCGGCACCGGAGAGTTATTCGATCGAGAAGGAAGCTTATATTTATCAGAAACCAACCAGAGCCGGTTATACCTTTAAGGGCTGGATCGGAGATAACGGTGACACTCCGCAGGATGTGATTGCTGTGAAGGGTAGTGAGACTACCGGTGATAAGTATTATAAGGCGGTATGGACAGCAGATGTATATTCGATCAGTTACAACTTAAACGGCGGAGAGTGGGGCGTACACAAGGGACCGGATAAGTTCACGGTTGAAACGGAGGACTTTACACTTCCGATTCCGGAACGCGCAGGATATCAGTTTATCGGATGGACCGGCAGTAACTTATCAGAGCCGCAGATGACCGTGACGATCGAGAAGGGAAGTATTGGCTATCCATATTATATGGCAAACTGGGTTCAGGTAGCTACACCGGTACCAACGCAGGCACCGACGGCAGTGCCAACGAAGAAGCCAACCACGGAACCGACAAAGGCACCGACGGCAGAACCAACGAATACACCGACGGCGGCACCAACGGCAGTGCCAACGAAGATGCCGACCGCAGTACCGACAAAGGCACCAACGAAAACGCCGACCACAGCGCCAACGAAGGCACCGACCCCGGCACCAACGAAAACGCCGACGGCAGTACCGACGAAGATGCCAACCACAGCGCCAACAAAGGTACCGACAGCAGAACCAACGAAAACACCGACGGCGGCACCGACAAAGGTACCGACGGCAGAGCCGACGAAGACGCCGACCACGGCACCGACGAAAACGCCAACGGCAGTACCAACGAAGATGCCAACCATAGACCCAACGATAGCACCAACGGCAGAGCCGACGAAAACGCCGACACCGGTACCGGCACCAACGCCGGAGCCGACAGCAGCACCGACAGCAACACCAACACCGACTATCACCCCGGCACCGGAACCGGATCCAACGCCAATACCAACGGTTACACCAACGCCGGAACCGGATCCAACGCCAATACCAACGGTGAAGCCGACAGCAACGCCAACTGTGGCACCGACGGTGAAACCGACAGCAACGCCAACTGTGGCACCGACGGTGAAGCCGACAGTAAAACCGACAGCAACGCCAACAGTAAAACCGACGGTGAAGCCAACAGTGAAACCGACAGCAACGCCAACGGTGAAGCCGACAGTAAAACCGACAGCAACGCCAACAGTGAAGCCAACAGTGAAACCGACAGCAACACCGACGGTAAAGCCGACCGTGAAACCGACAGCAACACCGACGGTGAAGCCGACAGTAAAACCGACAGCAACACCGACGGTGAAGCCGACCGTGAAACCGACAGCAACACCGACGGTGAAGCCGACCGTGAAACCGACAGCAACGCCAACAGTGAAACCGACAGTAACTCCAACTGTTGCACCAACCGTGACTCCGATGGTCACACCGACTGTCACACCGGCACCTGTAAAATCACCAATTCTCAAGGTTGGTAAGTATTCTCTGTATCTTGGAATGACACTTGCACAGGTCAATGAAGTGATGGTAGTTGGAACAGTTGATGAGGGCTTATCTCCACAGGGCAACCAGTCCTATGTTTACAATCCGGGCGGAGATTATTCCTGCCTGATTGAAGTACAGATCCGTGATGGTAAGGTGGTTGAAATGTCCACGATCTCCAAGAATTTTAGTTACGGAGATATCCTGACATCCGGCGACAGTTTTAGTACATTGACATCGAATGGTTTCCGGTCGATGAGTACTTATCAGTACACGATCTACAGCCAGACAACAGATGATGCATATGTCAATGTAATGACAGATAAACAGAGAGATAAGAAGGCATACGGTGTTCAGATCTTTGATAAGGGACTTGGTTCGATGGATTCACTTTTGTATCCAAAGAATTGTACCTATTCTGATGCAGTTAATAAATATCAGGCACGACTTTCCGCACTGTATCTGAATGCATACCGTGCTTATCGTGGAATCGAAAGTCTTCTGAATTTAGGAGATAATGCGACTGCTCAGTCACACAGCGAGTATATGGCAAAGGTCAACAGCGATGTGATGGATGAGGGCTCTGAAAGCTGGAAGGATCGTTTTAATGACGCATATGGTGATCCATTGTGCAAATCAGAGTATGTATCCTATGGCAGCCCGGATGCATTTTCGGCAGTCACCTATGCGGTCTCCGAACAGGGATCCACAACGAAGTTCTATCAGTATATATTGATGGAAGAAGTGACAAATAAAAATGGAGACACCTTCTATATTCCGGATGATTATGAGTTGTATATCTCCTGTGGTTTTGCCAACACGACAAGTGGAAGCAAGCTGACATTTACAGCATTTGATTTTTACGGATTATAGGATTATTATTTGACTGGGGGAGCAATTCCCCAGTCAATTTTAAATGAGCGGCTGACGCCGTGATCACAGAATGACAGATATCAGGAGGCATCTATGGGAAAAGAAGTAAAAACAAACGCAATGCGCATACTGGACCGCCAGAAGATTCCGTATCAGTTAAATACCTACGAATGCGGGGAGTTTATTGACGGAGTCACAATTGCGGACCAGCTTGGACAGAGCTATGACATGTCCTTTAAAACATTAGTAATGATCGGGAAGAGCAGGCAGTATTATGTGTTTGCTCTTCCCGTGGATAAAGAAGTTGATATGAAGAAAGCGGCAAAAGCCGTAGGCGAGAAAAGCGTGGAAATGCTGCCGGTTAAAGATATCAACAAGGTGACCGGTTACATCCGCGGCGGCTGTACACCGATCGGCATGAAGAAGCAGTTTCCTACTGTGATTGATGAGAGTGCGGCAGATCTGCCGGAAATGATCGTCAGCGGTGGCAGACTGGGAGAACAGATTATTCTGAAGCCGGAGGATCTTCTGAAGGTGACCGGAGGAAAATTTGCCGATATCATTCGCAAAGAGCAGGATTAAAACGTATACAGAAAGGGGAAAAGGATGAGAAAACGTAAATGGAAACAGGGCATTGCCGTTTTAACGGCAGCAGCATTGGTATTGACAGGAATTACCGTTCCGGGCAGTGCCGGAGCGAAAGCGAAGATCAGGCTGAATAAGAAGAAAGTAACGATCAAGGTCGGAGGAAAGGTGACACTTAAGCTTAAGAACGCAAAGAAAAAAGTCATCTGGAAATCCTCCAAAAAGAAGGTGGCATCCGTATCGGCAAAGGGAATTGTCCGTGGAAAGAGTGCAGGAACTGCGAAGATCACGGCAAAGTCTAATAAAAAGAGCTATACCTGTACGGTGATCGTGAAGGAGAAGCGGGATAGCTTTGTAGAACCGGATGAAACAGAAATGCCGGGAACAACAGTGCCGACTGCAAAGCCGACGGGCGAACCAACGAAGACACCGGTAAATCCGACAAGTAACCCGACAAAAGCACCGGCAAGTGAGGCACCGGTAAATCCGACAAAGGCACCGGTCAACCCGACAAAGGAACCAACGACAGCCCCAACGGCAGCTCCTTCCGGCAATACATTAACGATTGGTAAGTACTCTCTTTCGATCGGAATGTCATTTCAGGATGCGCAGAATATTCTGGGGAGCAAATGTGTGGATGAAGGCATTTCACCACAGGGATACGCTTCGTATATATACAATCCGGGCAATGATTACTCCTGTCTCGTGGAACTTCAGGTCAAGGATGGAAAGCTCGTCGAGTTATCCACGATCTCGAAGAATTTTAACTACGGAGACATCGCTGCAGCCGGCAACAGCATTGCTACACTGAAAGCGAACGGTTTTACAGCGGTAGAAACCTACAAGTACACGATATATTCAAAGACAAGCGATCAGGAATATATCAATGTCATGACGGATGCCCAGAGAGGTGGTGCAGTATACGGTGTACAGATCTTTGATAAGAGTCTGGGATCGATGGACACGCTTCTTTATCCGAAAAACTGCAAATATTCCGATGACATTAACAAGTATCAGGCGCGTCTTACGGCACTGTATCTGAATGCATATCGTGCATACCACGGTGCAGGGCTGATGCAGATCACAGACAATGGTGTGGCACAGGCTCACAGCGAATATATGGCAAGCAAGAACAGTGATGTGATGGACGAAGGTTCCGTAAGTTGGAAGACGCGGTTTGATCAGAATTACAACGATGGAGAGAAGCTCTTCCTGAAGACCGAGTATGTTTCATACGGCAGTCCGGATGCGTTTTCTGCAGTCACCTATGCGATTGCGGAGCGGGATTCTACCACCAATTTCTATAAGTATATATTGATGGAAGAATATGAGGATGAAGCGGTTGATTTCTGCATCGAGTGTGGATTCGCCAATACGGCAAGCGGAAGCAAGCTGACATTTTCGGCATTTGATTTTTATGCATATTAGGCTTCAAGACAGTATCGCGAAAAGTAGAAGTCGTGCTGCTTTGAACGGGGTAAGAAAGGAACAGATTATGAGAAAAATAAAATGGAAACAGGGCGTTGCAGTGTTGGCAGCAATCTCGCTGCTCATTACAGGAACGATGGTTCCGGGAGGTGCCAGCGCCAAAGGCAAAATTAAACTTAATAAGAAAAAGGTGACTATTAAGGTCGGGCAGAAGGTAAAGCTGAAGCTCAAAAACACAAAAAAGAAGAAAGTAACCTGGAAGTCCTCTAAGAAGAAAGTGGCTTCCGTGACGAAAAAGGGTGTCGTAAAAGGTAAGAAAAAGGGAACGGCAAAGATCACGGCAAAGTGCGGTAAGAAGAGATATGTCTGCAAGGTGACGGTCAAAGCGCGTGGTGAGTATCAGGAAAGTATTTATGAAACTGCCAGACCGGGCAGCACACAGGCACCGGGAGCGTCCGCAAAGCCAAGCAGCAAGCCGTCCGTTTCCCCGAGTGCAAAGCCGGGACAGAACGCAACCACCACATCGAACCATGTAAAGCCGACAACGGCAGCCGAGAATACGCTTGCTATTGGCAAATTCAACATTACACTCGGAATGACGAGTGCAGAGGTTGAAAAGGTAATGGGCGCAGCACCGGATAAGACAGGAAAGTCCCCGCAGGGAAACAGCACCTATATTTATAACCCGTCCGGCGATTATACCAACTATGTGGAAATACAGTTCCGGTCCGATAAGGTTGTGGGAATGACTACGATCTCCGCATATTTCTGCTATGCAGATCTTGTTTCTTCGCAGGACAGTGCTGATGTTCTGAAGGGACGCGGCTTCAGCGATATGTCCCGTTTCGATTACGAAGCCGGCTATCAGTATGATAAAGGCAGTGCTTACGTCAATGCATTTGTCGACCATCAGGGAAAGGGCGGTGTTTACGGCGTTCAGATCTTCGACAAGACGCTCAACTCCAAGCTCGATAACCTGATCATACCGAAGAACTGCAGCTATGATGACGCGGTCATGACAGCCATGCAGTTTGAAATGCGTGATTTTGTCAACGCCTTCCGTGTTTTCAAAGGCAAGGAGGCAATGACGGACAGTACCTCCGGCAGTGCACAGCGCCATGCGCTGGAAATGGCATCCACAGGTAAAACCCAGCAGAGCAGCTCTGACGGAACAACCTGGAAGGATCGTTTCAAACAGGATTACGGTGATTATTATATGGCAACGGAATTTGTGGCAGACAGCTGTGTCGATGCATTCAGCTTTGCGGTATATGCTGCGGATACCACAAAGAATATCTCATCCGGTTCCACCTCTACAATCTATCAGTATATGATCAAGGATCAGGATGCCAACGGAGAGGCAGTCTCCTTTAATATTGACTGCGGCTTTGCTTACAACACCGGCAATAAGCTGATCACATTCGGTGTGATCAATCTGTATTGCATGTAATCGCTATGGCGTGGTTCAAGAAAGCTTAAGAGAAAGGAAAGTAAGATCACCATGGGAAAAGCACATGCGGAAGGGCTGAAACGCCAGACAGACAATAAATTTCTCAATATGTACGAGATCGATGCGGTCCGCAGGGACGGGGTTCATTTTCCGTATTATATTGCCACCAGGCGGGAGTCCGGAGATCTGATGTATGAGACCGGAACGCTTCGGGCGGACGGTGTCGTTATTTATCCGGTATACCGTCCGGATCCGGGCAAGCTGGTGGTGATCCGTCAGTTCCGCTACCCGGTCAACGGCTATATATATGAAGTTCCGGCGGGGCTTGTGGATGCGGGAGAGGATCCTGCGGAGGCGGCTGTCCGTGAGATGAAGGAAGAGACCGGACTGGACTTTACGCTTTACCGGGAGGGAAGCGATGCTCTGATGCGTCCGTTTGTACAGAGCCAGGGAATGTCTGACGAGTGCGATGTGACGGTGTTTGGATATGCGGATGGTGTTCTGAACCCGGGAGCGCAGGAGGCGACTGAGGATATCGAGGTCTTTCTGGCAGACAAAGACGAGATAAGGCGGATTCTCAGGGAGGAGCTGGTGTCTCTGCGTGCCGCGTACCTGTTTATGATGTTTTTAAACAGCAGCCCGGAGGATCCGTTCGCGTTTTTACATATATAATATAGAAACGTATCGTGGATTTGCTGTACGAAAATGTTTACTAAAACCGGGATTTTATGATATTTTACTGATTTCATGCCGAAAATAAACAACAGCGGCAAAGTGACGTCGGGATTTTGTAGGAAAAGACGAGAAAAAAATATTTTTTTCGTCTTTTCCTATTCTTTTTTTACAAAAAATGTCCATATAATGTGGTGTTGGACATACTTCCATCACAAAATGTAGTCAAATATGACAAACAAAATAAAAAAATCAAAAAAATACTTGTATAATTTGCCAACATGTGTTATATTGGTCTTACGGAAAAAAGTTGAAGGAACGTTCCTAAACAACGTAATCATTTTCGTAAAGATGGTTACATTTCAAAATGGTGATACCATGATATTTCTGCTGTGGGTGCAGCATAAATATAAAGCAAACAATTTAATTTAGAGGAGGCTTTTTATGAGAAAGAAAGTATTGAGTGTACTTCTGTGTACAGCAATGGCTGCAACAATGTTAACAGGTTGTGGCGGATCATCAGATGACACAACAAAGGACAAAGCAACAAGTGGTGCAACAAGCGGAGCAACATCTGAGAAGGCTTCTAAGGCTGAAGTTTCTGACGGTGGTAAGGTTCTTAACATCCGTGTTTGGAACGAGGAGTTCAGAGATCGTGTCATTGCTCACTATCCGGGATACAAGAAGACTGGTAAGTGGACAGGTCAGATCGGCGATGTTAAGGTTAAATGGACTCAGGTAGCTAACGATGACAACGCTTATCAGCAGGCACTGGATCAGGCACTTCTGAACCAGGCAGATGCTAAGGCAGATGACAAGGTTGATATGTTCCTCGTTGAGGCTGATTACGCACTGAAGTATGTTAACTCTGATTACACTGTAGACGTTGTTAATGATCTTGGTGTTTCTGAGGATTCACTTTCAAATCAGTACAAGTACACACAGGATATCGTAAGAGATTCTAAGGGAGCTCTTAAGGGATCTTCATGGCAGGCTTGCCCGGCTGGTATGATCTACCGTCGTGACATCGCTAAGAAGGTATTCGGTACAGACGATCCTGATAAGATTCAGGAGATCTTCTCTGACTGGGATGCATTCAAGGATGCAGCAGCTAAGCTGAAAGACAAAGGATATCTTGCAACAGCATCTGTAAACGATGCATACCGTGTATTCTCTAACAACGTAACATCTAAGTGGGTAGAGGATGGCAAGATCAACATCGATGAGAACATCAAGACATGGGTTGACATGTCTAAGGAAATGGTTGATAACAAAGAGACATCTACATATGAGCTGTGGTCTTCTGACTGGAGCAAGGGCTTCATGAAGAACGGTAACGTATTCGCTTACTTCGGACCAGCTTGGTTCTTCAACTTCTCTATGAACGCTGCTAAGGACGGTTCCGTTGGTAAGGACGGCGGCTGGGCTCTCTGCAAGGGACCTCAGAGCTTCTATTGGGGTGGTACATGGATCTGTGGTGCTAATGGCACAGATAATTCATCACTTGTTAAGGACATCATTGAGAAGATGACAACAGATGAGTCTATCATGACTGATATCGTTAAGAAGGATAATGATTTCGCTAACAACAAGGCTGCAATGGATAAGCTTTCTAAGGATAAGAGCTTCAAGAATTCTATCCTTGGCGGACAGAATCCACTTCCAATCTTCTGTGATGGTATTGAGAGCATCGACCTCAGCAACCTGTCATCTTATGATCAGGGATGTAACGAGGAGTTCCAGAACGCTATGAAGGATTACTTCGATGGCAATGCTGACTACGATTCAGCTCTGGAGCAGTTCTATCAGGCAGTTGAGACTAAGTACCCTGAGTTGACACACTAATCACACAGGCGTACATAGTGTAACATGAATCTGGATGTGCCTGCTTACGGATGTAGGCAGGCACATTTTATACCTAAAAAAGGGGAGAAAAAGAAATGAGCACATCTCCAAAGAGACGAGGAAAAGTTGAAAAACACAATAAATGGGGATATATTTTCTTAATTCCATTCGTTGTTGTTTATGTTATTTTCCAGTTGATTCCTTTGATCAGTACCATCTATAACAGTTTTTATGAGAACTACCGTTCCGGACTGATTCAGGTCGGACCGAACTTCGTGGGATTGGATAACTACAAGGAATTATTTGCTGGAGGATACTTCTGGTTGTATTTAAGAAATACCCTGATCATGTGGGTACTCGGATTTGTTCCACAGATCATCGTATCATTGATTCTGGGTGCATGGTTCTCCGATATGCGACTGAACCTGAAATGCTCCCGCTTCTTTAAGACAGTTATCTATCTGCCAAACCTGATCATGGCATCCGCATTCTCAATGCTGTTCTTCGCATTGTTTGCAGATACCGGTCCGGTAAATGCAATGCTTACACATGTCGGTGTGATCAGCGAAGCATACAGCTTCTTGTCACACAAATGGAGCGCAAGAGGACTTGTTGCATTAATGAACTTCCTGATGTGGTTTGGTAATACAACAATCCTGTTGATGGCAGGTATGATGGGTATCGATCCATCACTGTTTGAGGCTGCCGAGGTGGA
>ERZ773243.3024-NODE-3024-length-12767-cov-7.499685_pt1 | contig 12767 bp, 11 predicted proteins | sample MGYA00580520_ERZ773243 | MGnify/ENA primary metagenome ERZ773243 (study PRJEB29015, sample SAMEA2737747) | human gut metagenome | biome: human gut; feature: human-associated habitat; material: faeces | place: China | collected 2012 ... | reverse complement strand
CAAAAAAATAACTAATCCCGGAATCTAGTTTTCACTAGACCCCAAGATTAGTTAATGAACCGATTTTTTTGCTGTAGAAACATAGAGGACGATGTTTGTGGCAGGAGAGGTTTTGACTGAAGGTGCAGCGAAAAATAATAGCATATTGTATTAGCTGCAAGCTATAAGCTTTCAAGAACTATATATAGTATTTTATTTATATACTACCATATATAGTAGAAAAAATTTAATATGTATGCTATAATGTAAAAAATAACTTAAGATTTGTTCATACTAATATGTTTTACAGAACATATATTATATACTAAGGAGGAAAATAGTATGAAGTGTCCGTTTTGTTCTTACCGTGACAGCCGTGTAGTTGATAGCCGCGCTGTTGAAGAAGGCAGTTCTATTCGTCGTCGCCGCGAATGTCCCCAATGTGGCCGTCGTTTTACTACTTATGAAAAGTACGAGGAAACGCCTCTGGTGGTTAGTAAAAAGGATGGACGCCGCGAGCTGTTTGATTCCAAAAAATTACTGGCTGGTCTGCTGAAGGCCTTTGAAAAGCGTCCTGTTTCTTATGAAAAGGTACAGGAAATTGCTGATAATATTGAGCGTGAGCTGCGTATGAACGGTGAAAACGAAATTGACAGCTCCATGATTGGTGAGATCGTTATGAAGTATCTGGAACAGACCGATCAGATTGCTTATGTACGCTTTGCTTCTGTTTACCGTCAGTTTGCTGATGTAAAAAACTTTATGCAGGAGCTGGAGCGCATTATGGATAAGACTAAAAAGGAAGAGTAGGTGATTTTTCATGAAAAAAGTAAAAGTTATGTTAGCTGCCTTGGCAGCAATGCTGGTAATGTCTACGACTGCTTTTGCTGCAACAAATACTACTGAGCGACTTTTCACTTTCTCTAATAATAATGATGGAGCAGTAAAAGAGGTTAACTACTATCTGTCTCAGGGCAGTGAGGTAAAATATCTGCATACTGCTGCTAAAGCAACTGATAGTACTGTCATTATTACCGTAGTACTGGAGATTCCCAAGGGAACTATGGACTATAAGGATTATAAGAAGCTAAACTGATAAAAATCCACAAAAACTAAATCTCCTCCTAAGTCTGATATGTGTCTAAAATTTTGAGTACATATCAACTCAGGAGGAGATTTTTATTGATACAGCAATATGTATTTTGTGGTTCTCTTCAATTAGAACGCGTAATTAGTCTTGTTTAGTATAGGTGCTGCAGATAAATTTTTCTTTAGAAATGCAAAAAACCTGCTCCTAAGAGCAGGTTACTTGTAAGTTGATGCCAAAGGGCAAAATTATGCCATAGCGTTAACTTTTTTAGCAAGTCTGGATTTTTTGCGAGCTGCAGCATTCTTGTGGATAATACCCTTGCGAGCTGCTTTATCGATCAAACCGGAAGCAACAGCTAATTTAGCTTGAGCGTCTTCTTGAGCACCGGTTTCGGTAAGAGCAACAACATTGCGAGAAGCTTTACGGAGAGCTGCTTTAATCGGACCATTTTTTGCACGACGTTCTGCGTCGGTTTTTACACTGCGTACGGAAGATTTAATGTTCGGCAACGAATTTCACCTCCTGAATTTTCTTGTACTCGAATATTCTACCACGTGTGGCGTGATTGTGCAAGGGGTTTCCGCAATTTTCTTTAATATAAGTGAAAATATCTGCAAAAACCTGATAAATAGGATTTTTTGGGATGTAAAAGGTCCCGTTGTAATCTAAATTATGTGAAAAGTTTTTTGCAGAGCAAAGATAGCGGTGTTTAGCTTATTGCAAGTATTGGACAGTAAATGCTATAATAAATAGTACTGATAAATTTTATTGCAAAAAGGAGCTTACAATGGAGCAGAACAAAATTCGTAACTTTTCTATTATCGCCCACATTGACCATGGCAAATCTACTCTGGCTGATAGGCTTATTGAATATACAGGCACCTTGTCCAAGCGTGAGATGGAGGAGCAGATTTGTGACTCCATGGATTTGGAGCGCGAGCGCGGTATTACTATTAAGGCTCAGGCTGTTCGCAGTATTTACCATGCTCGTGACGGTCAGGACTATATGCTGAATTTCATTGATACCCCTGGTCACGTTGACTTTACCTATGAGGTATCTCGTGCCTTGGCTGCCTGCGAGGGTGCGCTGCTGGTAATTGACGCTACCCAAGGTATTGAGGCGCAAACCTTGGCTAACGTTTATCTGGCTCTTGATAATGATTTAGAAATTATTCCCGTTATTAATAAAATTGACCTGCCCAGTGCAGACCCGGACCACGTTAAGCGCGAAATTGAGGATGTAATCGGCATCGATGCATCTGATGCTATTTTATGCAGCGCTAAGACAGGTCTTGGCATTGAAGATGTATTGGAGGCTATTGTAGAGCGTGTACCTGCGCCTCAGGGTGAGCAGGATGCGCCGCTTAAGGCTTTGGTATTCGACTCCAAATTTGATGCTTACAAGGGCGTTGTGCTCTATGTACGTGTTATGGAGGGCTGCCTGCGCAAGGGCATGAAGATTCGCATGATGGCAACTGGTGCTGAGTTTGAGGTAACTGAGGTTGGTTACTTTAAGCCTGGAATTGTAAGTGTAGATAGTCTTGATGCAGGTCACGTAGGCTTCTTTGCCGCATCTATTAAGAATGTCCGTGACGCACGTGTAGGTGATACTGTTACTGGCGTTGCAAATCCTGCTGATAAGCCCTTGTCCGGCTATCGCAAGGCTACCCCTATGGTTTACTGCGGTCTCTATCCTGTAGAAAACTCCGACTATGATAATCTGCGTGATGCTTTGGAAAAGCTGCAGCTTAACGACGCATCTTTAGTATTTGAGCCTGAAACATCTACAGCTTTGGGCTTTGGCTTCCGCTGCGGCTTCCTGGGACTGCTGCATATGGACGTTATTAAGGAGCGCCTGGAACGTGAATATAATCTGAGCCTGATTACTACTGCACCTAACGTAATTTATCAGGTGTTCCGTACCAACGGCGATGTGGAGCTGGTTGATAATCCGTCTATGTTCCCTGATCCTACTGTTATTGATCATGTAGAAGAACCCTTTGTAGCTGCAACCATCATTGTGCCTAAGGATTATGTAGGTGCTGTTATGGAGCTGAGCCAGGAAAAACGTGGTGAATATGACAATATGACATATCTTGACGATACCCGTGTCATGATTCACTATGCACTGCCCCTGAGTGAGATTATTTATGACTATTTTGACCGTCTGAAATCTGCTACTCGCGGCTATGCTTCTCTTGATTATGAGCTGTCCGGATATCGTTATTCTGATTTGGTTAAGCTGGATATTCTTCTTAATGGCGATCCTGTGGACGCTTTGTCTGCAATCGTACATAAGGAAAGTGCGTCTGTTCGTGGTCGTCAGCTAGTAGAAAAGCTGCGCAGCCTGATTCCTCGCCAGATGTTCGAGATTCCTGTTCAGGCAGCTATTGGCAATAAGATTGTTGCCCGTGAAAATGTCCGTGCAATGCGTAAGGACGTTTTGGCTAAATGCTATGGCGGTGATATTAGCCGTAAGCGTAAGCTGCTGGAAAAACAAAAAGAAGGTAAGAAGCGTATGAAACAGGTTGGCTCTGTAGAGCTGCCCCAAGAGGCATTCATGGCTGTTCTGAAAATGGACTAAAAATAAATTTAAGGTTGCGAGGTTATCATAAGATAGCCTCGTACTTTTATTATGTAATGAAAATTATTTGATTTATGCTATGGTCCTAATGCTTTTTTTCATTCGTCTCTGAAAAGCTTGCAGATAAGCATAGTAATGGTGCCTTCTTTAGAAGAAGTTTATTAAGGTTATGGAATATGAATTATAGAAGTGTCAAATGAAAATAGAGTGATGAGTATGAAGAATGCTAATGAATATAAAATGACGCAGGCTGTGTATGTACACATTCCCTTTTGCCGTCAAAAATGCTTGTACTGTGATTTTGCATCCTATGCAGGTTGTAGTCAGCAGCAGATGGATGCTTATGCTGATGCTGTTTGTCTGGAGATTGCAGGACGTGCAGCTGAAGCAGAACGTGTAGCTAATGATGCAACCATTTATTTTGGCGGCGGTACTCCCAGCACCTTGCCAATGGTTGCTTTAGCAAAAATAGTGGGTGCTTTAAAAAAATATGGATTTTGGCGTACTCCTGCAGAGGCGACTATTGAGGTTAATCCTGGAACTGCGGATTTAGAAAAGCTGCGTTTTTTTCGTAGCTTAGGCTTTGACCGTATCAGCTTTGGGGTACAGTCCTTAAATGACGCAGAGCTAAAGACTATTGGCCGTATTCATAGTGCTGCGGAAGCCTTGGAAGCAATCCAGCTGGCTAAGGCTGCAGGCTTTGAGCGTATTAGTGCTGATTTAATATATGGATTGCCCGGGCAATTATTGGAAAGTCTTAAAGCTACGATTGAAAGTCTATTGGCTACAGGCATTGAGCATATGTCAGTTTATGGACTGATTGTAGAGGAAGGAACGCCCTTAGCTAAGCTAGTAGATAGTGGCAGGCTGCAGCTTCCTGATGAAGATACTGCTGCCGATATGTATGATTTGGTGCAGCAAATGCTGAAGTCTGCAGGCTTTAAACGCTATGAGATTTCTAATTACGCTAAAAATGAGCAGTATTCACGTCACAATCTTGTTTATTGGCAATACCATCCTTATGTTGCCTTTGGCGCTGCAGCAGCAGGCTTTGACGGCAGGGTGCGTCGCAGTGCTGTGGAAGAGGTTGTGCCTTATATAAAGGGAGTACAGCAGCTGTATGGCGCACCGATTGAGAGTAGGGCTTTGTTTGAGAAAAGAACAAATACTGAACAATGTCTTGAGAAAACTGCTAAGGAAATGGCAGATGTTGTGCCAGGCATTGAGAAAGCTCCCAAGGAAGCAGAAAATGCCATGCAAGGCCCTGCAAACGCCGAAAAGGAGCATGGTTTAGATTCTGTTGAACGTGAAAAAGCATATGCCAAGCTTTATATGGAAGAAAAGCTGACTCATGACGAGCTTTTCGGCGAGTTTATGTTTATGGGACTAAGGCGTGCTCAGGGTGCGGACCTTAAGGAAGCCAAGGAACGCTTTAGTATAGATGTGTGGGAACGCTATCACAAGGAGCTGCAGCCTTTAATAGAGCATGAGCTTTTAGTATATGATAAGGAAAACGGATACTTGCGACTGACGGAGCAGGGAATGGCTGTTGGAAATCAGATTTTTGAGATTTTTGTTTGATATATGCGGTGCTGGCAAAAGCAAAACTTTCAGACCTGTTAGGATAAGCTGTTTACGATAATAATTGCAGAGCTTTGCCTACTAATATTAAAGAGTGGCTGTTATAAATGTAGAAGCTTTATTTGTGCCACTGTAGTATGCTTGATAAAGAGGAGCTGTGACAGCGGTTATATACGTATTTTTAAAGGATCACTTTGCTTTGGCAGAGAGTTCCTTTATTATTTGGAGCAATCTTTGAATTATTTGTGACTATGCTAAATTTTTCTAAAATAATGTTGACAATAGACTAGGGCAGTGCTATTCTAGTATCAGATGTTAGCACTCCAACTGAATGAGTGCTAACAATCAAAAATGAGGTGGGAATATGCTAAACGATAGAAAGAAAAAAATTCTCCAGCTCATAATTGAGGATTATATTTCAACTGCCGAACCTGTGGGCTCACGAACAATTGCCCGCAAGTACGATTTGGGTCTCAGCCCTGCGACCATTCGTAACGAGATGAGTGACCTGGAGCTCTTAGGTTATCTGGAGCAGCCACACACATCTGCAGGACGGGTACCGTCAGCTCAGGCCTATCGCTTTTATGTAGATTCTCTGATTGAGCCGGGAACATTAACCGACAATGACAGAGCACTTATAAATAGCTGGTATAGTGAACGACGCCGCAGCATTGAAGAAATTTTTCAGTCTACGGCCAAAATACTTTCCCGCATGACACAGAACGTATCCATGGTTCTGGCTAACAGGGACGTAAGTGCTCGCTTCCGTTATTTGAAATTTTTGCCGTTAGATGAGCACCAAGCAATTCTTTGCATCGTAACAGATGATGGAAATGTTGATAACTGTGTAGTAGAGATTCCCATGGGAATGCGTTTTGAGGAGCTTGACTATATGGCAGGTCGCATCAGCCGTCTGCTGGAGGGCAGAGAACTTGCTGGTATTACTGAAGACCTTTTAAGTGCAGTTCATACTAACGTAGCCGATGATAAGCTGCTCTTTACCTCTCTGGTACAGTCCATACGTCGTATGGGCCGTAAAAATCAGGAGCAGAGAGTTTTCCTTGGTGGTACTAAGCAGCTTTTGAATCAGCCGGAATTTCGTGATGTAGAAAAGGTTAAAAACCTTTTGGGAATTCTCGAAGAAGAGCGTGTTGTCAGAGACCTGCTTGCGGCAGGCGAGGACAGCGGACTTAGAATTACCATTGGCAGCGAGAACAAGTTCACTGGTATTCAGGACTGCAGTATGGTACAGGCAACCTACCGTTTAAACGGCAAGATTGTTGGCACTATGGCTGTACTGGGACCAACTCGTATGGAGTATGGCAAGGTAATCACCGTTATGGATTATCTTCATAAATATCTGAAGACAATGTTTGAGCAAAATACCGACAAATAGAAGCAAAAGGAGGAATACCCTTGCAAGAAGATGTTAAAAACACCAACGCAGAAGAGGTAAAGGAAGAGGTTGTAGAGGAAAACGCTGAAAATACTGAGACTTCTGAAGAAACTGAAGCTAAGGCTGATCCAAAGGATGAGCAAATTGCTGAGCTGCAAAACCGTATGCTCCGACTGCAGGCTGATTTTGATAATTATCGCCGTCGTACTAATACTGAAAAGGAGCAGCTTTCCACCTTTGTTACTGCAAATGTAGTAAGCAAATTCCTGAAGGTTTTAGATAATTTTGAAAGAGCTGAGGCCAGCGTTACCAAGACTAAGGATATCGAAGGCGTTATCGAAGGCATGAAGCACATCCGCCGTCAGTTCGAGGATACCTTTAAGGAACTGAATGTAGTAGAGATTGAGGCTGAAGGTCAAAAATTTGATCCCAACCTCCACGAAGCTGTAATGCGTTCCAGCAATCCTGAGCTCGAGGATGAAACCATTGATATGGTTTTTGAAAAGGGCTATAAAATCTATGACAAGGTAATCCGTCATAGTAAGGTTAGAGTAAATTCTAATGAATAGAACAGGGAAACCTGCTCATAATAAATATGTAAATTAATTCTTTTAGTTAAGATTTAGGAGGAATACAAAATGTCTAAAGTAATTGGTATTGACTTAGGTACTACTAACTCTGTTGTAGCAGTTATGGAAGGCGGCGAACCGACCGTCATCACTAACCAAGAAGGTGCACGCCTGACCCCGTCCGTTGTTGGCTTCTCCAAGAGCGGTGAACGTCTGGTAGGTCAGCTGGCAAAACGTCAAGCTGTTTCTAACCCTGACAAAACTATCAGCTCCATTAAACGTCATATGGGCGAAGCTGGCTACAGAGTAGAAATTGATGGTAAAAAATATTCTCCGGAAGAAATTTCCGCAATGATTCTGCAAAAGCTGAAAGCTGACGCTGAAAACTACCTTGGCGAAACTGTTAGCCAAGCAGTTATCACCGTTCCTGCATACTTCTCCGACAGCCAACGTCAGGCAACTAAAGATGCTGGTAAAATCGCAGGTCTTGACGTTCTGCGTATTGTCAACGAGCCTACCGCTGCAGCATTTGCATACGGCATGGACAAAGGCGAAGACCAAGTAGTTATGGTATATGACCTTGGCGGCGGTACCTTCGACGTATCCATCCTGGATATGGGCGACGGCGTATTCGAAGTAAAAGCAACTAATGGCGATACCCATCTGGGCGGCGATGACTTTGATAACAAAATCATGGAATGGATGACCAGCGAATTCAAAAAAGCTGAAGGCATCGACCTGACCACCGACCGTATGGCTATGCAACGTATCCGTGAAGCTGCTGAAAAAGCTAAAATCGAGCTGTCCGGCGTTCTGTCCACCAACATCAACCTGCCCTTCATCACTGCAGGTGCAGATGGCCCGAAACACTTGGATATGGACCTGACCCGTGCTAAATTTGAAGAAATGACCGCTGGTCTGGTAGAACGTACCATGGGTCCTGTTCGTCAAGCTATGAGCGATGCTGGTCTGTCCGCTAACGATATTGACAAAGTAATTCTGGTAGGCGGTTCTTCCCGTATTCCTGCTGTACAAGCAGCTCTGAAGAAATTCATCGGCAAAGAGCCTGACCGTGGTATTAACCCTGATGAGTGCGTAGCAGTTGGCGCAGCTATCCAAGCTGGTATTCTGGCTGGTGAAGTTAAAGACGTACTGCTGCTGGACGTAACTCCGCTGTCTTTGGGTATTGAAACTCTGGGCGGTGTATTCACCAAGATTATCGACCGCAACACCACTATTCCTGCTTCCAAGAAACAAGTATTCTCCACTGCAACTGATAATCAGCCTTCCGTTGACATCCATGTTCTCCAAGGCGAACGTGAAATGGCAGCAGACAACAAAACTCTGGGCCGTTTTGAACTGGGCGGTATCCCTGCAGCTCCCCGTGGAGTACCGAAAATCGAAGTTGCTTTCGACATCGATGCTAACGGTATCGTAAACGTAAGCGCTAAAGATCTGGGCACTGGCAAAGAACAAAAAATCACCATTACCTCTTCCGGCAGCTTGAGCAAAGAAGACGTTGAAAAAATGGTTAAAGAAGCAGAGGCTAACGCTGAAGCAGATAAAAAACGCAAGGAAGGCGTAGAAGTACGTAACCAAGCTGACTCCCTGTGCTATCAAGCTGAAAAAACCATGAAAGACATGGAAGGCAAGGGCAAAGACGACATGATTGCTAAGGTTAAGACCGCTCTGGATACTCTGAAAGAATCCATGAAGGGCGAAGACCTGGAGCAAATCAAGAAAGACACTGAAGCATTGACTAAACCGCTGTATGAGCTGTCTGCAGAACTGTACAAGGAAACTGAAGCAGCTAAGGGTGCTCAACAAGGTGCAGCTGGCGCAGAAGGCGCTAAAAAAGCTGACGACGATGTAGTTGACGCTGAAGTTGTTGACGAAGATAAGAAATAATTAACAATAGGATGGTGTAAGCTTTGAGTAAAAGAGATTATTACGAGGTCCTGGGCGTATCTAAAACAGCTACCCAAGATGAGCTGAAAAAAGCATATCGCAAGCTGGCACGTAAATATCATCCTGACTTGAATAAAGATAATCCTGAGGCTGAAGAAAAATTCAAGGAATGCAACGAAGCCTACGACGTCCTTTCTGATGAGCAGAAGCGTGCTCAGTACGATCAGTTCGGTCATGCTGCCTTTGAAAATGGCGGCATGGGCGGCGGTCCTGGCGGCTTCGGTGGCTTTGGTGGTGCAGGCGGCTTTGGCGGCAGTGGTATGGAGGATATATTTGATATGTTCTTCGGCGGTCAAGGCGGTCGCGGCGGACGCAGCAATGCTGGCCCGCAGCGTGGTTCTGATCTGCGCTTTGACCTGGAAATTTCCTTTGAGGAAGCAGCCTTTGGCGTAGAAAAGGAAATCAATCTTTATAGGGATGAGCAGTGCAGTCACTGCCATGGTGAAGGCGCTGAGCCTGGTTCCAAGGTAGAGACCTGTCCTGAATGTCATGGCAGCGGTTACGTGCGTTTTACCCAAAATACCATGTTTGGCCAGATGGTAAACGAGCGTCCCTGCTCCAGATGTCATGGCGAGGGCAAGATCATCAGTGAGCCCTGTAAAGCATGCCGTGGCAAGGGCACAGAAAAGAAAAACAAGAAGCTTAAGGTTAAGATACCTGCAGGCGTTAATGATGGCTCCAGACTGCGTGTAGCAGGCGAGGGCGAGGCAGGCGCTAAGGGTGGACCCAGCGGCGATTTGTACGTATACATTTACGTAAGACCTCATAAGTATTTTGAGCGTGACGGCACTACTGTAATGTGCGAGGTTCCTATCAGCATTGTTCAGGCTACCCTTGGTGCTGAGATTAAGGTTCCTACACTGGACGGCCAAGTTACCATGCGTATTCCTGAGGGTACTCAGCCCGGCAAGGTGCTGCGTCTGAAGGGCAAGGGTATTCCTAGTCTGCGCGGCGGTGGTCGTGGCGACCAGCTGGTACGTGTCAAGGTTGTTGTTCCTACTAAGCTCAATGATAAGCAGAAGGAAGCTCTGCGTAAATTTGAGGATGTATGCGGTGATGCAATCAACCCTGAAGAAAAAAGCTTTTTAAAGAAAATTAAAGACTTTTTTAAATGACTGCTAAAATAAAAGCAGCGTTCCGATATGGAACGCTGCTTTTTGTATTCTTAAACAAGTTATATATGAATCTCTGCCATAATGTCTTCAAGTATTTTGTGATATGGTTTTTAGGGCCATATAGGCTTCTGGAGAAGAATTTATGCATAATAGGAGTAATAATATCATATTTGCTGAAAAAACGCTCAGCATGCTTTTAGGCAAAAAAGAAGCCTGTGTGCATCCCTCTACGCACACAGGCAAATTCGTGGGGTCGGAAGAACATTGCCCCAAGTAAAATGTGTCTCATCATTTGCCATCATTATAGTTTTTCTTAGTAGAGATAGTTGTTGCTTGAGCAACATGAAGTCGCAGAAAAATTGCTTTCTTTATTTACATAATCTACTAAGCCATAAAGACTGTAGCAAAGCCAAAAAGCCAGTATTTATGGGCTAAATTAAATAAGTAAATTAAGTAATTTAAATAAACAAATACGTGTTGCAAGAGCAACATAAATTACTTAACACTTACTTTAGTTACAAAATATTTACAAAAACAGTATTTTTATAGATAATGATAATGAAAATTGGAAGGAGCGATGGTGATTTAATGTCTACGAAGGTTTTTACACCTAATTATTCTGAACTACCGTTGTTTTCAGGATTAGGTACGGATGAAATTAATGAGGTGCTGAAGAAGTTCCACGCTTTGATCAAGCATTTTCCTAAATCTGATTATATATTTCTGGCAGGTGACTGCGTAGAAAGCTTGTGCGTAGTATTAGAAGGCACAGTACAAATGATCAAAGAGGATGTGTGGGGCGATAAGTCCATTATTGCCAATTTAGGTGTTGGTGCTGTATTTGGAGAAAGCTTTCTGGGAAAAATGGGTGATAAGTCATCTGTGAGCTATTTTGCAGCTAGTGACAGCGAGGTTCTGATGCTTCCCTTAGGAAGGTTCCTGCTTGACAGCAGCATGGATAGCACAGCTTGCCGCAGAATGATGTGTAATATTGTTTCTATATTGGCTGATAATAATACTCGCCTGATTGAGAAGACCGAAATTCTGTGCAAAAAAACACTGCGCAGCAAGATTATGGCATATCTCGAGCAGGAGGCTAAGTATGCAGGTACAAATACCTTTACCATTCCCTTTAATAGAACTGATTTAGCCAATTATCTTGATGCCGACCGCAGTGCGTTGACCAGAGAGCTGGCGAGAATGCGCAGTGACGGTTTGGTAGATTTCGAAAAGAATACATTTACTATTTTAGAAGCTTGCTAGAACGTAATCTTGAGGCTGCCTAAGGGCAGCCTCATTTTTGTTTTAAGAGCTTTTTACGGTGTATGGCTATGACTATAAGCCTTTTAGTGCTTGGCTAATATAAGACATATTTACGGCGTCCTGGGATATAAGCTTTAGTAATGAATCATTGGTGAATAATTAAGAAAGGCCTTCTGCTCATAGCCGCTGTGATTTTGCTGGGGCCAGGGTTTGCTTCTCTGGAATGTTTTTGTGCAGATAATGCTCTAGCTTTTTTGAGCAGTTATAACAGATAGTATTCCGGAAGGTGATCCATAAGCAAATGAATTAATGAAAAAACTGCTGCAAAAGGTTAAGCACCAAGGAACTGAGAGCGAACAGCTAGTTATTTATATTAAGTATAATTAGGTGGATGAATTATGCAATTAGTATTAGTAGTAAATTTAGTTAAAAAACATATGCAAGTAATAAAAATAAATGGTTAAAAGATATCTAAATAAAAAGTAATAAAAAGGATATATAACGCAAAGTACCAGGTTTTATGGGAGCTATTGAATATTTATCGTATAATCTATATGAAAATACTAAATATTACTTTAGTTAAAAAACATATGTAAGTAATATGAAATGGAATGTGCTCTGAAAATATGTTGCCAATGCAACAGAAATGAAGAAAATTAACTGTTATTATAGCCTCGTAATCAAGATAAAGATTACACCTCTCAATAGAGGATTGTTCTTTAACGATATATAATGCAAGAGCATTGTATATAAAAATTTTATAAGGAGGAATTTAAAATGTCCCCAGCAATTAAATGTTTAATCCTGTTGGCGGTAGTTGCATTATTCTTCGTAACCGAACTTATTCCTTTGGCAATTACTGCTATGGCCGGCGCAATCGCATGCGGTCTGATGGGCCTGATTCCTGCAAAGCAAGTATTCAGTGGCTTGGCTGACTCTACTGTAGTATTGTTCGCTGGTATGTTCGTTGTAGGTGCTTCCATGTTCTACACCGGCCTGGCTCAAAAACTTGGTAACAGCGTTGTTAAAATGTGTGGTACCAGTGAAAACAGCCTGATGTTTGGCCTGATGATGGTTGGTACCTGCTTGTCCTCTGTACTGTCCAACACTGGTACTGCAGCTTGCCTGCTGCCTGTAGCACTGGGCATCTGCTCTGCAGCTAAAATTCCCGCTTCCCGTCAATTGATGCCTTTGGCATTCGCTTGCGGTTGGGGTGGTATCA
>ERZ773243.3013-NODE-3013-length-12809-cov-6.391250_pt1 | contig 12809 bp, 7 predicted proteins | sample MGYA00580520_ERZ773243 | MGnify/ENA primary metagenome ERZ773243 (study PRJEB29015, sample SAMEA2737747) | human gut metagenome | biome: human gut; feature: human-associated habitat; material: faeces | place: China | collected 2012 ... | reverse complement strand
AGCAATGCTCAAAGTTTGGATCAGCGGTGCCAACGGCCATCTTGGTCAGGCGCTGTGTACACGGCTTGACCGCGAAAAATACCAGCTGATCGCCACCGATGTGGCGGAAGTGGATGTGACTGTCCCCGCCGAAGTCCGCACCTTTGCGGATACCAACCGCCCGGATGTTATCATCAACTGCACCGGCTTTAATGATGAGGACGGCTGCGAGACGGACCCCGACCGCGCTTACCGCGTCAACGCCCTGGCCCCCCGCAACCTGGCCCTTGCCGCCGATGCGCTGGGGGCCAAGATGGTGCAGTTCTCCACCGATGATGTGTTTGCCAAGGCGAGCCACCACCCCTATAATGAGTTCGATGCCCCCGCCCCTGAAAGCCTGTATGGTAAAAGCAAGCTTGCGGGCGAAGAGTTTGTGCGCACGCTGTGCCACCGCTACCTGATCGTGCGCAGCGCCTGGGTGTACGGCATCGGGCGGGATTTTGTTTCCACCGTGCTGAACGCCGCCGCAGACCCCACCTGCCCCTGGCTGGCCGTTCCCACGGATCGCTTTGCCTCCCCTACCTCGGCCGATGACCTGACCGCCGCGGTGGAGCAGTTGATCGACCATGATACCCTGGGCATTTACCATATCGTGTGCCAGGGCCGCTGCAGCCGCTATGACTTCGCCCAAGCCATCCTGAAAGCTGCCCATATGGAAGATAAACTGGAGCTGCACCCCATCCGCGCAGCGGACGCTGGCAGCACCCCTAGCTACACCGTGCTGGATAACCTAATGCTCCGCCTGGACAACCTGCCCCAGCCCCGCCCCTGGAAAGAGGCCCTGAACGAGTACATTAACTCCCTGCAATAAGCGTAACGCCCGGCTGCCTAGCAGCCGGGCACTTTTTTGCGTGCCGCAAAAAAGTAAGACCAAATTAGCAATTAGAAATTAGCAATTAGGAATTGGAGCCGAGCTTTTTAGGCTGTCGGTAGGGAACGGCGTCCTCAATGTCCCGGACGAGCCTGAAAATTGCCAACCATATGCCCCGCGCCGTAAAATATTTGTATAGGACGATGTGAAAAAATGATTGTTTATTTGCTCACAACCATGCTGTAGGGCGGGATGCCCTCATCCCGCCGTGGAGAAACCTAAATAATCGGCCACGACTGAAAAAACGCTTCTTTTTTCCACAATTTCTCCTGCACCTGTTGAAAACATCCAACCCTTCCGGTTTGCCCCATGCGCATCCTGCACAAATGCATCCAATCAAATCTGTTTAATCTGCGCAAGGCGGAGAATCTGTAATTTCCCTATTACACAAAATTTCAAAACGTGCTATGATAGCCACAATAAATGGTAGTCGCAGCACGGAAAGACAGCGAGACGAAAGTTTCGCTGTCTTTCTTTTTTGTCTGCGGTCTTGATTTCAGAAAGGAGCACTTTCCTATGCCCAAAACACTGCCGCAAAGAATCGTATTTACCATCGTCATGGCCACCATCATGGTGTATGGCATGATCGTTTATAACGTTGCCTTGAACACCGGCGGCGTTACCAACGCTACCTTTGGCATGGCTCTGCACGAAATGCCCATTATGGTGCCCGTGGCCTTTGTACTGGAATTCTTTGTGGTCGAAAAGCTGGCCACCGCCCTGGCGTTCACCTTTATGCGCCCCACGGACCGCCCGCAGTTCATTACCTATGCCATCTCCCTGATGATCGTCTGCATCATGTGCCCAGTTATGAGCCTTGTGGCTACCCTGCTGTTCAAGGAGCCCAGCTTTGGCACATGGGTGCATACCTGGGGCTGCAACTTCCCTATGGCGCTCTGCTGGCAGATGTTCTACTGCGGCCCGCTCAGCCGGTTTATCTTCCGCGCTATTTTCCGCAAACAGCTGCAAGCGGAAAACCAGGAACAGCACTAAGGCAATACCGCATAATTCTAAGTGCCGATACGGCGAGCGAGGTGCGGCAGATGCCAAGCCAAAAGCGCAGATAATACTGGATGTCTTATCGAGCATTTTGGCAACGCAGATGCCGTGCCGCAGCTGCCGGAGCGGTGCTTAAACCGTAAGGCGGGAATTGTGCGGTGTTGCCCTAAAGCAAATCCAGCACGCTGCCCGCACAAACAGGCAGCGTGCCTTTTTTATCGTGTTGCATCCCCTCCAAAACTTTTTGAACAAATTCCCTGCTTTTGCTTGACAACCCCCGCCGGAGTATGCTACTATATCTTTGCTGATTAGATAACACTAACTGACGCGCAGCCAGCTGATTGACCTCCGTTCCGGCTGCATCATATCCCCACAAATCTCCTTATTGCCTCCGTTTCATTTGCGGCAGTGCCCACCGGGCACGCAAGCATGCCGCGCAAAAATGCCATTATCGCCTGCAAGGGCATACCGAATCAAAGCAAGGCCGGCACCCATGGAATGAGCCACATGGGTGCCGGTTTTGTTTGTATGGGTCTGTTCCCCCGGCCCCGCGCAGACAAAATAATACAATAAGACCCCCGCCTGCAAAAGAGAGAAAAAAGGCGGGGGTCCTATTGATGTAAGGGGGGGGCAAAGCAGCAACCCATGTAAGGGAGGGCTGTTCCCTACATGCTGTGAGGGTCGCTGCCTGCGAGATTAGCGCAAACTAACCATGAACAAACAATACCACGCCGCCAGGATTTTGTCAAGCCCCGGAGCAAATCAAAATAAAAAGTTTCAAAATATTCAAAAAGTTAGATTAAATAAACGCTTTCTCGGCAAAAATAAGAATACTCTGCCGCAGCCGCCAAACACAAAAAGTACCTTGCATTTTGTAACAACCTGTGATAGAATGACGGTGCTGAAGGTTAGCTAATGCTAATCGTTGGAGCAGTGCTCACTGCTGATGAAATAGTTTCCCAAAGAAAGGATCGATCGATAATGGCATACCTGGAAATTGAAAAAGTTGTAGGCCGCGAAATTCTGGACTCCCGCGGAAACCCCACCGTTGAAGCTGAGGTCTGGCTGGCTGACGGCACCGTTGGCCGCGGCATGGCACCTTCCGGCGCATCTACGGGCGAATTTGAAGCCCTGGAGCTGCGCGATGGCGACAAAGCCCGTTACGGCGGCAAGGGTGTGCAGAAGGCTGTGGAGAACATCAACACCACCATCAATGATGTTCTGACCGGCATGGATGCTTCCGATATTTACGCTGTCGATGCTGCCATGATCAAGGCAGACGGCACCAAGGATAAATCCAACCTGGGTGCAAACGCTATCCTGGCTGTTTCTATCGCTTCTGCCCGCGCAGCAGCCCTTTCTCTGGATATTCCTCTCTACCGCTTCCTGGGCGGCATTTCCGGCAACCGTCTGCCGGTTCCCATGATGAACATCCTGAACGGCGGTGCCCACGCAACCAACACCGTCGATACCCAGGAGTTCATGATCATGCCTGTCGGCGCACCTTCCTTCAAGGAAGCCCTGCGCTGGTGCGCTGAGGTGTTCCATGCCCTGGCAGCTCTGCTCAAGAGTCGCGGCCTGGCCACCTCTGTGGGCGATGAGGGCGGCTTTGCCCCCAACCTGTCTAGCGATGAAGAGACCATCGAGACCATTCTGGAAGCCATCCGCAATGCAGGCTATGAGCCGGGCAAAGACTTCATGCTGGCTATGGACGCTGCTTCCAGCGAATGGAAGGGCACCAAGAAGGGCGAATATATCCTGCCCAAAGCCGGCACCCATTACACCAGCAGTGAACTGATCGCCCACTGGAAGAACCTGGTTGAAAAGTACCCCATCATCTCCATTGAGGATGCCCTGGACGAGGAGGACTGGGAAGGCTGGCAGGAGATGACCCGCGAGCTGGGCGGCAAGGTCCAGCTGGTGGGCGACGACCTCTTTGTGACCAACACCGAGCGTCTGGCCAAGGGCATCGGGCTGGGTGCAGGCAACGCGATCCTGATCAAGCTGAACCAGATCGGTTCTGTTTCCGAGACGCTGGAGGCCATCAAGATGGCCCACAAGGCCGGTTACACCGCCATCAGCTCTCACCGCTCCGGCGAGACCGAGGACACCACCATTGCCGATCTGGCCGTGGCGCTGAACACCTGCCAGATCAAGACCGGTGCTCCCAGCCGTACCGAGCGTGTTGCAAAGTACAACCAGCTGCTGCGCATTGAGGAGCAGCTGGGCGGCAGCGCCGTTTACCCCGGCATGGCAGCTTTCAACGTAAAGCGCTGAAGCTGTTGAAAACCAATTGATCTTCCGGCACCCGTACTGCTTTTGCAGCGGCACGGGTGCCGTTTTGTTTTCTCCCAATTTTTTCCTGCAATCTGCTGTTCTGCCCAGCCGTATTCCATGCATGCCGGGCATTTTGGCCCGAAATTGCAAAAAAAGGAGCAAAACATTCATGTTATCTACTCTGATCTCTCTGTACAAGCTGCTGGGCACCGGCGATTTTGTAAAAGTGCTGCTGATCCTGCTGAAGGGGCTTTTCGGCTGATGCAAAGCCGCCCTTCTCACTGCGGAAACGGGACTGCCTTACCGGCGGTCTCTTTTTTTGCCTTCTCACTTTACTTTCTTAAAAAAATATGCCATAATGAAACCAGTATTTTCCGGTTTAAAAGCCGTGCCCTGTACTGGGAAATCAGGGCCAGAATCCAACAGAAGAGGGGTATTTTGTTATGAGCAAAACCATCATCCCGGCAAACTATACGCCCGCGCTGAACCTGTACGACACGCAGCGCGCCATTGGTACGGTCAAGCGTCTGTTTGCCGACACCCTGTGCGCCACACTGAACCTGTACCGCGTGTCTGCTCCGCTGTTTCTGGAAGCATCCACCGGTCTGAACGACGACCTGAACGGTGTCGAGCGCAAGGTTACCTTTGATATCAAGGAAAGCGGCATTGAGGCACAGGTGGTGCAGTCACTGGCAAAGTGGAAGCGCAAGGCCCTGAAGGACTACGATTTCCGTGTGGGCAAGGGCCTGTACTGCGATATGAACGCTATCCGCCGCGACGAAGATCTGGACAACCTGCACTCCATCTATGTGGACCAGTGGGACTGGGAAAAGGTGATCCGTCTGGAAGACCGCAACGAGGCTTACCTCAAGAGCGTGGTGCGCTCCATCGTGTCCGCTGTCTGCGCCACCGAGATGAACCTGCACGCCATGTTCCCCCAGCTGCAGGAGCTGCCGCTGCACAGCCCCAACGTCACCTTCATCACCACGCAGGAGCTGGAGGACCAGTACCCGGACCTGACCCCGAAGGAGCGTGAGAACGCCTTTGTGAAGGAGCACGGCACCACCTTCCTGATGAAGATCGGCGCTCCGCTGAAGAGCGGTAAGCCCCATGACGGCCGTGCCCCCGACTATGACGACTGGGATCTGAACGGCGATCTGCTGTTCTGGAACGACCCGCTGCAGTGCAGCTATGAGCTGAGCAGCATGGGCATCCGCGTCAGCCCTGAAAGCATGGACAAGCAGCTGACCATGGCTGGCTGCGACGACCGCCGCGCCCTGCCCTTCCACAAGGCCGTACTGAACGGTGAGCTGCCTTACTCCATCGGCGGCGGCATCGGCCAGAGCCGCCTGTGCATGCTGCTGCTGGGCAGCGCCCACATTGGCGAAGTGCAGGCCAGCGTCTGGGACGCAGCCACCCGCGAAGCCTGCGCCAAGGCAGGCATCCCGCTGCTGTAAGCAGGTTTTCCACACAAAGATTCAAAAGGCAGGATACCACCCTCATGGTGGTACCCTGCCTTTGTTCGTTTTCTGCCTGTATCCGGGGAGAAATAGTTCGAGTCCTGTACCACCACCAAACAAAAAATCCCCAGACGAATGTCTGAGGATTTTTTGTGGTGGAGAATTAGGAACTCGAACGCCAGACCCCCTGCGTGGGCAGCAGCGTGCCGCTTGCGCCGGTGAGATCGGTATTCAGTTCCATACAGCGTCTCAGCTCCGGTATTCCGCCGGCAGCTGATCCATGGTCTGCCACTTGTCCATGGCCTCTTCCAGCTTCATGCCCTTGGCCACTGCATCGCGGCGGCAGGCGTTGACAGCCTGGATCTCCTTCATCTTGGCACCGGTCAGGGTGTAGCCCTTCATGGCGATGAGGGTAGCCGCCCATGCCACCATGGGGATGATGCAGAACAGCACGATGACCACCCAGTTCATGCCCGGGGTGTAGGGGTCATACTGGGTGGGCAGGCTCTGCAGGCCCACAAAGCTGACCGCGATGCCCACAACGGTAGCGGACAGGCTGGACACCAGCTTGTCCACCAGACTGAACAGGGTGCCCATGATGCCGGGGATATACTTGCCGCTGCGGTAGGTCTCGTAGTCGGAGCAGTCGGCCACCATGGGGATGGGCATATCGGCGGTGGCGTAGTAAGCACCGTAGCCGATGCCGAAGAAAGCGATGAACAGGATGGTGTACAGGTTGATGGAAAGGCCGTTCTCGCCCAGAATGGACAGGGTGAAGGCATCGCCGCGGCCCCAGAGCAGCAGCAGCACCAGCACGCCCACATAGCACACCAGCGCCACGCTGACGTACTTCATCAGGCTGGCCTTCTGGCCCTCCTTCTGGCTGGTGCGGACGGTGAGCAGGAAGAAGGGCACGCTGAACACATAGCCCAGCACCATCATGGGCAGGTACAGGCCGTCGTAGTTGCCCATCATGCAGCCGTACAGCATGCACAGCACGGTGGTGTTGGTGGCGATGGAAAGTGCCAGCTTGCAGCCTGCACCGGCCACCATCAGCCGCTGCATGGGGTCGTTGTTCTTGATGATCTGGATGTACTCCCGCACCTGGATCTTCTCGGTCTTTTCGCCGCCGATGCCAAAGTACTTGGGCTGGTCCTTCTCCCAGATGCCGATGACAGCCAGCAGGGTGAGCAGGATGGAGATGACGATGCCCACCGGAGCCAGCGTGCGGAAGAACCCGGCGGAAGCGTAGCCGCCCTCATAGTTTTTGGCAAGGATGGGGGCAAAGAACTGCATGGCACCCATGCCCAGCAGGCTGCCCACCGTGTTGAAGATGGTAAACAGGGGGCGCTGTTTGGGGTCATTGGTCAGCACGGTCTGGCCGGAGCGGGTGCAGCTGGTCTGGAAGGTGTAGCCGATGACCCACACGGCATACAGGGCAACGAACGCAGCGTAGCGCAGCCCCATGGCGCTGGCGGGGATGAGCGGGGTGAGGCAGTACAGCACCAGAATGCTTGCCGCCATGATGAGGTTGCCGATGACCATGAAGGGCCGGAACTTGCCGAACCTGCCGTTGGTGCGGTCCATGAGGGCACCAATGATGGGGTCGGTGACGGCATCGAACAGACGCATGCCGGTGACCATCACCGAAGCAAACAGCATGCTCAGGGCCAGCACTTTGCTGCCGAAGGTCGCGATGTAGGAAAGCACCAGCACATAGTACACGTTGGTCGCGCCGTTGTTCAGCGGAAACAGCACCAGCTGGTAGGTTTTGGCGCGGTTCACACTCGACGCCGTTGTTTTTTGTTCGCCCATTGCGGTCTCTCCTTTTGTCTTTGATAAAAAGCGGCAGCCCGCCCCGCCTTCGGGGCAGGCTGCCGTAACATGGGGTCAGGGATCGTGCAGACCGGAATTACTTCTGGTCAACAGCAGGAGCGGTGTCTGCCAGCTCCTTCTTGCGCTTGAGAGCCTTGCTCAGCTGCCATGCGCACAGCACGGTCAGCACAGCCAGCACGGCGATCAGTGCATAGATCGCAGTCTGCCACCAGGGCAGCACGGTCTTCAGGGTATCGCTTGCAGACCAGCCGTTCATGGCGTTGGAGTTGACCACGGTGTACAGGATGTGATGCATTGCATTGCGCATCTGGGTCACGATGTAGGCATCGTTCTCGTAGTTGGCAGCCTTGGTGGTGTGGATCTTGGGCATCGGGCTGTCCCAGATGTCGGAACCGGCGATCAGGCCGTCCACCAGATCCATGTACTGGCTGGAGCCGGAGAAGTCGGTGATGCACATGCCGCGCATGCCCAGCTCCTCGCGCAGGAAGCCGTTCAGCAGGTTGGCGTTGGCACCGCACCAGGTTGCGCCCCAGCGGTTGAAGCCGGTCATCACGCACCATGCGCCGCCATCCGTGATGGCCTTATCGGCCACTTCCAGATAGATCTCGCGGGCGGTCTGCTCGTTCAGCCAGGTGTTGACACCGCGGCGGCTGGTCTCGGAGTCGTTCAGGGCAACGTGCTTCAGGTAGACATACACGCCCTTGGACTGGATGCCCTGCACCTCGGCAGCGCAGATGGTGCCGGCCACAAAGGGATCCTCGGCGTAGTACTCGAAGTTACGGCCGGAGTAGGCGGTACGGTGCATGTTGATGCCGGGGCCGTACAGGCCGGAGTAACCCATTGCCAGGCAGTCCTCACCGATGCACTTGCCCACTTCGTTGATCAGGTCCACATTGAAGGTGGCAGCCATGACATCCTCGGAGGTGTAGCACATGGCGGATGCACCGCCGGTCAGGGCAGCGGTCAGGCCCTGCGGGCCGTTCTCGTCCTTGGTAGCGGTCTTGCCGATGGAGGCAGCCGCTGCAGTGTTGTGGAAGCCCAGAGTGATGGTGTTGACCATCTCATCGAAGGTCAGCTGATCCAGCAGAGTCTCCCACTGGGGATCGTCGAAGCCCTTGCCGATCATGGAAGCGAGGGTCAGGCCGTTCTTGGCACCCAGAGTGGGCATCTCGACGCTGTCGGCCTCGGTGCCGTCGTACTGGGTAAAGGCCAGATCTGCAGCCAGCGTTTCGTTGGCGGTCAGGGCAGCAGGCTGGGTGGGGACCGTACCGGTCCAGTCAGAGCGGCTCATCCAGGTCACGCTGCCGGGAGCATCGCTGCTCTTGTTGGGGTCGGACTCATCGAACAGGTTGGTGATGGCAGTGCCGTTGGCGCTGGCTGCATAGGTGGTGGCATCCAGTGCCTCGTTGGTCCACTTCCAGACCAGAGAAGCATCGCCGTCCTCGGTCATGCGGCCATTGGTGCCGGCCACGGTGTAGCCCTTGGCAGCAAGGATGTTGTTGACGGCATTGTGAGAATCGGTAGCAGCGGTGAAGTAGTAGTCACCGGCATCCAGAATATAGGTCTTGGCGTTGTTTGCATCGTAGGTGCGCAGCTCGCTCTTCTTCACGGTGATGGTCACATCCTCGGAAGCGCCGGGAGCCAGCACATCGGTCTTAGCAAAGCCGCACAGCTCTGCAGCGGCCTTCTCGATGCCGTTTGCCTTGTCGTAGTCGGTGTAGGGAGACTGGAAGTAGACCTGCACGGTTTCCTTGCCGGAATAGGTCTTGCCGGTGTTGGTGACCTTCAGGGTGACGGTGAAGGCATCGTCAGACTCGGCCACATTGAAGTTGCTGTAAGCGAAGGTGGTGTAGCTGTCGCCGTAGCCGAAGGGATAGGCAACGGTGGTGGCCCAGTCATAGTCGCCTGCCTTGGCAGTGCCCATGACCACATCCTCGTAACGGGTCTCGAAGTAGCGGTAGCCCAGATAGATGCCTTCCTGATAGACGCTGTACATGCCCTGCACGTCCGCACCCTCGGTCAGCAGGTTATACTCTGCTGCGTTGGGGTAGGTCTGGGTGTAGAAGTTGTACATGGCGGGGTTTGCCAGATTGTCGTACAGGTAGGTGTCCACCAGAGAGCCGGAGGGGGTCACAGTGCCGGCGAGCAGCTGGCCCACACCGTTGATGCCGGTCTGGCCCACATCGCCGATCCACATGGCGGCGTCAATGCCGTAGTCCTCGCCGCAGATGGCAGGGTTGAGGAAGTCCATCTCCAGTGCGTTGGAGCTGTTGATCAGGACGACGATGGACTTGAAGGTGCCGTTGTCCTTCAGTGCCTTCAGGTTCTTCAGCAGCTCGATCTCTTCTGCAGACAGCTCCAGATAGTTGCCGCTGCCCTCGGAACCGGAGATCCAGCTGTCGTTGGTGCCGTTGGCACTGCTGGGCAGGTCTGCGCCCTCACCGCCGGAGCGGGAGAACACCACGATGGCAGCATCGCCGTACTCGGCAAAGCTGCTCTCGGCGCTGGACAGTGCGCTCCACGGAGCTTCATTGACAGCGTACTGGGTGTTTGCTTCCAGCGTATCCGAGATGGAGGCAGGGGTAATGCGGCTGTAGTTCTTCATCATGCTGTCGGACTTGTACAGATCCCACAGCGTCTGGTTGACCTGAATGCCCTGAGCTTCCAGTGCTTCCTTCAGGTTGGGGGCCTTGCTGGTATCCACGGAACCGGAGCCGGTGCCGCCGTACATCAGGTCCACAGAGCCATGGCCGAACAGGCTGACCTTGGCGCTGTCTGCCAGCGGCAGGGCAGCGTTGTCGTTCTTCAGCAGGGCAGCGCCCTCGGCCTCAACGGTGGCGCACAGCTCTGCTTCGTAAGCCTCGCGCTCTTCGTCGGAAGCAAAGCCCGCTTTGAAGTATTCGGTATCTTCCGTAGTGTTGCCCTTGATGATCTTATAGGTCGATGCATTCAGAGCAACGTTCAGGGTGGTGGCGTACTGATTTGCGATCATGTTGCCCACGATGGCGGCGATGGTCAAAATCGCCGTCAGCGCAGTGAGCACCGACCACAAACGTACTTTGGATTTCTTGGTATTCATTGGTTCTCCTCCTTTTCATTTATAACAACCGCCAGACAGCGGAATGTCCTTGTTTATACCCAGTTCGCACTCTTGGACTTGGTCTTTACCAGCTTGTAGCCGGGGTTCGGCTCTGCCACACTGCGGAAGGATGCGGTGTCGATGCAGTCGCCTGCAACGGCCTTCAGCTCCACCTTGCCATGCAGCGGCACGCGGAACCTGAAGATGTGCTCGCCGGTCTGCTCTGCCAGCTTTTTGCCGTCCGCATACAGGGCGACGGAGTTCTGGTTGGAGTAGACCTTGACCTCGATCTCCTTCTCGGTGCGGTCGGTGAACCGCTTGGAGCAGATGTGAACGAAGTTTTCCTCGCTCCACCATGCTTTGTAGAGGTAGAAGCTGTCCTTTTTGGTCTTTCGGTCAAAGGTGACAAGACCCTTGTGGTTCATGCCCGGCTCGCCGCCCTGATCCCGGGCGTCGGCTGCAAAATCGAACATGTTCCAGACGTGGGTCGCCCACAGCCACGGGTGGCGGTCAAAGCACTTCAGCATATACTCGTGGTACTTGGCCTGATATTCCTCGGTGTGGTCGCCCCGGCGGGGGTGGGCACTGTGGAGGTTGGGCATGCCCTCGGCACCGTACTCGGAAAAGCCCAGCGGACGGTTGGGGTACACCAGATGGAAAAAGTCCATCCACAGGTCGTTCAGGAACAGCCCCGGCACATACCAGCCCAGGTACAGGTTCCAGCTGACCACATCGGTGATGTGTGCCGACCGATTGAAGGGGCCGCACATGGCATAGCAGGCCAGGGTGGTGAAGCGGGTGGGATCCATCTGGTGATACAGGTCGTTGATGACGTGGTGATTGTCCAGCATATCCTTTTTGTCCTTGGTGGAGATGGTAATCTCGTTGGACACGCCCCAGCACACGATGCTGGGATGATTGTAGTTCTGCTCCACCAGCTCCTTGGCCTGGCTGATGGTATCCTCCCGGCCATTGGGCATATGCTCACTGATATAGGGAATCTCTGCCCACACCACCATGCCGTAGCGGTCGCACAGGTCATAGAAATACTGATCGTGCTGATAGTGGGCAAGGCGCACGGTGTTGCAGCCCATTTCCGCAATCAGCGCCATATCCTCGTCATGCATGGGGCGGGTAATGGCATTGCCCAGACCCTTGCGGTCCTGGTGACGGCTGACACCGTGGAGGGGGTAGGGCTTTTCGTTGAGGAAGAAGCCCTGCTTGGGGTCAACCCGGAAGGAGCGGACACCGAAGGGGATGTCCAGATTGTCCAGCACCTTGCCGTCTTCCACCAGACGGCACTGGGCGGTGTAGAGATAGGGATCTGCCACGCCGTTCCAGCGGTGGGCATTTTCAATGGTCATAGTGGCATCGGTGCCTTCACCGGTGGCAACGGTCTTGCCCGCTGCGTCCACCAGGGCAATCTGCACCTGGCCGCCGGTGGTGCGGCTTTCCACCCGGACGGTGGCCTTGTCGCCATCGGGGGTAGCGGTGACCCGGATGCCGCAGGAGCCGAGATAATCAAGGTCGAAATGCGTTTTGGGGACGATAATCAGCTTCACGTCCCGGTAAATTCCGCCGTAGAAGGTGAAGTCCGCCTTCTGGGGGTAGACGCGGTCATTCTTGGAGTTGTCCACGGCTACTTCCAGCTGGTTGATTTCCTTCAAAAGCCGGGTAATTTCACAGCGGAAGGTGGAATAGCCGCCGTCGTGGGTGCAGACCTGGGTGCCGTTGAGAGTCACAGTTGCGGAAGCGTTGACACCGGCAAAATCCAGGTAAACGCATTCCTCCGCACCAAAGGCGGGAAGGGGGAAGTTTTTCCGGTAAACGCAAGTACCTCTCCAGTAGTCATTGCCACCGTCCTGGCCATCCAGGTTGTTCCAGGTGTGGGGAAGGTTTACTGGGAGAATGGTGTTGTCGTGGTACTGGAACTGCCAGTCTTCGTTGATGCAAAGCTCTTTTCGCATGACGACCTCCTGATTTTAATTTTACATTCAATAGGCACAGGGGGTTGTGTGTGCCTATAAAAATATCCTGCTTGTATAGATAGAATATGTCAAGATAGCCTGGGTTTCAACCTTTTGCGAAATGTGGTTTTGATTCCTGCACATTCGGCGTTTGCGTGTCAAAAATGAATGTTCAAAATTGTGCGAATTGCACAATGAGAGACGCTCTTGTAGGGGCGGATAGCATCCGCCCGAACGTTACGGGAGTGAGCTGTCTGTTGAATGGAACGGTGCGAAGCGCC
>ERZ773243.3006-NODE-3006-length-12827-cov-8.734576_pt1 | contig 12827 bp, 4 predicted proteins | sample MGYA00580520_ERZ773243 | MGnify/ENA primary metagenome ERZ773243 (study PRJEB29015, sample SAMEA2737747) | human gut metagenome | biome: human gut; feature: human-associated habitat; material: faeces | place: China | collected 2012 ... | reverse complement strand
GCCAGGCCGGAGGTTTTTGCTTGCTCGTTTTATTTCCTTACAGCAGGATGTCTGTCAGGTCGTCGAACACCTGGGACTTGGTGACCACCACCACATGGTCCCCCTCCTGGATGGTGGTGAGACCGCCGGGGATGATGATCTTGTTTTCCCGGGCAATGGCCGCCAGCAGCACGCCCTTTTTCAGGGTCAGATCCTTCAGGGGCTTGTCCAGCACCGACCGGCTGGAGGCCGTGGCGGTAAATTCCAACGCCTCCACGGAGCCGTCCAGCATTTTGTAAAGGCTCTCCACGGTGCTGCCCTGGGAGTTGGCCAGGGCCCGGACATAGCGGGTGATCTGGTTGGAGGTCAGGTCCTTGGGGCTGATGATGCTGCCCAGCTTCGTCTCCTGCACCAGGTCCATGTAGTTGGGACGGGTCATCTTGGTCAGCACCTTGGGCACCCCGGCCCGCTGGGCCGTCAGCGCCATCAGCAGGTTCTCCTCGTCCCGGTCCGTCAGCGCCACAAAGGCGTCGGTCTCGAAAATGTTCTCGCTTTCGATCAGGTCGGCGTCGGTGCCGTCGCCCTCGATGATCATGGCCCCGGGCAGCTCGGCGGACAGGCGCAGGCACTTGTCGTGCTTCATCTCCACGATCCGGACCTTGGTATTGCTGCGGGCCAGCTCCCAGGTCAGGTACATGGTGATGCGGCTGCCGCCCAGGATGGACACGTTCTTCACCTTCTGCAGGGTGCGTCCGATGCCCCGCAGCATCTTCTGCAGCTCCGCCTTGGTGCCCACCATGTACAGCTTGTCCCCGCTGCGGGGCACAAAGGAGCCGTCGGGGATGATGATGTCGTCCCCCCGGTGAGCGGCGCAGATCAGCACCTCCGCCAGGCGGTTGCGATGGAAATCGTTCAGGGACACCCCCGCCAGGGAGTCCTCCTCCGTCACCCGGAAGCCGATCATGTCGATGCGCCCTCCGGCGAAGGGCTCCACCGAGAAGGCCGCCGGGAAGCTCAGGATCCGGGCGATCTCCCGGGCCGCTCCCAGGTCGGGATTGATCAGCATATCCAGGCCGATCTCCCGCTTCAGCATTCCGGCGTCCCGGCGATACTCCGGGTTCCGGACCCGGGCGATGGTGTGCTGTGCCCCCAGCTTTTTGGCGATCAGGCAGCACACCAGGTTCGTCTCGTCCAGATTGGTGACGGCGATGACCAGGTCCGCGCCGCGGACCCCCGCCGCGTCCAGCACGCTGATGCTGGCGCCGTTGCCCTCCACGCACATCACGTCCAGGGTGCTGTCGGCCCGGTGCAGGGCCGCGGCGTCGTCGTCCACGATGGTGATGTCGTGATCCTCCACCGCCAGCTGCCGGGCAATGGCATAGCCCACCTTGCCGTTGCCCACAATGATGATCTTCATGCTTGCTCCTCTCCGCTGCTCCCCGGCAGCCGGCTGCGCCTGCGGCGCAGTATCACGGCGCTGTACTCCGCGCCCATAATCAGCACCGTGCCGCTCATATAGAGCCACAGCAGCACCACCACAACCGTGGCAATGGAGCCGTACAGCACGGAATAATTGGCAAAATTCTCCACATAATACGAAAAGGCCAGGGACAGGACCATCCACGCCGCCAGGGAGATGCCCACCCCGGGAGCCACTTCCTTCAAAGGCCGCCGCTGCCCCCGTGCCAGCATATACAGCACCGTCAGCATCAGGAACATCACCACGCCCAGAACGATAAACCGCAGATAGCTCCACAGGTCGATGAACCCCGCCGGCAGCTCGATGAGGCCGGAGAGAAACTCCAGCGCCCGGCGGCCCACCGTGACCAGCAGCAGCGTCAGTCCGATGGTCAGGATCAGCCACACGGTGAACAGCAGGATCCCCAGCTGATTGACCAGCATTTTCCGGGGCGGACCCAGGCCGAAGGCCTTGCGCAGGGAGTGCAGCAGACAGCTGGTGGCCCGCATGGGAAACCAGACGGAGAAAATCAGGCTGAACCACAGCAGCTGGCGGCTGGCGTTGGCGGACACATATTCAAGATACGACTCCAGCACCGACATCACGTCCGCCGGAACGATCTGGGACAGCACCTGGGTCACGCTGTCCACGTCCAGCTTCAGGATGCCCAGCAGGGTGCTGATGAACACCAGCAGCGGAAACAGCGCAAACAGCAGGTAATAGGTCAGGGCCGCGCTGTCCCGGCCCACGTCATGCAGATAATACCGGCGCACCAGCTGCACCGTGATTTGCCCCGCAGCCGTCCGGGGCGACCACTTTTTCTTCACAGGAGCCCTCCCCCCTATCCTGTACAGTGTATCACACAGGCACCCAAATGAAAAGAGGAAATTGCCCCCATACGGATTTATTTATAGCGGCAGATTGTAAAAAAATTATTATTTTTCACGTTTCCCTATTGCGATTTCTCGTACGGCTTGTTATAATTAGTTTATCCGGAAGCAAAGCTGCTTCTGGAATCTACAGTAAAGAGGGTCGAATTATGGACAAACTTACCAACATCGTACGGGACGAAATTTCCCGCCAGTACAAGAGCGTCCGGCAGTTTGCTTTTGCAGTTGGCATTCCTCTGTCCACCATCAACAGCGCACTGCACAACGGCATCGGCGGTTCTTCGTTTGACACGGTGGTCCAGATTTGCCGCACACTGGGCATCTGCGCCCTGGGCGAGGAGAACATCCACCTGACGGAGGACACCCAGCGGATCCTGGACCAGTACGCCAAGCTGGACGACTATGGCCGCCACACCATCGCCTCCGTGATACAGGTGGAGTATGACCGCTGCACCAAGACGTTTGAGGATGGCTCCGACCTGCGGGGCGGCTATTCCAGCGTCAATCTGTCTGCCCCCGTTGCCAACGACGAGCCCGTTTCCATGAACGTGCTGGCTAGCCGCGAGGACTGAGTGGATCCCCATAATTGCATAAAATAAGAGCTTCCGGCCGCGCCGGGAGCTCTTATTTTATACGTTTCATCCAAAAATTTACCTGATTTTTGGCGGGCACGCAGCAAAAAGCGGTTGATATTTCGCAGTGTACCTGTTATAATAGAGTGTAATTAGCGGAACAGCGGCGCTTTATCGTGTAAAATTGCCCGCAGCCGCTCTATCCTTTCAGATGGGAGAAAGATGCATGAAAGCAATCCAAAAATCCGGCGCCTGGCTGTGGGCGCTGCTGGCGGCCCTCCTGCTGACGGTGCTGCTGACAGCCACGGCCTTCGCCGGAGACAACGATTTCCGCTGCTGGACCGTGGACGCCCGGCAGTGGACCAACCAGGGGTACCAATCCGAAAAGGACGGGGTGTGGTACCTGTTCCTGCCCCAGGACGAAAGCCCGGCGGACACGGTCCTGTCCTTCAGCGGCAGGGTAACGGCGGCCTCCGCCGGCGCCCTGGACCGGGAGGGCGGCACCCTGACCGGGGCCTTCGCCGACCGTGACCGGGTGACCCTGACCCTGGAGGGCGGCAGAACCGAGACGGTGTGCCTGCGGCAGAGCAGTCTGCCCAGCCTGCGGCTGACCCTCAACGGTACCACCCTGGACCAGATCCACCAGGACAAGGACGTGAAGTATCCCGGCAACGACCTGGTGCTGACGGACGGGGACGACGTCCTCACCGGCGCCGTGGAGATCAAGGGCCGGGGCAACTCCACCTGGCGGGAATACGCCAAAAAGCCCTACCAGATCAAGTTCAGCAAAAAGACCTCCGTGCTGGGTATGCCCGCCGCCAAGAAGTGGATTCTGCTGGCCAACGCCTCCGACGACAGCATGATCCGCACCCGGCTGGTGTATGACGCGGCGGAGCAGATGGACTTCCCCTTCGTGACGGAATATCAATATGTGGACCTGTGGATAGACGGCCAGTACCTGGGCGTGTACCTGCTGGGCGAAAAGGCCGAGATCGGCAAGGGCCGCCTGAACCTGCAGGACCCCGCCGGGGCCATGTTCGAGCTGGACAACGGCTTCGCCACGGACGAGGACCACTATTTCTTCGAGGGGCGGCTGAACAGCTACTTCGCCCTGAAGGAGATCGTGGAGGAGGACGACGGACACATTCAGCAGGCCATGACCAATTTCCAGACGGCCATGACCCGCCTGACCACGGCGCTGACCTCCCAGGGCTGGGAGAATCTGTCCCTGAGCCAGCTCAATGAAATGATCGACGTGGACTCCCTGGCCCGCTACTATCTGATGAACGAGTACGTTCTCAACGGCGAGTCCTTCTTCACCAGCTTCTTCTGGTATCAGGACGGCGCGTCCGACGTGCTCCATGTGGGCCCCCTGTGGGACTTTGACACCTGCATGGGCAACAAGAACGAAAAGGTCACCGACTACAACGCCAGCAGCACCTCTGTGCTGATGAAGAAGATGCTGAACATCCCGGCGTTTTATCAGCGGGTGCAGGAGCTGTACACCCGGTATAAGCCGGTGCTCACCGGTATGGCCGGTCAGGTGGACGGCCTGCGGGACGAGATCGGCGTCTCCGCCGACCTGAATTACCTGCGCTGGAGCACCCTGGGCGCCGCCAATCCCAAGCCCGGCGGCACCCCCTTCGCCCCCACCTATGACGAGGCCCTCAGCCGGGTGCGCACCTGGCTCACCGGCCGGGCCAATGCCTTTACCCCCACCGTGCGCCCCCAGCAGCTGGGGTACTACTTCAACGCCAGCCGCACGGTGATGTACCTGACCTACTCCGCTCCCAGCCAGACCTCCCTGCGCTTCGCCGTCTGGGGCCAGCAGGACGGCCAGAACGACCTGCACTGGTATCAGGCCAAGCAGCAGAATGGCCGCTGGGTGGCCGAGGTGCCCCTGATCAACCACCAGGAAACCGGCACCTATATGGTCCATGTCTACAATCAGAACGGCCTGCCCCAGGGTCTGCTGGACCACGGCACCGTGGTGGTGGACAACCTGGTGCAGCCGGAAAAGCCCGCCCTGAAGGCGGCCCTGTCCGCTGACGGACGGTATCTGAACCTGACCCTCACCGGCGGCAGCGACCTGACCCAGGTTTGGTTCCCCACCTGGAGCGAGAAGAACGGCCAGGATGACCTCCAGTGGTACGAGGCCAAGAAGCAGGCCGACGGCTCCTGGACCTATTCCGTGGCCCTGTCCCGCCACAACACCACCGGCACCTATTTCATCCACGCCTACGGCAACAACAAGAAGAACCTGGTGGCCCACACCACCGCCTATGTGGAGAAGATCCCCGGGCCGGAGATGAAGGCCGCCCTGTCCGCCGATGGGCGGTATCTGGACGTGACCCTGACGGGCCGCGGCGACCTGACCCAGGTCTGGTTCCCCACCTGGAGCCAGGACAACGGCCAGGACGACCTGCGCTGGCATGAGGCCGCCAGGCAGACCGACGGCTCCTGGACCTGCCGCATCGCCCTGTCGGACCACTCCGGCACCGGCGTCTACTTCATCCACGCTTACGGCAATACCAAGAAGAATCTGGTGGCCCACACCACCGTTACCGTACCTCAGGCTTCCCAGCCTTCCCAGCCCGAACAGCCCCCCCAGCCGGTCCGCTCCGGCATGCAGGCGGTGCTGTCCGCCGATGGCCGGTATCTGGACGTGACCCTGGCGGGCCGCAGCGACCTGACGAAGGTCTGGTTCCCTACCTGGAGCGCCGTGAACGGTCAGGACGATCTGCGCTGGTACGAGGCCACCAAGCAGCCGGACGGCTCCTGGACCTGCCGGGTGCCTCTGGCCAACCACAAGAGCGCGGGAGGCTTCTTCCTCCACGCCTACGGCAACAACAAGAAGAACCTGGTGGCCCACACCACCGCCTCCGTGTCCCAGGTGGTGTCCCCCCAGGTATGGACCCGGCTCCACGACGGCGGCCGCTACATGACCGTGACCCTGACGGGCCGCAGCGATCTGACGAAGGTCTGGTTCCCCACCTGGGGCGCAGCCAACGGCCAGGACGACCTGCAGTGGTACCAGGCGGTCAGGCAGTCCAACGGCGACTGGTCCTATACCGTGAACCTGTCCCAGCACCGGGACAAGGGCACTTACTTCATCCATGTCTACGGCAATACCAGACAGAACCTGGTGGCCCACACCACCGCCTATGTAAGCTGAAAGGAGGGACCGCACCCCGGAGAGAGCACCCCGATCAAGTGTTGGAAATCAAACTGTAACGGAGGAAAAAGATGAAAAGAGCACTATCACTGCTTCTGGCGCTGCTGATGGCTGCCAGCCTGGTCATGCCCCAGGCCTGGGCCGCCGGGCTCCAGGAGCCGGAGCCGGACGCTGTCGTCCAGCAGACCCAGCCCGACACCGCCGAACCCGATGCCCAGCTGCCCCAGGCGGATACCCTGGCCGGCAACGCCGCGGGGCTCACCCCCATTACCCGCACCAAGAATGCCGTGGCCAGCGGCGTGACCCTGGAAAAGGTGGTCATGCGCAACGTCAACGGCAGCCAGGTGGTGGGCTACCTTTCGGAGATCGACCTGTCCAAGGACGTGACCCTGAAGGCCAGCTACACCGGATATTACTATGACGGCAGCACCGCCGCCCAGCGCAAGGCCATGGTGGACGGCGGAAAGCTGAAATGGGAGATGTCCCAGACCACCGCCCAGGCCGCTGCCTACGGACGGGCCTCGGATACCGAGGGCCGCGTGGTCCTGGCCACCAACGCCGACTACTACAATATGCAGACCGGCGCCCCCACCGGCTATCTGATCATGGAGGGCAACCTGGTGAAAACCGGCGCCGAGCCCTTCTTCGCCATTCTGAAGGACGGCTCCGCCGTCATTCGTCCCGCCGGCAGCGATACCTCCGACGTGGTGGAGGCCGTTTCCGGCCCCTATATGCTGGTGGAAAACGGCCAGATCGTCCCCGGCCTGGACCAGGGCGACCGCATGCCCCGCAACAGCGTGGGCATCCGTGCCGACGGCTCCGTGGTGTTCTTCGAGGCCGACGGCCGCCAGGAGCCCATGTCCATCGGCATGAGCATGTATGAGGTGGCCAGCTTCCTGAAGGACGCCGGCTGCGTCACCGCCATCTATCTGGACGGCGGCGGCTCCGCCACCGTGGCCGCCCGCTATGAGGGCACCGACGAGCTGCTGGTGCGCAACAGCCCCAGCGACGGCCTGGAGCGCACCGTGTCCGACGCCCTGCTGGTGGTGTCCACCGCCCGCTTTGACGGCGACTTCGACCACGCCTCCGTCAGCCCCCAGAACGAGCTTTATACCCCCGGCAGCCAGGTGGCCTTCACGGCCCTGGGCGCTGACTCCGCAGGCGGCGCGGCCGACATGCCGGAAAGCGGCCTGACCTGGGTGCTGGACACCCCCGCCGCCGGGCGGATCGACGCCTCCACCGGCGTGTTCACCGCCGCCAAGGGCTATGTGGGCGAGGTCCGGGTCCGCCTGACCTATCAGGGGCAGGACGTTGGCTCCGCCTCCGTCACCATCGCCGAGCCCGACCAGGTGTATTTCTCCGGCAAGAGCCTGTCCCTGGACTATGAAAAGACCAGCGACCTGGGCCTCACCGTCAAGAGCAGCCTGCGGGATATCCACTATCACGACGGTGACTTCACCTGGAGCATCCGCTCCCTGACCGAGGGTGTCTCCGCCGACGGCATCGGCACCATCGTGGACAACCGGCTCCACACGGCGGCCAAGGCCAGCCAGACCCGCAAGGCGGAGATCACCGTCACCTACACCAAAGCCAACGGCCAGAAGCTCACCGACACCGTCACCGTGGAAATCGGCAAAATGCCCACCATCCTCCTGGATTTCGAGGATGAAAGCTCCAAGTCCGGCGTCAGCGTGGGTGCCAACGCCGTGTGGGGCAACCTGAATAGCTTTTCCGGTCACAGCGCCCATAATCTGCCCGGCGTCAGCGACGCGGGCTTCGGCGTGGCCGGTCAGGTCAGCAAGGATCCCAACGGTCTGGACATCCCTTACGGGCCCATTATCGATTTCGGCCTGGCATGCCCCGACTTTATCAGCAGCAACGCGGAATGGGACTGCAACTCCGCCGGCGCACCCTACAGCTGGGACTGCGCCCAGGATCCCGCCACCCTGTTCCGCTCCATGGGCTATGAATACTATGTGGGTGCCATCGCCACCGCCCAGGAGGGTGCGTGGGATATGTATGCCCGCCGGGTAGGCTCCGATGAAGGCCCCGTGCGCTTCGGCCAGAAGTCCCTGGAGTATCATTACGACTATACCAAGATCTCCGGCACCAACAACACCAACGAGTATCTCCGCTACAGCGGCGAGGACGTGGTCATCGAGGGCAAGCCCACTGCCCTGGGTATGTGGGTCTACGCCCCCGAGGGCACGCCCAACTACTGGCTGTCCACCAGCGTGTCCTACTGGAACGGGGAAAAGTACGTCACCACCAGCCTGCTGCACCTGAAGACCACCACCGTCAACGCCGCCGGCCAGACCGTGGACACCACCACCCAGTATACCGGCATCAACTGGACCGGCTGGAAGTATGTGGAGGCAGACCTGAGCAGCGTGTATGACAAGGCCCAGGATGTGGAGAATCACCCCCTGAAGATCACCGCCGGTCAGGTGCTGCTGTGGACCATCATCATCGAGGGCGGCACCGGCGACGTGGACGGCAACAAGATCACCTGCGGCTCCCGGGCCGCCGGCAGCCTGTATGTGGACAACATCCGCGCGGTATACGGTACCACCGCCGACGACCTGGAGAACCCCGTCATCACCTCCGTCCGGGGCGGCAGCTCCTCCATCACCGGCTATTCCGACCTGACGGAGCTGGCCGAGGACGGCTCCACCGTCCTGACGGACAATGAGCTGCAATTCTTTACCGGGTATTATGATCCCCAGGGTGAGAACCGCACCGGCGTGTCCGCCGAGAACACCGTCATCACCATCGACGGCCAGGATATCCGGAACTTCGCCAACACCGACCAGGCCGTCACCGGCACGGTGACTCTGCCCAATGGCCGCCACAGCATCAAGGTGGAGATCATGGACGGCTTCGGCAACCGGGCCAGCGTCACCCGCTCCTTCACCGTGAAGGGCACCGCCAATATCCCCACCGTGACCCTGGACACCCCGTCCTATGCCCTGGTGGGCGAGAACTATGTGGTGTCCGTCACCTCCCCCAACGCCGGTAAGATCGACTCCGTCACCGCCCAGATCGTGTACGGCAACGTGGACCTGTTCGACACCGACGAAAACGGCGGCAAGGGCGCCTTCAACACCTGCGCCTCCCTGGCCTACGGCTCCGGCTTCCAGGGCTCCAGCTCTGCCGCCCGCCGCACCACCACCGAAAAGACCGTCACCGTGAATATGACCCGCACGGGCTCCGCCGGGAAGGACCTGTTCACCTTCACCATGCCCATGCCCGCCGGGGCCACAGCCCTGGACAGCCTGCCCATCTCCGTCACCGTGACCTACACCTGTGACGGCGTCACCTATACCACCTCCACCGGCAGCCTGCGGCTGCCCATGCAGGGCTACTACGCCGTTACCTCCGACATCATGGTGGAGGGCGCGGCAGCGGCCCGGCTGTATGCGAAGGACATCAACGGCAAGGCCGCCTCCGGCGTGGACCTGTATGTGGGCGACACCCGCATCGGAACCACCAACGCCTCCGGCCAGATCAGCACCGACTACTTCAACAAGCTCTCCGCCGGCTCCCGTACCGGCGTCACCGCCCGGAAGGACAATCACCGCTCCTTTGAGACGGTCATCGTCACCCGCCGGGCCGGCGGCAGCGCCGATGGTATGCCCAGCTTCGTGCAGCTCAACGCCACCCCCAATGCCCAGAGCTGCCAGAACATCACCTGGGTCACCAATCCCCTGACGGCCCAGGCCAAGGCCACCGTACAGTACTGCCAGCAGAGCAGCTTCAAGGGCAGCTTCCCCTCCAGCGCCCAGGGTCAGGTGACCCTCCGGGAGTTCACCACCTCCGGCGACGCGGCCTATGTCAGCTCCGTGTCCCTGACCGGCCTGAAGCCCGGCACCACCTACGTCTATCGGGTGGGCGACGGCAGCAAGTGGTCTGAAAACATGACCTTCACCACCAGCCAGCCCGGCGCGGACACCACCCGCTTCTTCGTCATCGGCGATACCCAGCTCTCCGGCAATGTCGAAAGCGATCAGGATGAGATCCGGCTGATGAACGCCATTGCCGCCAATATCAACGGCCAGTCCATGAACTTCGGCATCCAGACCGGCGACTTTGTGGACAACGGCGGCAACCTGGGCCAGTGGAGCGAGATCCTGGACGTGTTCTCCCGGAACTACGCCGACATCCCCGTGGTGCAGGTCATGGGCAACCATGAGTACTACGGCGACCTGTCCGGCGGCAACGCCGCCAGCCTGTGGACCCTGCCCGACCGGCTGTACTACTCCGTGGAATACGGCGACGTGTACGTGGCGGTCATCAACTTCGCCGCCAACCTGGAGGATGCCTGCCAGTGGCTGATCCAGGACGCCGCCAAGTCCGACTGCACCTGGAAGGTGCTGGCGGTCCACCAGCCCGCGTACTACACCAATCCCAACGGCAGCAGCGAGGCCTTCAACCGCTATATCCCCGCCGCCGCTGAGGCCGCCGGCATCAATGTGGTGTTCTCCGGCCATGACCACAGCTATGCCCGCACCATGGTCCTCAAGAACGGCCAGCCCGTGTCCGAGGCCACCCAAAACGGCCGCCTGCCCGCCACCTACGGCAAGGGCGTGCTGTACTACATCTGCGGCGACCTGGGCGAAAAGTCCCGCAGCACCGAGTACAAGGCCGTCAACAACCCCGACTTCCACTTTGCCCAGGTGTCCCAGGAGTATGACTCCCTGTACCTGGCCGTGGAAGCCACCGCCGACGCCATGACCGTCCGCACCTACTCCGTCAGCGCCGAGGGCGCCCAGTCCTTGCTGGATACCTACACCATGCGGGTGCCCGCCTCCGTGTGCCGCGACAAGGGCCACGACTTCTCCGGCGACACCGTGTACGTCCGTGACGGCAAGCTGGTCTGCTCCTTCTGCGACCAGACCGTGGAGCTGAAGGACTCCGGCTACACCGGCTGGGCCCGGGACGAGGCCACCGGCCTGCGGATGTACAGCTATAACAACGCCTGGCACACCGGCTGGTTCATCATCGACCCCGAGGTGTATTGCTTCGACAGCAATGGCATCGCCTACGATGGCCGGGTCACCCTGTACGGCAAGCAGTTCGTCTTTGACGACGGCGTGGTGGTCAGCGGCCCCACGGGCTTCGTCAAGCGGGACGACGGCAAGACCCTGTACTTCGAGAATGGCCGCATCGCCTCCGGCTGGAAGGACATCGGCGACGCCACCTATTACTTCGAGACCTCCGACCTGGGCGATGACTTCGGCGTCATGTACACCGGCCGCCGCCTGATCGGCAAGACCTGGTACGAATTCGGCAGCGACGGCCGCCTGTATCAGCTGCTGCGGGGCCGTATGTCCGCCGATGAGAAGGAGATCGTGGTCACCATCACGCCTCCCGCCGGTCAGGGCAAGAACTACAGCAACATCATGGCCGCCGCCTGGAGCCAGCAGGACGGCCAGGACGACCTGGTCTGGTACAATGCCACCGCCAACGGCGACGGCACCTACACCATCCGGGTCCCCATGTGCAAGTACAACGTGGTGGGCCGGTATCTGGTCCATGTGTATAACCACGGCATCCACGGCCAGCTGCTGGGCGGTCTGACCTTCCAGAACACCCATGTGGTGGGCCACACCGACACCGTGGCCAGTGATTCCAGCACCTGCGTCAGCGCCGGTCAGGTGAAGTACGTCTGCCGCTACTGCGGCGCGTCCCACACCTCCAGCACCCCCGCCAAGCACCACACCGTCTCCGCCGTGGTGGACAGCGAATGCCGCACCATGACGGTGACCATGAACGCCGGCAACGGCCACGCCCACTCCAACGTCCGCTTCGCCGTGTGGAGCAGCGTAAACGGCCAGGATGACCTGACCTGGTACACCGCCAAGAAGAATTCCTCCGGCCAGTGGACCTGCACCGTGCCTCTGGTGAACCACAACAGCACCGGCACCTACTTCATCCACGTCTACTCCCCCGACTCTGGCCAGAGCCGGCTCATCGGCAACACCACCGCCCAGGTGGCGAAGCTCCCGGCTCCCGACACCGTCACGGCCCAAGTGTCCGACAACTGCCGCACCATGTCCATCCGGCTGGATACCGCCCGCAGCTACAGCGGCATCCGCTTCGCCGTGTGGAGCAGCGCCGGCGGCCAGGACGACCTGGTCTGGTACACCGCCAAGAACGGCGGCAGCGGCAGCTGGACCTATGACGTGGATCTGGCCCGCCACAACACCACCGGCACCTACTTCATCCATGTGTATGCCGGGAACAAGCTGGTGGCCCACACCACCGCCCAGGTCAAGAGCCTGCCCGCTCCCGCCCCCGGCGTCAAGCCCGGCCTGACGGCCACCGTCTCCGCCGATAACGCCGCCATGGAGCTGGCCCTGACCACCACCGCCAAGTATGGCAAGGTCCGCTTCGCCGTGTGGAGCAGCGCCAACGGTCAGGACGACCTGGTCTGGTACGATGGCCGCCTCACCGGCAGCACCTGGTCCGCCGGTGTGAAGCTGCTGAACCACAAGACCCTGGGCGGCTACTTCATCCACGTCTATGCCGACGGCAAGCTGGTGGCCCACACCACCGCCAATGTCTACGGTATGCCGCCTCAGCAGAGTGCCCAGGCCATCGTCACCGACGACTTCGCCTGGATGAAGCTGCGGCTCTACAGCGCCACCGGCTACAGCAGCATCCGCTTCGCCGTGTGGAGCAGCGCCGGCGGCCAGGATGATCTGGTCTGGTACAAGGGCGAGAACATCGGCGGCGCCTGGGTGGCTGCG
>ERZ773243.3002-NODE-3002-length-12857-cov-2.843462_pt1 | contig 12857 bp, 9 predicted proteins | sample MGYA00580520_ERZ773243 | MGnify/ENA primary metagenome ERZ773243 (study PRJEB29015, sample SAMEA2737747) | human gut metagenome | biome: human gut; feature: human-associated habitat; material: faeces | place: China | collected 2012 ... | reverse complement strand
ATTGACCACGTATGCGGAGGCTTTACCCACGTATATTGATCCGGCAACCGGAAAGATTCACACGCATTTTAACCAAGCGGAGGCGGCAACCGGAAGATTGAGTAGCTTGAATCCGAACTTGCAAAATATACCTATCCGGACAGCCGAAGGTCGGAACATTCGGAAAGCTTTTATCACGGGTGATCCGGATTACGAGTTCTTCTCAGCCGACTATTCGCAGGTAGAGTTGAGGTTGATGGCACATTTGAGCGGTACGCCGGAGTTGATCAATGCTTTCCTGAAAGGGGAAGACGTCCATGCAGCAACGGCATCTAAAATTTATCATGTGCCTTTAGAAGAGGTGACCCCGGAGATGAGACGACGGGCGAAAACGGCTAATTTCGGGATTATTTACGGTATTTCGGCTTGGGGATTGGCGGAACGGCTGAAAATTTCCCGGAAAGAGGGTAAGGAACTGATTGAAGGTTATTTTGCCCTTTATCCCGGAGTTAAACGTTACATGGAAGAATCCGTGGAGAAAGCCCGGAAAAAAGGGTACGTGGAGACGATCATGGGCCGCCGTCGTTATTTGAGAGATATAAATTCCCGGAATGCGGTTGTACGGGGTGTTGCCGAGCGAAACGCGGTGAACGCTCCTATCCAAGGATCAGCAGCCGATATTATTAAGAAAGCGATGATATGTATTCATCAAAAATTAAAAGAACGGGGATTACGTTCCAAGATGATCTTGCAGGTGCATGACGAGTTGAATTTCAAATGTCACCACGAAGAAGTCGAGGAATTGAAGAACCTCGTGGTGGATTGCATGGAACATGTCGTAAGCCTCTCCGTACCTTTAACCGTGGGAACCGGCTACGGGAAAAGCTGGTACGAGGCACATTAATGTTAGAATATAAAGATGTTGTTGGGAATGTTGGACGAGCAAATAGATTCAGTTATAACGGATAGTATCGTGTCGGAGTCGGATTCTGTAGTGTTTCCGATCTCTTTGTTGAGAGAATCTGTCTCTTGGAAACCTTTCTTACCTTTTGACACGTTGACGAATCAGGTGGAATTGGTGGAAGGAATTCCTTTGAGCGGGGAGAAGATGAATATTGAATTTATTTCCAGTATTCTGATTTATACGGTTGTGTATCTCGTTTTTATCGCTTTGTTGCGCCTGCGAGGAAGAGGTTTCCTCACGACGGTGTACACCTATTTTTTCAACCGGAAAAGAGGGGCCAGCTTACAATCGGAAGGTGGGATTCCGAACTATTTCTTTGTTTTCTTGTCGGTTAGCCTTTCTTTCTCAATCTTGTCCATGTTGATGGCTTTTTTAATCGATTCTCCCTTTGTATTCTTTAATGCCTTAATCTATTTCCTAATCATTTTTGGTTACTACTTTTTAGTCTTGGGACTTGTGCGGCTTTTCGGGTGGGCATTTAATAGAAGGCATTGTGCATCGGAGATCATCTTGAATTTGCGCACAAGTGCGATTGTGTTGGGATTATCCATATCCCCGTTCGTGTTGGCCTTGTTTTACGTGCAAACTTCGGCAATAAATATGTTATTATATGTCATTTTAGGGCTTGGTATCATTATTCTGGTTTTCAGATTTATAAGATTGATTAAAATATTATATGGATATAGAGTTTCAATTTTGTATATGATTTTGTACCTTTGTGGGCTTGAAATATTGCCGATTCTTGTCTTGTACAAGCTATTGGGATAAGTTAGAGAAGTTAGTGTAATTTTAAAACAGAAAAAGTTGAAAATAAAGAAGATACTAGTTTCGCAGCCAAAGCCGACAACCGAGAAATCTCCGTATTTTGATTTGGCAGAAGAATTTGGATTGAAATTAGAATTCAAATCATTTATAAAGGTAGAAGGTGTCACGGCAAAAGAATTTCGTCAGGAAAGGATAAATATTCTTGATTTTACCGGGATCGTTTTTACCAGTCGTACGGCTATTGACCATTTCTTCCGGATCTGTACCGAAATGAGGGTAACCGTTCCCGACACGATGAAGTATTTCTGTATATCAGAGGCTATTGCTTTCTATCTTCAGAAATATATTGTGTACCGTAAGAGAAAGATTTTCTATGGGGACAAGAAAGTCGAGGATATGACGAAAATTTTGTTGAAGCACAAAACCGAAAACTTCCTGGTACCGGTTTCCGACGTGCATAAAGAAAATATCCCCGCTTTGATGGATGAACTACACCTGAAGTACACGAAATCCATATTTTATAAAACCGTGTCCAGTGATGTAGCCTCTGAAATTCCGGATTTGAAAGAGTATGATATCTTGGCATTCTACACTCCGGCTGGTATCAAGTCATTGTTCCACAACTACCCGAATTTTGAACAGGGTTCGACGATTATCGCGGCCTTCGGCGAGGCAACAGCCGAGGCGGTGGAAGAGGCAGGCTTGAGGCTTGATATAAAAGCCCCCACGGAAAAAGCCCCTTCGATGACCATGGCATTGGAACAGTTCATTAAGGCTTACAACAAAGAAAATAAATCAAAATAGGAAAATGGACATCAAACGATGTCCATTTTTTGTATGTTTGCACTCGTATATGGATGAAATGATAAAATACACGTTTTGCAAGGAAGAACGGTTATGCCGGAAGGGGGGATTCGAGGAACTTTTATCCTCGGGGTATAGTTTCGTGTCTTATCCGTTACGAGTGGTAATCCGGTTATACCCGAGAGGAGAGAAAGATTTCCCGGCCCGTATCGCCGTGAGTGTTTCTAAAAGACGTTTCAAACGAGCCGTGAAACGCAACCGGGTAAAACGTTTGATTCGGGAGGCCTATCGTCTGAATAAAAATGTATTATACTCTTCTATCCCGGAGAATAAAACGATGGATATATTGTTCATATATTTGCATGACGAAATTTTTGAATATGGTAAAATCGAAAAAGCGATAACCGGTGCTATTAAAAAAATTAGGAGCTATATTGAAAAAGATGGTAGTGGGGATATTGCTGATACCCATTAAATTTTATCAGCTATGCATTTCCCCTTGGACACCCCCGAGTTGCCGCTATACACCGACTTGTTCGCAATACGCGGTCGAGGCGTTACGAAAACACGGTCCGGTAAAAGGATTATACCTTGCGATAAAACGGATATGTTCCTGTCATCCATGGGGAGGTTCGGGCTACGATCCGGTACCGTGAAATTTGTTATTTTGTTGGATATATACTATTTTCGCTAGATTGTTATTAAAGTAAGATTATGAGAAAAAATACACGTGTAATTATCTTCATTTCGGGAGTCTTGTTACTGGCTTTCGGGATGCTTGGCTTGAAGGAAGACGATAAAAGATTCCAAATTAGTAAGGGATTGGATATTTTTGCCACGCTTTTTCGGGACGTGAATCTTTTTTACGTGGATGATGTGCAACCGGAGAAAATGGTGCAGGACGGGATTGACGCCATGTTGAAGAAACTGGATCCCTACACGGTTTATTACCCGGAAACTAAGTTGGATGAGTTCAAGATGATGACAACGGGAGAATACGCCGGGATCGGTTCCGTGATCGGCATGAAGGATGATTACGTGGTGATTCGCGAACCCTATAAGGGATCTCCTTCTTACAAGGCTGGATTACTTCCGGGTGATTTGATTCTGGCAGTTGACGGGGAAAATATGAAGGGAAAGAATGTCGAGTACGTGAGTTCCCGCCTGAAAGGACAACCCGGTAAGGAAGTGGTGCTTAAACTGCAACGCGTCGGGGAAGAAAAACCGCTGGAAAAACGGGTTCTTCGGGAAGTGGTACAGGTTCCCAGTGTTCCTTATTACGGGATGTTGAACAACGAAATCGGGTATATCTATTTTACCGGTTTCACGGATAAGGCTGCCGATGATGTAAGACGTGCGATCATGGATTTGAAAAACCGGGGAGCGCAATCCCTTGTCCTCGATCTTCGCGGTAACGGGGGCGGATTGTTGGATCAGGCGGTAGAGATTGCCAATTTCTTCCTGCCGAAAGGTTCCTTGATTGTAAGCACGAAAGGAAAGATGAAACAATGGGATAAAGAATATCGCACGACGAGAAATCCCTTGTTACCGGATATGAAACTGGCCGTGTTAATCGATCGGGCTTCAGCTTCCGCATCAGAGATCCTTTCCGGTTCTTTACAGGATTACGATCGGGCAGTTGTAATCGGCGAACGTTCATTCGGTAAGGGGTTGGTGCAGACAACCCGTGATCTGGTCTATAACACGAAATTAAAGGTAACCACGGCGAAATATTATATCCCTAGCGGACGCTGTATTCAAGCAGTAGATTATTCTCACCGTAATCCGGATGGTAGCGTGGGTACGATTCCCGATTCTTTAATGAAACCCTTTAAAACGAAAGCCGGGAGAACGGTGTACGACGGCGGTGGTATCACTCCGGATGTGAAGATTGAGCCGGAGAAATATGCTAAAGTAACTCAGGAACTGGTGTTACAGGATATGATTTTTGATTTTGTCAATGAATACGCGGCAACTCATCCCACGATTGCAGCTCCTTCTGAATTTGTTTTGTCGGATGAATTGTTCAACGAGTTCAAGGAATACTTGAAAAAGCGTAAGTTTGAATACGAAACAGCCTCTCAACTTGTTTTGGAAAGATTGGAGAAAACCACTCAGGATGAGAAATACTATGATCAGGTTTCAGGTCTGGTCGAACAATTGAAAAATAGTCTTGGCCATTCCATCGATCGGGATTTGGATGTTTTCAAGAATGAAATTTCCGATATATTATCCGATCAGTTGATGGAACGTTATTATATGCAAGAGGGTGTGATAGAGTATCATGTCCGTAATGACAAGGATATAGCCAAAGCGTTGGAGGTCTTATCGAACAACGAGGAGTATCAAAAAATATTGAAGTAGTACGAAAAAATAGATAGTAGTTTTTTGAAATCCCAAAAAACTACTATCTTTGCACCGCAATAAAACAATTGCCCTATTGTGTAATGGTAGCACTACAGATTCTGGTTCTGTCTGTCTGGGTTCGAATCCTAGTGGGGCAACAACATGAAGAAAACCCTTATAGTTGGAAAACTGTGAGGGTTTGTTTTTTGAATGAAATTTGTTGATTAGCAGTGCTGTTACTCCTCTTTTCTATTTTGTCTGAATGATTTGTGATATTAGGATTAAGGGATAATTTGAGGCATAAGAGGTATCATTTTAGGTATCATTTCCCCGCTTTGCTAATAAATTTAGGTATCATGTTAATGTATTTATTGTTAGTGTTTTACGAGTAGATATTATGATAATGAACGAGTGTGTCTCATTTTTCTTATGTATGTTTGGAAGGAATAAGTGAGGATTATACTTGTTTGTGCTAAGGTTTATTTTTAATTTGTAGTTAATAGGTAATGACTAACGGATTACTACCAAATGTAGTATTTTCATTACATTTTATAAATACTTTATGAACCTTATTATATATAAGGTTCATATAAGGTTTCTATAAGGTATCTATAAGGTTTATAAAGGTAGTGATCCCGTAGTAATCATGTAGTAATTATCTTTTTAGTAATGAAGAGTTATTCTGAGGAGGTGTTCATCGATTTTCGTTGGTCAATGGGAACGGGTAATAAGATTCCCTATTTGAAAATGGCATGTAATCGATAGAAACTTTTGGGGGAGTTTTTATGTTTCTTTGAATTTGTGGCATATTTTGTTTTTTTTTGAATGAAAAATCATAGCTTTGCCATGAAGTAATGTGGGCAAACAATTATTAGAGAGACATGGGAATGTTACCAGATGAGTTTATAGACCAGATAAATAGAAAGCAAATGCCAGCTTTCCGTGAGTTATTTGGTACATTTTATCGTTATCTGGTATTATATGCTCTGCGTTACGTGAAGCAACAGGAAGTGGCGGAAGATGTTGTGCAGGAGGTTTTTATTGCTATTTGGGAGAGTGATAAAAAGTATAATTCATATCACGGGTTTCGGGCATTCTTGTATGATTCGGTCAAAAATCGTTGCTTAAATTATTTAAAACATCAAGAGGTTGAGCGGCGACATGCAGAGATTTTATTGTGGGAACAGGATGAAGAGGATGAGGATTACCGGTTGATGCGGGAAGAGATGTATCGGGCGTTACATCGGGCCGTGGATGAACTGCCGGAGCGTTGTCGTCAAGTGTTTAAATTGCATTTGCAGGGCGAAAAGAACGAGGAGATAGCTCAAATATTGGAACTTTCTGTAGAAACGGTAAAAACACAGAAAAAGAAGGCGATGTATTTTTTACGTGAGCGGTTAGGTAAGTCGTATTATTTGTTAATAATTCTGAATATCATTGATTTATAAGGTTGTGTGAATCTTTTTTGATTTTTTTTGAAAAAAAGATGAATTTAGGATACCCCGTTTTTGTATCATGGTTGTATATGATGCAAAAATTATCAGATGAAGAATCAGTATTCCGATAGAATTGTTCGCTTGTTGCAGTTATACTTGCTTGGAAATATTACCGAGAAGGAACGGCAGGAATTAGAGAGCTGGTGTGAAGATGCTCCCCGAAATAGGAAATTATTTGAGCAAATTTGCCAGGAAGATTTATTCTCGAAAGAACACGCTGTTTATAAGGAGATTAATGATATAAAAGCATTACATGTTTTTGAAAAACGTGTGAGAAAAGTCTCCCCGAAGTACATAGGGCGTTGGTGGAAATACGCAGTCGTGTTGTTATTCCCTATTTTAGTTGTGGGATCGTGGAAGTTAATGCATGAAACAGTGCAAGTTCCTGTCGTAGTCTCATCTGTCGCGTCAGTTCAACCGGGATGTTCACAGGCCGTGTTAGTTTTGGATGACGGGCGTAAGGTGTTTTTGAAGGAGGAGGAAGAGGGGGTGATTTCTGAGGATAAGGAGATAACGGTTACCGGGGAAAAAGATCGTTTGGTATATACTTCTTCCGAGGGTAAAAATGTAGACGGAATCCGTTTCAATGAACTTGAGGTTCCTCGTGGTGGGGAGTATAAGGTGAAGTTAGCGGATGGAACATTGGTGTATTTGAATTCGGCTACTCGGATGAAATATCCTGTTAAATTTGATGGGAAAGAACGTAAAGTGTATTTGTCGGGAGAGGCTTATTTTGAGGTTGCCAAAGATCCCGAGTGTCCATTTTTTGTGGAAATGGAAGGTGTGGAGGTTCGAGTGTACGGGACTTCTTTCAATGTTAATACTCATCAAAAAGGGTGCATACAAACCGTATTAGTCAAGGGAAGTATTGGGGTCAAGGTTTTGTCGTCAGGGATGGAGAGCGTGATCAGACCCGGGCAGATGGCCGAGTTTAAGCAAGGAAATACAAAGGTTGATGTGAAGGATGTAAATGTAGCCGTTTACACGGATTGGAAGGATGGCATTTTCCGTTTTGAAAATCAGAGATTGGAAGATATTCTTGCTGTTTTGTCAAACTGGTATGATATGAATGTTTTTTATCAAACAGTTTCCGTGAAAGAACTGCATTTCTCGGGGTATATGGAACGGTATAAAGATGTCAGTGTGATTTTGGAGGCGATTACCTTGTCGACAGGGGTAACGTTTTCCATCCAGGGAAAGACGATTATTGTATCAAAATAAAAACGGAAAGTATTTGGCGTACTTCCCGTTTGTAATTAAGGACAACAGAAACTATTTGGCGTAGTTTCTTGTTGAGGTATTAATAACTTTAAGTACAAATGTATGAAAAAAAAACGATTGTGCCATTCTTTTTTTAAAAGACCATGGCGTAAAATTTTAGTAATTATGAAACTGTTTTTTTTACTCACTTGTTGCTTTACGCTTTCGTTGTCAGCCAATAGTTTGGCACAACAGGAACGCGTGAGCTTGAAAATGAAGAACGTGGGTGTGGAGGAGTTGTTCGATGAGGTTCAACGTCAGACGAAGCTTTATTTCTTGTTTAATATAGAGCAAGTAAAGCCTCTGGGGAAAATATCTTTGGACGTGGAGAATGAAACCGTTGAGTCGGTGTTGATGTCTGTTTTCAAGGATTCAGATTTGACGTACGTTTTTAACGGAAATATGATTGTTGTGCGGCCTCGGGATGCCCAGGAAGATAAGGAAGTAAAGAAGATCGTTATAACGGGAAAAGTTTCTGATACGAAAAAACAGCCTCTTCCCGGCGTGACTGTGCAGATGAAAGGGGTGGCTATCGGAACAGCAACGGGGCATGATGGAAGGTACTCGTTGACGATTCCGAATGCCCCGAAAAAGTTTACGTTGGTGTATTCGTTCGTGGGAATGTTGACACAGGAAATTGTTTATGCCGGGAAGGATACGATTAACGTGGTGATGAAGGAGGATGTGAAAACGTTGGAGGATGTTGTAGTGACCGGGTACATGAATATTAATAAGGGTAGTTATGTGGGAGCAGTAACTTCCGTAAAAGTAGATGATATTAAAGTGGCTGGCGTGACTTCTATTGACCAGATGTTGCAAGGAGTTGTTCCCGGTATGACGGTTCGTATGAATACGGGACAAGTTGGGGCAAATCCGAAGATTAGGGTAAGAGGGACTTCTACTTTGCTGGGAAATCAAGAACCGATTTGGGTTGTTGATGGGGTGATTCAGCGCGATCCGATTGCTATGCAGGAAGATTTATCCGGGGATATAGAGGACATGCGTACGATTGTAGCCAATGCTATTTCTTGGTTAAATCCTAATGATATTGAGACGTTGACTGTGTTGAAGGACGCTTCGGCCACGGCTATTTACGGGTCAAATGCAGCTAACGGGGTAATCGTGATCACGACAAAAAGAGCTCAAACAGGGAGAACTTCTGTTTCATATAGCGGTACGTTGACCGTGGGACAGCGGCCTCATTATGGGTTGTATGAGCAGATGAATTCACAGGAACGGATGCGGTTGTCACAGGAGATATATGAAGAGAGAGTGTCTTTCCCGTCTTCCATTTTATCTATCGGGTATGAGGGATTGGTAGCGAAGTTGAATAGCAAGGAAATTACCGAAAGTGAGATGCTAGAGGAGTTTCGTCGGTTGGAACGAGTGAACACGGATTGGTTTGATATTTTATTCCGAAATTCAGTGAGCCATACACATTCGTTGAGCGTGACCGGTGGGTCGGATAAGATTTCTAATCGGACTTCAATTAATATTTCCGAAACGATCGGGGAAGCTATCGGGAATGAAATGGCTAATTTTTCGGTGAGTTCGAACACGACGGTGAGGTTTACTTCCTCTTTTCGTACGAGTTTTATGCTTAACGGGAGTTATCGGACTACGGATGGTTTTGCTTATGATGTGAACCCGTTTAATTATGCTTATAATACTTCTCGGGTAATTCCCGCATATAATGAGGACGGGACGTATTTCTATCATGAGAAAATGGGGGTCTTGAGTACGGTCAAGAGCTTGAAAAATGTGTACAATTATAATATTATTAATGAACGGAAAAATACAGGAAACAAGAATAATTCAAAGAAATTGTCCGCAACTTTGGATTTAAATTGGGAGTTGTTGCCAGGCTTACAATATCAGGGAGTGTTTTCTTACGATTTGTCTTCTTCTAATATTAAAAGTTGGGCGACAGAGAATTCGTTTTATATCACCCAAACGAGAGGGTATGAGTACGGAAGTGTGTTGGCCAATAGTGCGGAAGAAAAAGCTTCCCGTTTGCCATGGGGTGGTTTGTTATACACGGAGGAGACTTCCGTACGGACTTATACTTTCCGGAATAGTTTAGTGTATGACAAAACATTGAATGATGTACATCGTTTTACCGTGCAGTTGGGTATTGAAGCAACTTCAGCCAAAACAACGGGGGCAAATAATAAGCCTTTCGGCTATTTGAAGTTCCGGGGAGAAGGATTCGCAAGTGTGCCTCTTACTTATACGCCAGTCGGGAGAACTACGTTGGATAATGATCTTTATGAGGATATGAGGACAAACCGTAAGGTGGTGAACCGGGAGAATAATTCTTTGAGCGAATATTTTACGGGCATTTACTCGTATGATAATCGTTACGTGTTGAATTTTAATGCCCGTTTGGATGCTTCTAACCGCTTCGGGCAGGATCCGGATAAAAAATTCCGTCCTACCTGGTCTGCTGGTTTAAAGTGGAGAGTGGGGAACGAACATTTTGCAGCGGGTTGGGATTGGATTGACGGGCTTGATCTTTCGGCCTCGTACGGTTACCAGGGAATGGCGGTGGAAACCGTGTCTCCTTATTTGATCGCTTCGGATGGCGGTTTCCATAAGCAGTATAAACAATATACTTTAAACATTAGGAGTTTGCCTTATGATAATCTGGGCTGGGAGAAAACAAAAACGTGGAATTTTAGCGTGGATTTGTCTTTTTTGAAGGGGCGTTTGAATTTGGTGGCTAATATGTTCAAGAAGGATAGTGATGTATTGTCATCCAGGGATGTGCCGGCGGAGAATGGTATGCAAAATTCCGTGATTTTCGGTTCAAAGATGGAGAATAAGGGGTATGATTTAACCGTGAACGTGGTTCCTGTTCGGAATAAGGATTTCACCTGGCAGTTTTCAGTGAATACAGCTGTTACGAAAAATAAACAAACGAATAATGAACGGGTGAATACGTTGGATGATTTTTTGAATGGGACGTGTATCGTAAACGGGGAGTCGTATTCAAGTTTTTATTCTTTAGAGTTTGACGGACTTGACCCGGAGGATGGAACACCTCTGTTTAAGAATTTGGATTTGGATACGGATAATTTTATGAATTATTTGGTTTATAGCGGTAAGGATGAACCGGATTTTAGTGGAGGGCTTTCAACCTCGTTTCGTTATAAGAATTTGCGGTTACAAGCGAATTTTTCCATGCAGTTTGGAGGACAGGGACGTATCCCGGATTTGTATAATACATCCAATGGCCAAAAAGGGCTTCCTTCTCCGGAATTAAATGTTTCGCGGAAATTGTTGAATCGTTGGAAAAATCCCGGGGATGAGACTATTTATCCCTCTTTGCCGGGACGAGGCCGGACAGATGCATTGGCATTACCGGGATCCGGAAGTTATAAAACTCCTTATCAAATGTATAATTTGGCGGATATCCGAGTAGCCGATACTGATTTTATTCGTTGCACGCAATTATCGTTGAATTATCAATTCGGAGAGAAAATTTTGCAAGCCATACATGCTAATAGTTTGAGTTTAGGGGTAAGTATGTCTAACCCATTTATGATTGTATTCGATAAGAAATGGGAGGGGATTGATCCGGAGACAGGTGGATGGCCCACTAGGCGTACGATGTCGTTGTCATTGAGTGTGGCATTTTGATGTTGAAATTTAAAATAGAAGAGATGAATATAAAAGATATATTTAAGTGGGTGATTCTTGCGGTGTGGACTTTGTCGTGGGGAGGTTGTTCCGATTTTTTAAATGAAGAATCGCAGGATGAGGTTATTCCTAAAACGGTTACGGATTTTAGCGAGTTGCTGATGGGGAGCGGTTATCCCAGTGTGTCTAATTATCCCGGGGCGATTTGTGCCCAGTTGGATGATGATAAAGAGATGAACTGGTTGGGACAGGAATTGGTGGGAAATGTTTTGGGAAGTACGGAAGCTGAGGCGTGGTTTCCTATGTTTACTTGGCAGCCGGATATGTTCCGACGGAACGAAGGAGTTGTATTGGCTTCCACGGAATATTACCAGTTTTACGAGAGGATCAAGGGATGTAATGCCGTGTTGGATTATATTGGTGATGCAATCGGCACGGAAGCCGAACGTGAAAAAGTGCAGGCCGAGGCTTTGGCATTAAGGGCTTATTATTATTTTTGGTTGGTGAACTTGTATGGTGAACCTTATAATTATAATAAGACGGCATTGGGTGTTCCCTTGAAGTTGGTTTCCGCTGTAAACGAGGAAATCGGTGGTCCCCGGGAGACCGTGGAAAAGGTATACGAACGGATTTTAGAAGATTTGAATGCTTCTGCACGTTTGTTCGAGAAATATGAGGTCGTGATAGGGAATTATCGAATAAATCTTCCTGCCGTGAAGGTTTTATTATCCCGCGTGTATCTTTACATGGAACAATGGAGTGATGCAGCACAAGCGGCTACGGAGGCTATTCGCTTAGGTAAGGGATTGAGTGATCTGACTTCTTTGGAAGACGGTGATTTTGCGGGTATGAATAGTTATACAATGAATGAAACTTTATGGATTTTTGGAAGTAGTATCGCTAGTTTTAGTAGTGCTTTTACTTTTAGTTCGGACTTGTTGAGTTTGTATACGGCTAATGATAAGAGAATGGGGATGTATATTATTGAGGATTATGCTGCGGGAGGAAAGTTTAGAGGGTATATTTATAATAAGTATGGTGTTGAGGGTGAACCGAGACAGTGTTTGCGTTTATCGGAAGCTTATTTGAATCGAGCTGAGGCTTATGCCCAGATGCCGGATAAAAGTGCGGAGGCATTGTCTGATTTGAATGAACTTCGAAAAAAACGTATCGAGGGGTATGAAGATGTAAATATCACGGATCCCGTGGCATTATTGGATACGATTCGTAAGGAACGGCGTTTGGAGCTTTGTTTTGAAGGACATCGTTGGTTTGACTTGCGGCGTTATGGTATGCCAGAGATCAAGCATGTTTATCAGGAGAGTGAGACCGCCCCGAAGATGGTGTACACGTTGAAGGAAAAGGATCGGATGTATACGCTTCCGATCCCTCCGAGTGTGATGGAAAAGAATCGTCAATTGGTGCAGAACGTTTCTGATAGCGAACCTTTAAGACAAGGAGTTGTAGAATAATCATAAAAAAGAGAATTATGCGAAAGATATTTGTTTTTGTGCTTGTCGCTTTAAGCACGTGGACGGCTTGCTCGGATGATAAGGATTTAGGACCGGATATTCCATTTGTAGGAAGTTATCAATTGCCAC
>ERZ773243.3001-NODE-3001-length-12859-cov-8.272493_pt1 | contig 12859 bp, 10 predicted proteins | sample MGYA00580520_ERZ773243 | MGnify/ENA primary metagenome ERZ773243 (study PRJEB29015, sample SAMEA2737747) | human gut metagenome | biome: human gut; feature: human-associated habitat; material: faeces | place: China | collected 2012 ... | reverse complement strand
CGCAAAATGCGATGCATATCTACATTTTACCGCAGTGCTCAACGACGGCGGCAAGCGTGCTCAATTCCGCCGGAATGGATGCTCAATTTGAGCGGTCGTGCTGCGCAATCTCGCGCGGAATACTCACACTAAATATGCAATTTAACTGTTTGAATTTAACAAAAAGATGGAGAGATACTATGAAGAAGTGGTACGCGAAGTCGAAGCGTCCCGGACGCAAGCAGGTGGAGGTGAAGGAACATCTTTGCGCGGTGGGAGAATTGAGCAAAGAGTATGGAAGACAACTGGGCATGGAAAAAGAAGCGGAAATGGCCGGAACGGTTCATGATGCTGGCAAGCTCACAGATAAATTCCAAGATGTTTTGGAAGGAAACGCATCCAGAGTAGACCATGCAAGGGTGAGCGCTGCGTTTTTGCGGTGGTTTCTGATTGCTACACAAAAATGCACAAGTAAGGAGATTGCAAGTACCAATTACGCGCCCATTTTAGAGGCAATCAATGCACATCATGGAACGCTGCTCTGCTACGACCAGCTGAAGTATTCGCTGCGTGAATGCATGACAGCGCAAAAGTGGTTGGAAGGCAATGATGGAAAGGAGGTTGCATTAACAGGAAAAGAAAATTACCGTGTGCTTGCGGAGATATTTCATGAAGAACTTCCGCAGTGGGAATGTCCTGAACCTAAGATTATGACGCTTGGGGAAGAAGAACGGATGCTTTGGTCGCGAATGCTGCTTTCTTGCTTGGTGGATGCAGATTACACCGCATCAGCGGAAGAGGATGGAGAAATCATCCCAGAGCCGCCGAAATGTGATGCGGAAAACTGGCTGGAGCGCTTAAATGCGCATCGGGCGGAACTGGCAAGGAACTCAACGGCTGATAAAAAACTCAATGCACTGCGGAATGAGTTGTTTGAAACGTGCGGCAGGGCGGGGGATCATGCGCCGGGGATTTACACCCTGACAGCGCCTACTGGCACAGGAAAAACGCTGGCCTTGCTGCATTTTGCGCTGCGCCAATGCCGCAAGAACGGTCAGCAGCGAATCATCATTGTGCTGCCGTTTATTACGCTGACGGAACAGAATGCAATTGAATATCGGAAAATCCTTGGGGATGACGTTTTGCTGGAAGATCATAGCCAACGGCAGCTGACAGAAGAGCAGCGAAAGTTTGCACAGCGCTGGGATATGCCAGTCATTGTGACCACATCAGTGCGATTTTTCGAGGGGCTGTTTGCGGCAAAAGCCCCGAATCTTCGGAAACTGCATCGGTTGGCGAATTCTGTAATCATTTTCGATGAAGCGCAGAGCTTGTCTGCAGAATTGTTTCCTGCGACGCTCAAAACCATTCAGGCGCTTTGCAATCTGCCGAAGAAAAATGTGACGATGCTCTTTTCTACGGCGACACAGCCGGATTATCAATCAATCCCTAATCTTACTTGGCATGCTACGGAGATTTGTCCGAACCATGCCGATATGTATCAGCAACTTCGCCGCGTTCAGGTGACATGGCGAGTTTTGCCGAATGAGAGAATCTCGTGGGAAGAAATTGCGCAGAAGATGGCGGCACAGCGGAGCATCTGCACCATTGTGAACATGAAAAAGCACGCGAAGAAGCTGTTTGATGCGCTGAAATTGGTATGTGAGACGGAATCAGTATTCTACATCACGACGGAATTGTGTCCGGCACATCGGCGCGTCGTGATAGAGCAAGTCAAAAAGCGACTGCGCGACGGCTTGCCTTGCCGTGTGGTTGCGACGCAGTGCATCGAAGCGGGGGTGGATTTGGACTTTGACAGCGTTTTCCGCGCGCTGGCCCCGCTGGAATCAATCATTCAGGCGGCGGGAAGATGCAATCGAAACGGCCGCCATCCCGAAGGCGGGCAAGTGCTTGTGTTCCTTCCGGATGAAGACAATTTGTATCCAGATAATTGGTATAACAAGGCGGCAACGCTGGTTAGTGCATTGCATATTGAGAAACCGATTGACTTGATGAATCCGAGCGACATTCAGCGCTACTATCAGAAGCTCTTTTGGAAGTTGAAAGGGGAGAAGAAGCTGAGCGAGGCCATCCAAATGCAGGATTATGCAGGGGTCGAGAAAAACTATCGCATTATCAAGAATGACGGCGTGCAGGTGCTTGTGCCATATGAACCTGAAAACAAGCTGTTTGAGAAGCTGAAGGAAGAAGCCTTGGAAAACGGCGTGACGGCGAAGTGGATGCATGAAGCTGCAAAGCTGTGCGTGACGGCATATGCGAATGATGACTTCAACTGTTATGCGGAGCAGCTGTATTTTGCGGGAAAGCGGAATGAGAGCAGGCAGCCATCCGGCTATTGGGTGCTTCGCAGGAAGGATGATTATCATATGGATACGGGGATGCAGTTGAAAAATGATGACTATATGTGGTGAAAAAATTCTTATATACCAGATTTGCCATTGACGATTCAGGTGCAATGTATTATACTTACATTGACAGCACTGCTTGACGCTTTGTTTAGTACGCGAACGGGCGGTAAGCTGAGAATTGAAAAAATGTAAGGATAATGCTATCCTCTCTGCTGATTTGGCAGAGAGAAGAACATGGAGGTGATGAAAAATCATGGAGATTTCAGTGACCGTTTGGGGTGACTTGGCGTGCTTCACTTCGCCGACAACGAAAGTAGAAAGGCTTTCGCAGGCAGTCCCAACACCATCAGCAGCACGAGGTATACTGTCAAGCGTGTACGCGAAACCTAAAGAATTTTTTTGGATGGTGACAAAAATTGAGGTGCTGAAGCCGATTCGCTATATCAGCGTCAGGCGCAACGAAGTGAAGTCCATATTGGGCAATAATATGGAACCAATCAGCGCAGAGGATGAGCGGACACAGCGGCAAACGGTTTTCCTGTATGATGTCCGCTACCGCATTACCGCGCAGATTGTGCCGCGGCCGGATTATCATGGTACGGTGGAGCAGCTGTATGCACAGGCTGAACGGCGAATTAAAGGTGGCAAGTGCTTTTGCCAGCCTGCGCTCGGCTTAAGGGAATGCGTTGCGTACTTTTCTGAAAGTGACCCGAACGAAAAGCCGATTCAGCAAGACATGGATTTGGGCTTGATGGTGTACGACATTTTTGACCTGCATGACGCGGAGGTTCGCAAGAAAACGCGGACAAGGCTGTCCCTGTATCATGCGGTGATGAAGCAGGGCGTCATTGAAGTGCCGCCCTATGATAGCCCGGAAGTCTTGAAGGGGGATGCGATATGCTGAGACCGCTGTACGATTATGCAATGCGTTACCAGCTGCTGCCGCCTCCGGGCATGGTGAAAAAGACGGTAAAGGCATGGGCTTGCCTTGGCGCAAATGGCACGTTCCTTGGCGTGAGGCAGGACGGCGAGGATGAATACTTTTGCCCTGACATTGGCAGCTTGGCGAATGGCAAAGACAAGTGCAATGTGCTGGTGGAAAAATACGAGGTTGTTTTCTGGAAAGATACGCCGGAAAGCAAAGTTGAGCAAAGAGAGGAAGGCAAAAAGCCGAAAGACAACACGCTCAAGCATCGGTATTTCCTTGCTTCTCTTCAGCAGGCAGCGCAGAAAGTACCGGAATTGTCAGTTTGCGTGCATTTGCTGGAGGACGAAACCTCCTGCGAACAGGTCCGGCAGGAATTGATGCGGCTGAAGCTGAAGCCATCAGACCGCGTTTCATTTGAAATTGCAGGAACGCCTATTGTCGAAATTCCGGAGGTGCAGGAATGGTGGCGGGAGTTTCGTCAGCAGTTCGCGCAGCATGGCGCGGCAGAAAGCTTGTGCCTGATTACTGGAGAAAAAACGATGCCGGTTGCTACCCTGCCGCCAATTAAGGGACTCTTGCAAGTTGGCGGACATGGACGCGGTGATGCGCTGTTTTGCTTTGACAAGCCAGCATTTTGCTCGTACGGGCTGAAGCAATCGGCGAATGCGCCTGTTTCTGCGGAATCAATTGACGCGGTGAAAGCGGCGCTTGACCATCTCATGTCAAGCGAAACGCTTTCGCCAACGTTGGCGGGAATGCGCTTTGTCCATTGGTTTGACTGCTATGTTCCTGCGGAATGCGACCCGATGCAGCAAGCACTGGATGGCGATCCTAAGAATCAGGGAACAGAACAGCAGAAGGAAGATGATGATGGATACGACGACGATGAAGAATTTGATGAAACGGTAGAAGCACCGTCAAATCCTGATGCTAAACGCGATATTGCAGCCAAACGCATCGAGAGCATTGAAAGCGGAGCAGCGACAACCGCGATTCCAGCCAGCACGCAGTATTACATCCTCCTGCTGTCCGGCGTTACAGGGCGTGTCATGGTTCGCAGCTACGACCACGGGAATTACGGCGAACTGGAGGAGAGCATCCAGCAATGGCGCAATGACTTGCAAATGGTCGATCTCGGTGGAACGGGATTCACAAAAATTAATTCGCTGAAAGCAATGATGATTCGTCTGATGCCGCCGCAAAAGAGCGAAAAGAACGTTTTCAAGCGGATGGACAAGGAACTTTCAGGAATTACGCCAGCGGTGCTGCACGCAATCTTGACGGACAGTATGCTGCCGGATTCCGTGGCGGTTCGTGCGCTGCGATACATTCGCAATCAAATGGCCAGTGCCAGCGAAGAAGATAAACATGCGCCCGTGCCCGATGCAATGTGCTGCCAATGGCTGAAAGTATGGCTGATTCGGAAAAACAATCGAAAGGAAGGCGTGATAGAAGCTATGTATCAGGCGGAAAATACGAATGTTGCGTACCGCTGCGGCGCGTGGGTCGCCGTGTATGCGAGTATGCAGCAGTTTGCAATGAGAGATGTTCAGGCAGGTATTGTGCAGCGCTATTATGCATCTGCTTGTCAGATGCCGGCGCTGGTGCTGGGGCAGCTGTCAATTCTCTCCGTACCGCACCAGGACAAAATCAAGGGCGACTATCTGAAGATGTATCTGGAAATGCTGGATAAGGTGACTTGTGACATTGGGGAAATCCCCACCATGCTGAACTTGGAGCAGCAGGCTTACTTTGCGCTGGGGTATCGCCAAATGACAGCGGAGTTGAATCGGAGACTCAATGAACTGCGGAAATTGAAGAAAGAACAGAAAGCTGCGGCAGAAACGGACGAGGAGGAATAAGAAAATGGCACTGCAGAACCGTTACGAATTTATGTACTATGTTGCTTGCACCAATGCCAACCCGAACGGCGACCCGGATATGGGCAACATGCCCCGGATTGACCCGCAGACCATGCAGGGATTTATCACCGACGTGGCCACGAAACGCCGCATTCGCAACTATATTGAGATTGCTTATCCGGGCGTGCCGGGCATGGGGATTTTCGTGCAGAAAGCGGTGAATCTGAACAAGCAGATTGCGCTGGCAAAGCGCGAAGCAGGGATTGAAGGTGCGAAAGAAAAAAACCCGGTTTATGCGGCGCGCAGAAAGGCGTGCGAACTCTTCTACGATGTGCGCACCTTTGGGGCTGTGATGTCTACTGGCCCCAATGCGGGGCAAGTCCGCGGTCCTGTTCAACTTGCTTTCGGCAAGAGTTTGGATTCGGTACTGCCGCTGGACATATCCATCACGCGCATGGCGGCGGCATTGGGCGGAAATGACAAATCCTACGAGGAATATGAGAAAGCGGAACAGGAAGCGTCTGAAGATAAGCTGCGCACGATGGGACGCAAGCAGATTATCCCCTTTGGTCTGTATGAGGTGCGTGGCTTCATCAGCGCGAATCTTGCAGCGGAAACGGGATTCGATGAAGCTGATATGAAGGCGCTGTTTGAGGCGATTCTCAACATGTATGAGCATGACCGTTCGGCGAGCAAGGGCGAAATGGAGGTTGTTTCTCCGCTCATCATCTTCAAGCACGAAGGCACGGATACGAATCCTGAACAGCGCGCACGTCAAGCCAAATTGGGCTGTGCACCGGCGCATAAACTCTTTGAACTGGTGACGGTGCAGAAGAAGGTGGATTTCCCCCGCAATTATAGTGACTATGAAGCAAAGGTGGCGCTGGATAAGGTGCCTGCGGGGGTACGGATGGGCTTCTTGAGCAATCCTTACGGGGAGATTGTCTGGGATGAACTGCCGCAGGGAGAAAGCTGGTTTACCCGTGGATGACGAGCAGGAGTATCTTCCGTTATCGTGGCTGTCGCAGGCAGATTACTGTCTGCGGCGCGCCGCGCTGCTGCTGAATGAACGTGTATGGGTAGAAAATGTCGAGACGGCGAAAGGTCGCGCCGAGCATGAACGGGTTCATACACAGCGCGTGGAGCGGCGCGGCGATTTCGTGAAGCTCTACGAGAACAGTGTCTTTTCGGACGAAATGCAAATCAGCGGAAAATGCGACTGCATTGAAGCGGTGCGGGATGAAAACGGCTGCACGATTCCCGCAGTGGATTTCCCGGTGCGGCTGCTGCCGGTGGAGTACAAGCATGGGAAGATACGCGATGAATCAGAATACAAGATTCAGCTTTGCGCGGAGGCGATGTGCTTAGAGGAAATGTATCACACGACGATCCCGGCAGGCGCGCTGTTCTACATTACCGCGCATCGCAGAGTGGATGTGGAACTTGATGAAGCGCTGCGTGAACAGGTACGGCAGACTGTGCAGAAACTCTGGAAAGTCCGCCGCGAAATGCTGATTCCGCCGGCAGTTTACGGCCCGAAATGCAAACGTTGCTCGATGCAGGAATACTGTATGCCGAAGGTAAAAACATCCGCGAAGGAATATTGCAAGGCGCTTCTTCTTGAAGCAGAGAGGGTGGAGACGGAATGAAAAAATTACTGGAAACCCTCTATGTGACAACGCCAGACAGCTACCTTTTCTGCCGCAACGAGAATATCTGCGTGAAAATTGGCGGCGAAGAGAAAGCAAGCGTGCCAGCGGTAATGCTGGACGGAATCGTGTGCTTTGGGGAAATGACAGTCTCCACACCGCTGATTGGTTTCTGCGCTGAGCACGGGATTACGCTGACGTTCCTATCGTCGAATGGACGCTTTTACAGCCGCATTTGCGGGCCGGTCAGCGGCAATGTGCTGCTGAGAAAAAAGCAGTATCAAGCGCTGGATGATGATGACTTCCGCATGAAATTCGTGCAGAACCTCCTGGTGGGAAAGCTGCTCAACGAGAAAAATGTATTGATGCGCGCAGCACGGACGCAGGATGCGGCAACAGCAGAGAGTCTTCGAGCAGCCTGCCAGTCTATTAGCCAGTATGCAGCACAGCTGGAGACATGCGCAGGTGTTGACCAAATGCGCGGCATCGAAGGAGCTGCCGCAAAATGCTACTTTGCGCATTTTGACGACATGATTTCCCCACAATGCCCATTCCAGTTTGTGGAGCGCAGCAGACGACCGCCGCGCAATGAAGTGAATGCAGTCCTGTCGTTTATGTATACGCTGCAAACGCGGGACATTCAAGCGGCACTTGAAACGGTAGGCTTAGATCCAGCGGCTGGATGGCTGCACACGCTTCGACCGGGACGGCCGTCGCTGGCGCTGGACTTGCTGGAAGAGTTCCGAGCGCCGCTGTGCGACCGGCTGGCGCTGTCGCTGTTCAACAAACGTCAGCTGACGGATAAGGACTTTGAGTACGATTCGCTGGCTGTTATGCTGAACGAGCGCGGGCGCAAAACGGTACTTACCGCATGGCGTGACCGAAAGCAGGAAGAAATCACGCATCCGTATCTCGGAGAAAAAATCCAAGTTGGGCTGATTGCTTATGTACAGGCCATGATGCTGGCGCGTGTCTTGCGCGGGGATCTTGATTGCTATCCGCCGTTTGTCTGGAGGTGAAAAAATGTTGGTTGTTGTTACTTATGATGTGAATACAGCAACCGAAGCGGGAGCAGCGCGGCTTAGGCGTGTAGCGAAACTCTGCGAACGCTATGGACGGCGTGTTCAGAACTCTGTATTTGAAGTCCTGCTTGATGCAGCACAGCTGACGGCGCTCAAGGCGCAATTGGCAGCGACAATTGATGCAGAACATGACTCCGTTCGCTTCTATCGCCTTGGCAATAGTTACAAGGAGCGCATTGATGTGCTTGGTTGCACTGCGCGCATTGAAGCCGGGGAACTGCTGGTGTTATAGCGGAAGCTGAAAACACTCTTTTCAGCGCATGTGAATCATACATGAATGGCCGACCGTCTCGCGCAGCGTGATGTCAAAATTCAAGCGATGATTCTATGAAATATCACCAAGATAATCTCGACAAATTGCGTGGCACGATTGTTAAGCCATGCTGATTTGTAAGGGTTGAACAAAAGATTTGCAGAAATTGCATATCTTTTGCGGTCGCCCCTCGCGGAGGGGCGTGAATTGAAATAAGTAGCCTTTTCGCGCCTGCTCCTGCGCTGCGTCGCCCCTCGCGGAGGGGCGTGAATTGAAATCAATGTCGCGCAGCGTGTCGGTGCTGATGTACAGGTCGCCCCTCGCGGAGGGGCGTGAATTGAAATCTTCGCGTTCCCGCAGGAGCGCCCCCAAGCTGCTCGTCGCCCCTCGCGGAGGGGCGTGAATTGAAATTTGTTCACAATCTTTCGTATGAATTTCAGTTTCTGTCGCCCCTCGCGGAGGGGCGTGAATTGAAATAAATAGCCTTTATGGTATGACAGCAACAGACCCGTCGCCCCTCGCGGAGGGGCGTGAATTGAAATGTATCATGAGTAACACTAAGACTAATCAGAGCATTGTCGCCCCTCGCGGAGGGGCGTGAATTGAAATATATCCTATGCAGGAATGGAGGTGAGTATGCCGTCGCCCCTCGCGGAGGGGCGTGAATTGAAATATATCGGCTATATCGGGTACGATTGCGGAAATCTCTCGTCGCCCCTCGCGGAGGGGCGTGAATTGAAATGAGCTTTCCAGCAGGTCGGATACTGCTTCGACCGGTCGCCCCTCGCGGAGGGGCGTGAATTGAAATATCAGCACAAGCGGCGGCGCTGGCGCGACGGCAACGTCGCCCCTCGCGGAGGGGCGTGAATTGAAATGCCTTCGGGGCAGTTGACCGCCCAACTGGACGGGTCGCCCCTCGCGGAGGGGCGTGAATTGAAATATGGTTTTTTTCCTCCTTTTTCGTGGCCGTTTTGTCGCCCCTCGCGGAGGGGCGTGAATTGAAATAGTTTGCGCTTCAAATTCTCACTCATTTTGCATTGTCGCCCCTCGCGGAGGGGCGTGAATTGAAATGACATCGAGGTCGTAACGGGTGACCGTCCGCGTCGCCCCTCGCGGAGGGGCGTGAATTGAAATGTAACGGGTGACCGTCCGCTGGTAGTCTATGTAGTCGCCCCTCGCGGAGGGGCGTGAATTGAAATCGAATACCGCGTTCGCAGAATTCTAATCGACAACGGTCGCCCCTCGCGGAGGGGCGTGAATTGAAATTTGTATGCTCCCAGCAGAACGAGAATCACGCCCAGTCGCCCCTCGCGGAGGGGCGTGAATTGAAATAACACTTGATGATTTCAAAGCATTCCTCGATGCGGTCGCCCCTCGCGGAGGGGCGTGAATTGAAATGAACTGCTACCCATCAGTGCAGCAGAACCGGGCATGTCGCCCCTCGCGGAGGGGCGTGAATTGAAATTTGTGTCGTCGCCCATTAAAACGTGGTCGTGCGGTCGCCCCTCGCGGAGGGGCGTGAATTGAAATAAAAAATCCCCTCATGCTCTGGCAACGCATGAGGGGGTCGCCCCTCGCGGAGGGGCGTGAATTGAAATCGCTTCGACGAGGGCGCGGCGGAATACCCCGCCGCCGTCGCCCCTCGCGGAGGGGCGTGAATTGAAATACAAAGGATACAACCGCCGCCCAGAACTTGCGGCGTCGCCCCTCGCGGAGGGGCGTGAATTGAAATGGACGTGTGACAGCGCAGAGCGGCAGCACGGTCAGTCGCCCCTCGCGGAGGGGCGTGAATTGAAATTTGCGGTTTCATCCGCCACGCCAAACGCCATAATCGTCGCCCCTCGCGGAGGGGCGTGAATTGAAATTGGCTTGTGCGTGGCGGCTTGCGCCGCCGGGGTGCGTCGCCCCTCGCGGAGGGGCGTGAATTGAAATCGGGCAGTTGCGTGCCGCCGCGCCTTTCGGGCGTCGCCCCTCGCGGAGGGGCGTGAATTGAAATCTGCTGGCCACTGGCGGCTCTGCTGGCCGCTGGCGTCGCCCCTCGCGGAGGGGCGTGAATTGAAATATCGGGAATAGTGGCGGTTGGCTGCACATCGAGTCGCCCCTCGCGGAGGGGCGTGAATTGAAATGGAAAGCCACAAAAGACAAGAAAACGACACGCCCGTCGCCCCTCGCGGAGGGGCGTGAATTGAAATGTCAACGGTCGCGTTTGCTACGCGGTCTGCAAGGCGTCGCCCCTCGCGGAGGGGCGTGAATTGAAATAGTGTACGACCCGGAGAACGCCATCCCCGACATGTCGCCCCTCGCGGAGGGGCGTGAATTGAAATGGCGAAGACGGGAACGTCCTCAATGCACAGTCCAGTCGCCCCTCGCGGAGGGGCGTGAATTGAAATGTACCGTCAGCACGGGCAGAGCATCTATCATGGCAGGTCGCCCCTCGCGGAGGGGCGTGAATTGAAATACAAGGCAAGCGCAAGCAAGCCTTGAAAGCCCCGAGTCGCCCCTCGCGGAGGGGCGTGAATTGAAATAGACATCAATCGCAAGCTGGACACAGACAAGCGCCGGTCGCCCCTCGCGGAGGGGCGTGAATTGAAATCCCTATGGCCGCATCAAAATCGCCGCTGGCGGCGTGTCGCCCCTCGCGGAGGGGCGTGAATTGAAATAAAATCGCCGGGGAATCCGGGAAGGCAAATGTCCGGTCGCCCCTCGCGGAGGGGCGTGAATTGAAATTATCATGGACTTTGTGAAGCCCCTGGACAGAACGTCGCCCCTCGCGGAGGGGCGTGAATTGAAATACATCCTCGTCAAGCTTGTAATCCTTCCCGTTCCAGTCGCCCCTCGCGGAGGGGCGTGAATTGAAATCAAAAACTCAACATCCTGCGCGAATACTTCCAGCGGTCGTCCCTCGCGGAGGGGCGTGAATTGAAATAACTCAATGCCCCGATACACGCATCCGCGGATGTCGCCCCTCGCGGAGGGGCGTGAATTGAAATTCAACAGCTTTTGCAGCGGCAGCCTTCCGCGCCGCGTCGCCCCTCGCGGAGGGGCGTGAATTGAAATAATTGGCTTCGGCGCGTAGGCGGGGCGCGGCGGCAGTCGCCCCTCGCGGAGGGGCGTGAATTGAAATCTTGGCGCTGATAAGAATATCGCGCTTGAATGGACGTCGCCCCTCGCGGAGGGGCGTGAATTGAAATTTGCGGGCGCGGACCATTACGACGCTTCGCGGGCGTCGCCCCTCGCGGAGGGGCGTGAATTGAAATATTCAGCGCGACAGGATTCCCTTCCGTCGTGAGAATCGTCGCCCCTCGCGGAGGGGCGTGAATTGAAATGATGCTTGATGCTGATGCTTTGCGGCAGCGCCGCGTCGCCCCTCGCGGAGGGGCGTGAATTGAAATATGTCGTCCGGCACACAGACCGACGACAACGGCGTCGCCCCTCGCGGAGGGGCGTGAATTGAAATCAGAGGGCGTCACCATTGTACCATTTACGTTTGGTCGCCCCTCGCGGAGGGGCGTGAATTGAAATTTTCTCCTGCTTCTCCTTCTGAAAGCATTCGGGGCAGTCGCCCCTCGCGGAGGGGCGTGAATTGAAATCTTATGACGCACAGCGCGGACTTGGACACAGTTCCGTCGCCCCTCGCGGAGGGGCGTGAATTGAAATGTCTGCGATTAAGGATTCCAGCAGCGGGTAATGTCGTCGCCCCTCGCGGAGGGGCGTGAATTGAAATGTTGCGCTTCTTCCGCTGGCGGATGACCTCGTTCGTCGCCCCTCGCGGAGGGGCGTGAATTGAAATTTGTCGGCGGTGTTGCGTGCGATCTCGGCGCGCTCGTCGCCCCTCGCGGAGGGGCGTGAATTGAAATGAGTGCTTGGATGATGCGCGGAGCGAATCGCAGAGTCGCCCCTCGCGGAGGGGCGTGAATTGAAATAGCATCCGATGAATCCGCTGTGCGCCGAACCCGAAGTCGCCCCTCGCGGAGGGGCGTGAATTGAAATTGGATGGCGCGCGGGAAGAAAGTGCCGAGCGCAAAGTCGCCCCTCGCGGAGGGGCGTGAATTGAAATATTTCGGCTATGGAAAACGTGGGCGAGGGCGACGTCGCCCCTCGCGGAGGGGCGTGAATTGAAATATTCGGCAAACGTTCTCGTTGCGCAGTTTGGAATCGTCGCCCCTCGCGGAGGGGCGTGAATTGAAATAGGGGAACCGCCGGGGAACCCCCGGCGGGCGGTCGTCGCCCCTCGCGGAGGGGCGTGAATTGAAATGAGAATGATTTTCATCGGCAGCTTGCCGTTATAGTCGCCCCTCGCGGAGGGGCGTGAATTGAAATATCCGGCAAGCAGTGCACAAGTACAGCTAACGCGCGTCGCCCCTCGCGGAGGGGCGTGAATTGAAATTCAGAAAGGTGCAGCGTGGGTCGCTGACGAGGCGTCGCCCCTCGCGGAGGGGCGTGAATTGAAATTCTCTACGACGCTGGCAAAACGGGCGAGCGCCTTGTCGCCCCTCGCGGAGGGGCGTGAATTGAAATGGGGCAATCGGCATAATCACCGCGTCGCCGTGCGGTCGCCCCTCGCGGAGGGGCGTGAATTGAAATAGGGCGTCCAGCGCGGCGGCGACGGCAGCGGGCGTCGCCCCTCGCGGAGGGGCGTGAATTGAAATACGGGAGCCGATAGGTTTCAAATCAAGCGCCGGGCGTCGCCCCTCGCGGAGGGGCGTGAATTGAAATGCAGTCAACGCATGCACTTGC
>ERZ773243.2991-NODE-2991-length-12899-cov-19.651978_pt1 | contig 12899 bp, 9 predicted proteins | sample MGYA00580520_ERZ773243 | MGnify/ENA primary metagenome ERZ773243 (study PRJEB29015, sample SAMEA2737747) | human gut metagenome | biome: human gut; feature: human-associated habitat; material: faeces | place: China | collected 2012 ... | reverse complement strand
TCGCCCAATACAAAAGCGGAATATTGAACAGGCAGTCGATGATCGCCCAGCCGCGGGTATCGGTGTCCGGGTCGGGGAAATCGTTCCACGCGCGGATATACCCTGCCGGGTTGAACCGCCCGGCCAGCAGCTGGGCGGCGTGCAGACCGCGGCGGCGGGCATCGGCATCGCCGGTCAGGCGGTAGTCTGCCACGGCGCTGGGCAGCCACATAAAGCCGACATCATGGTGCAGGCCGTAGTAGCACGAAAAGCACTCGTCGAGCGTGCGCTCCGTAAAGCGGGCAATTTCGGCATAGCGGTCATCATGGGTCGCGTGGTAGGCCTGCCACAGCATCCCTGCCCAGAAGCCGTTGGTCCACCAGCAGATGCCGTCGGCGTCATCGCGGTTCCCCTCAAATATTTTGTTGTTGTGTACACCGTCCACCGCGCGGTTGGGGATCTTCTCGGCGCTGCGCTCGCGCACGGCGCGCAGCTTGTGCTCAAAGCGTGCCGCCGTGGTGCGGGCCCAGTTCTTTTCGGATGTGTTCAGATTCAGCATGGTGATTCTCCTTCTATAATAATCAGTAAAGGCATTGCGGCCGGGCCGCAGGGGCAATGCGGCCACTGTCCCTGCACGGCCTCACATTTTCTGATTCTATCTTACAGGTTTACACCTCTATAAATAAGGCGGAAATTTAAGCGGAATGTGGGCAATTTAAAGGTCGTTCGGCTTTGTGGTACACAAAAAAGCCCCGCAGATGACAATGTGCTGCAAACTGGCCTTGCGCGATTGTGCAAAATGCACTATACTGGCTTTTGGCGTGTGGGAATTTTAGCAGAACAAGTTAAAAACACCCACTTTGCTCTAAAAAAACCGCCTGTTTTTACCGCTTGCCATCCTGTACAATATAGACAACGAAAGGGGCAACGCCCCCGATGAAAAAGACCAAAAGACGAAAAGGAGAAAACACCATGAAAAAAGCATTGTCTGCTGCCATGGCCGCCGGTATGACCGCCGTTATGCTGGCCGGCTGCGGCTCCTCCGCATCCTCTGCCGCGGAGAGCACCGCCCCTGCCGAGAGCACCTCTGCCGCCGCCTCCACCGAGGCTGCTGCGGAAAGCGTCGTTTCTGCCCCCACTGCGCTGAGCTTTGTCTTTGCCGATGGCGACGATAACTTTAAGACCGAGATGAACAAGATCGTTGACAACTTTAACGCTGCCAACCCCGACATCACCATCACGATCGAGCCGGGCGACGGCGGCTCCTACAGCGAGTTCCTGAAAACCAAGGACAGCGTCGGTGAGTTCCCCGATATGATGGAGATGCGCGACACCGCCATGTATGTCCGCGCCGGAAAGGTCGCCCCCTTGAGCGATGATATTAAGGCGCTGTTCACCTCCACCGTTGAGTTTGACGGTGTTACTTACACCGCGCCCATGTCCGGTGCCAACACCATGGGCATCATGTACAACAAGAAGTACTTTGCCGACAATGGTCTCGAGATCCCCAAGACCTGGGATGAGTTCATCACTCTCTGCCAGACCATCAAGGATAAGGGCGATATGTCCCCGCTGGTCGTCGGCGGCAGCGATGTCTGGCACATCGGCTTCCTGTATGACCTGTGCTACGCCAACGATGTGCTGGAGAGCGACCCCGACTTTATCGAGGAGTGCTACAAGGGTGAGAAGGACTTCTCTGACCCCAACTACCAGAAGGCTGTCACCGATCTGGCCGAGGTTCTGAGCTTTGCGCAGGACGGCTGGGCCTCCACCCCCGACGCACAGATCACTACCTTCTTTGTCAACGATATGTCTGCCATGATGTTCTCCGGCACGCATATGTTCGGCCAGATCAACGAGGCTGCCCCCGACTTTGACTACGGCTGGTTTGCCGTGCCCGACCGCGACGGCAAGATCAACCTGCTGGGCGGCGGCACTGCCGGCGGCTGGGCACTGAGCGCTGAGGCCGCCAAGGACCCCGACAAGCAGGCCGCATTCGATGCCTTCTGCAAGTATTTCTTCAGCAGCGATGTCTACGGCGAGTACTGCGAGCAGATGGCAGCCATCCCCACCACCGTGGAGACCCCGAAGATGAACAGCAGCGAGCAGTTCCAGGCTGTTCTGGATGCCCTGTCCGCCGCTGATTACACCCACCTGATGTGGAACCAGGAAGTCGGCAACCGTGAGCTGCCCCCGGACTTCCGTAACTTCACCTTCAAGACCTGCATTGAAGTCGCTCAGGGCTCCCGCGATGTTGCTTCTGCCTCCGCCGAGCTGCAGAAGACCTGGAATGTCGCGCTCCAGAGCTTTAACCCCACCACCGGTCTCGGTGTAGAATAAGGGGCAACAGGCGCAATGATACCGGGGCGCACTTGCCGATGGGCGGTGCGCTCTTTCTGCGCCCAAAATCCGCAACCACCCTTTGAAACGGAGGGACAGCGCCATGCTGCAGAAGAAAAGAAAATTTGATACAACGGCGTTTTTGTTCATAGCGCCTGCGTTCATCCTGTTTACGGTGTTCTTGATCGTGCCTACGATATCCAGTTTTTATTACAGCTTTACCTCGTGGGACGGCATCAACCCCAACATCAAATTTATCGGCTTTGACAACTACAAAGAGATTTTTACCAACGCCCGCTTCGGCAACGCACTGAAAAACACCGCCCTGCTCACCGTTGTGATCTCGATCTGTGAGAACGCGCTGGCCCTTGGTCTGGCGCTGCTGGTCGATAATGTCGTCAAGGGCAAAAACCTGTTCCGCGCCATCTTTTACCTGCCGGTCATTCTTTCGGGCATCGTTTCCGGCTTTATCTGGAAGATCATGTACAGCTACAACTTCGGCCCCGTCAACAAGGTGCTGGATATGCTGGGGCTTGCCGCCCTCAAGCAGGACTGGCTCGGCAACGCCGATATCGCCATCTGGGCGGTGGCTGTGGTCATGATCTGGAAAGGTGCCGGCTACTACATGATCATCTATCTGGCAGCCCTGCAGGGCGTGCCGCAGGATGTGCAGGAGGCCGCCACCATCGACGGTGCATCTGCTTTGCAGCGGTTCCGCTTTATCACGCTGCCGCTGATCTCCGGCTCCTTCACCATCTGCTTTACGCTGTCGCTGATCAATGGTCTGAAGGTCTTTGACCAGATCGCCGTTATGACGGACGGCGGCCCCGGCTTTGCGACAGAGACCATCGTCTACCTGCTGTATAAGTCCGGCTTTGGCGAGGGCCGTCAGGGCTACGGCACAGCGGTCGGCGTGGTGCTGCTGTTCATCATTCTGATCCTGAACAACATCCAGTCCGCAATTCTTCGCAAACGGGAGGTGCAGCTGTAATGGCAACGCAAACTGTACAGGCAACAAACACCACGCCTAAGAAAAAAATCAAAATTGCCCCCATCGTCTGCTTTATCGTCACGGTCATTCTGGCTGTCCTGTTCGTCTACCCGGTCTATTTCGCCGTCATCTCCGCCTTTAAGAGCAACGGCGAGATACTGAAAGCGCCCCTTGCTTTCCCCTCCGAGCTGTACCTGCAGAACTTTAAGGACCTGTTTGCCAAGACCGACTTCTTCACCGCCATCTGGCACACGGTATTTTTGACCGTTGTCAGTGAAGTGCTGATCATTCTGGTCGTGCCGCTGTCCGCCTACGCCATTGAGCGCCACAACAGCAAGGCCACCAAGTTTGTCTACGCCTACTTTACCGCCGGTATGATGATCCCCTTCCACCTGTATATGTTCCCGCTGTTCAAGGAGATGAAGGTATTCCATATCTACGGTACGCTGTGGGGGCCCGTCATCTGCTACATTGCCGGCTCTGTCGCCTTCGGCACGCTGCTGTACACCAGCTTTCTGAAGGGCGTTCCCATCGACATTGAGGAGGCTGCCAAGATCGACGGCTGCACCGAGTTCAAGGCTTTCTGGCGCGTGGTGTTCCCCCTGCTGGGACCCTGCACCGCCTCGCTGGTCGTGCTGAACGGTCTGGGCATCTGGAACGACTTCCTGATGCCGTATCTGGCACTGCCCTCCGATCAGGCCAAGACCATTACGGTTGCCGTTTACTCCTTTGTCGGCCAGTACACCGCCCGCTGGGATATTGTTTTTGCCGGTACGCTGATCTCCCTTGTGCCTGCGCTGATCATCTACATCAGCCTGCAGAAATATTTTGTCAAGGGCATCATGTCCGGCGCTGCGAAGGGCTAAAAGGTAAGAAGCCTTCCCCCACGGGGGAAGGTGCCCGAGGCCCCGCCCGAGGGCAGATGAGGGCTAAGCTTGCCGGTGCAGCCTGTGAACGGGATGGCTTGGCAAGGCCGCCCCTCATCAGTCCGCTTCGCGGACAGCTTCAGTCTCCGTGCCAAGTGCCGCCTACGGCGGTTGCACTCCGACACGCGCCTGCGGGCGCAGCCCCGCGGGGAAAGCCTTTAAAAACGGGCCGTAATATGCTAAAATTGGGTGTGGGCATTGCGTCCACACCCAATTTTGCTGCATCGTGAGGTTTTGTTATGGATACGCCGCGCCGTCCGCACCGTGTCAGTTTGTTTGCCAAGTTCACAGCCGTTATCCTGCTGTTGGGTATTGTGCCCATCGTGCTGCTGGTCACCGTGCTGCAAAGCCGTATGCTGACTGAGTACCGCGCCAGTCTGGAGGACGCCTATCAGGATGCAATCGCCTACTCGGCCTATTCTATCCGCGTCCGGTTGGATACCTATACAGACCTGTCGAAATTCTGCTATTACTACAACTATTCCTCCCAGGGGGATTTTTCCTACGACTACGACAATTACGACAACCTGCGCAAAATCTTGTCCGGTGAGGCTTTTGCCGATGCGGACAATGCCGCTGACAGCATCCGTCACGAAATGGGGCTGTTTCTGCACTATATGAATATGACGGACGCCGATATTGAGGCTTCCCACTTTGTCTATGCCCCGGCGGGCGCGGCCAAGGTGGTCAGCTACCAGCTGGGAAACTACAACAACTCCCTGTTTGACAGTGAGGCCTATCTGCGGGCGGTGGATTTTGAGCATTGGGACACCGAAAGCCGCAAAATGGGGCTTGTGCCCACCCATGCGCTGGATTACATCGGCTTTCGCGGTTCGCGCACGCCGTATGTCTTTACCGTTGGGCGCAACTATTACGACATTACCGGCGCAGTCGGGCAAGAAAAATACTTGGGTACGCTCTTTCTGGACCTGCGCACCGATGTGTTTGACCGGCTGTTTGCCACGCTGAACCTGACCGACGGCGGCACCGTCTATGTTACGGACGACGCCGGACACTGCTATTTTTCCTCCGACACGACACTTGTGGGGGAAACACTGGATGTGACAGCGGAGGCACCGGCCGGCACGATGCTTTTGTCCGAGCCAATCTCCGAATACGGGCTGACCGTTTGGTGCAGCCAGAGCCGCACCCCCATTGAAACGCAGATTCGCGCCATGCAGCGGGCTGTGTGGCTGGTGGTTGCGCTGGCGGTGGCCGCGCTTGTCATCGGCTCGATGTTTTTCTCCCGCAAGCTGACCCAGCCCATCCGCACCATTATGCAGCACATGGGCGAGGTCGAGTCCGGTGATTTTACCGGCCGCATCCCTGTGACCGGCAACGATGAGCTGAGCGACCTGACCGAGCGCTTCAACCAGATGAGCGCCGAGTTGGACACCTACACAAAACAAGTGTATCTGTCTAAAATCAAGCAGACCGAGGCGGAGCTGAACGCGCTGAAAAGCCAGATCTACCCCCACTTTTTGTACAACACGCTGGAGGTCATCCGCATGACCGCTGTCGGGCGCAACGACCCGATGGTGGCCGATATGATTGAAGCTCTGAGCGACCAGATACGCTATGTCATCGGCACCGTCAATGACCTTGTGCCGCTGGGGCGTGAGGTGGATATTTTGACAAAATACATCTATCTGCTCAACTGCCGGTTCAGCAACAAGGTCACCTTCTCCTACGATTGCGCGCATCTGGAAAATATCCTGATTCCCAAGCTGATTCTGCAGCCCATCGTGGAAAATTCCTTTATCCACGGCATTAAGCCGATGGACGGCCCGGGGCATATCCAGCTTATGGCCGAGCGGCTTGACAATACCGTCACCCTGACGGTCATGGATAACGGCGTCGGCATGGACGAGGATGCACTGAATAAGCTGTACACCCTGCTGGACAGTGACCAGCCCGGCCATAAAGAAAATTATGAGTGGGCGAGCATCGGGCTGAAAAATGTCCATGACCGGCTGCGCTACCTCTACGGCAGCGACTACGGCATTACGCTGTACAGCACACCCGGCGTGGGAACGGTCGTCAAGGCCACCATCCCCGCCGATCTGCAAAACCTTGCACAGGAGGAACCTCTATGCTGAAAATGCTCATTGCCGACGATGAGCCGGTCATCATCCGCGGCTTACAGATGCTGATCGACTGGGCGCAGCTTGGCATTGAGATCTGCGCCACCTGCGAAAACGGCGCCGATGCCCTGCGGGAGATTTTTGCCCAAAGCCCGGATCTGGCCCTGCTGGACATCTCGATGCCCGGCAAGACCGGCATTGAAATTTTAAAGGCGCTGCACACCGCCCAAAGCCGCACCAGGGTCATCTTCATCAGCGGCTTTCAGGATTTTTCTTACGCGCACGATGCCCTCAGCTACGGTGCGGTGGACTATCTGTTAAAGCCTGTCAAAAAGGATGACCTGCTGCGCGCCGTGGAAAAATGCCTGCCGGTGCAGCCGGGGCACAGCGCCCCGGCCTCGCCCTCCGACACGGGCAGCTACTCCGATGCGTTTGGCCGGGTGGCCGAGATGGAGCCGACCAGCTATATTTTGACAGCCGTTCAGCCGCTGGGGCTGACTGCCAGAAACACCATGGAACGCCAGCTGATCGAGTTTTCGATCTTCGGCCAGCTGGACACCCTCTGCCGCCAGACCGGGCAGGGGACAGCCTTCCAGAAAAAAGGGCAGTGCTATCTGCTGCTGGTCAACATGACGCAGGCGCAGGCAACCGGCTGGCTGCACGATGCGCAGGCCCTGCTGGAGCAGCGCACCAAGTGCAAGGTCGGCTTTGTGTGCAGCCCCGCCACCGCAGAGATGAGCGCCGTGCCAACCTTTACCGCCCCCTGCCGCGATGCCTGCCGCTGGTTCTATTTTGCCGACCGCTTACCGGATACCGTGCTTGCAATGGATGCACCGCCGTTTGGCGAGGCTCCTGCCGACACCGCCGCCCTGCATCCGCTGCAGGAGGCCGTGGCTGCCGGCTTTATCGAGACCGACCGGGAAATTTTCAACCGTGCGGTGGAAAACCTGCTGGCCGCTGTTCCGCCCATCACCGATGGCCGCGCCGATGCGGCTGTCTACCACCTGCTTGTCTGCCGGCGCATGGTGCAGGCGCGTCTGGAACGCTCCGGCGTGCAGTGCGCGGGCGGCAGCAGCGACCTGCTGGATGCCGCGCGCGAGACCGCCGATTACCCGGCACTGGAAGCGCTGTTCAAAAAATCGCTGGAGGAGCTGTACGGCCAGATGGCCGGGCAGGTCAAGAAAAATGAACATAAGGACATTCAAAAGGTGACCGATTACATTGCCGCGCACTACCGCGAGAACCTGACGCTGGAGGTGCTGGCAAAGCATATCCATATGAATCCGTTTTATTTCAGCAGCTATTTTAAAAAGCAGCTGGGGCAGAATTTCAAGGATTACCTAAACCGCGTGCGGATGGAACACGCGCTGGAGCTGCTGCTGAACAGCGATAAGCGCAGCTACGAGATCGCCGAGGAGGTCGGCTTCAAGGACTACCGCTATTTTAATGAGGTGTTCAGCCGCTACTACGGCAAGACCCCCGCCGCCTACCGCAAGAGCATTAAGGAGCAAAACAATGGATAACGAGCGCGCACAGTGGGCCGCCCGGATGCTGGCCCAGCGGGTAAACGGCATGGCGGTGCTGTACCCGGCGGCACTGCGGGTGAAACACCCTTTCCCCCAGATGGAGGAAAAGTACGCAAAGCTAGCCTACTGCTCGCGGTATGCGTTCAGCGCCGCGCGCAGCCAGCGCACATTGGAGGAAGCCGCGCCGGATTCGGTGCTGAGCTTCCGGTACCTCGGGCATATCTTCGTCAAGGCTGCGCCGGAGTCGTGGGAAATGACGGAGAACGGGACCCGCGCCGTCTGGTCGCCGCTGCCCGGCGTGCAGGTTGTGACGGAGATTGCTTTGTGCGACGGCGGGCATCTCCGCCGCCATACGGTTACGAGCGAAATCGCCTGCGAGGCGTTCGATGCCGGGTTTGCCATCCCCGATGACTGCCCCGGTGCAGCACACAGCTGCACCGCCACCGCCGCCCGCGCGGAACACCCCGGCGGCTTCTGTGCGGCAGAGGACCTGACCGATTGCGGTAAGCCGCTGGTTTTGGAACCCATGCCCAACACGAGCCTGCAGTACCCCCGCGCGGTCATCCCGATGGTACAGTATGCGATCCATCCCGGCACAACGGTGCTGGAAACAGAAGTAACATTTGCCTGAGGAAAGCAAGATGAATGATATTTTCGATCCCCGCAGCTATGGGGCTGTGGCTGACGGCCACGCCAAGGACACAGCCGCGGTGCAGGGGGCGATAGATGCTGCCGCCGCGCAGGGCGGCGCGGTGCGGCTGGCAGGCGGTACATTTGTCTGCGGTACGCTGTACCTGAAAAGCAATGTGGCGCTGGAAATCACCAACAGCGCCACCCTGCTGGCCAGCCCCGATATTGCCGACTATGGCACCGATACCCACCACAACCGCTACCGCAACGAGCCGGAGCTGGACCGCTGCTTCCTGTTTGCCCAAGATGCCGAAAATGTCACAATTTGCGGCAGCGGCGTCATTGACGGCAATGCCGCGGCGTTCCCCAACGCGGGCAGTATCTACCGCCCCATGCTGCTGCGGGTGCTGCGCTGCCGCAATGTCCGCCGCCCGATTTTTGCGATTTTGAACAACCGCTACCGCCCGGACGATTTGGGCAGCAGTGTAGAGTTAGACCACATACCGCCCATCGGCACGATGGCCAGGCTGCGGTTTGTCGGCATCACAGCTGTAGATGACGAGGGAATGGCCCACGCCCAGCGCCGCTTTGACAATGACATCATGGGTGAGCCGAGGTTCGGCGGCTGCCGCCTTGATGCCAACGCCGCTCACCCGATAGAGGATGTGACGATCCGGGACTTCTGGTATACAGCCATCGGCGGCGTGCGCCTTGCCGACCTGCCCGCCGCGCCCTACCCGGAGGTCCCCGACCGCCTGCAAGCCCCCACCGCCCCCGGCAGCGAGAACTATTATCCAAATTGAATAGGTTCCCACTTTTGAACCCGGTAACTCCGGTTTGAAGGTGGGAACTTTTCTTTTTATAAGCAGCCAGAATAGAACGCAGATTCATATTGGTTCGGCGTTTTCATGTTTAGTTTTCTATGCGGGCGTTGGCTGTTGTAGAAATTGATATATTCGTCCAGAACGGCTTGCAGTTCCTGCGGTGTGCCATACAGGTGGTGATAAAGCGCCTCCTTTTTCAGCGTGTGGAAAAGCGACTCGCAGACGGAATTGTCGTAAAGTGTGCCGGGTGTGGAAAAGGATTGCTTTATATGAAGCTCTTTTAAATGTGCGCGGAAAATGTAGGATGTATACTGTGCGCCTTGGTCACTGTGGAACATCAGATCTTGCGGGGTATCCCGAGACTGGAAAGCGTCATCAAAAGCAGCAAGCGTAAGAGCTGTGTTGATGGAATCCGATATGCTGTACGAAAGTATACGCCGTGAGAACAGGTCCAGCACCACGCAGATATAGTAATATTGGTCGAGCACTTTGATATAGGTGATGTCGCTGACCCAAATTAGATTGGGCTGAGGCTGGTCAAATTGGCGTGCCAACAAATTTCTGAAATAAGCACGCGGCAGACTTTTTTGATGCTCGGCCTTGTAGCGCGGTTTTGCAACGGATAATCCCATCTCCTTCATAAGACGAACGATGCGCTTTTCACTGACTTTGTAGCCTAGTTCTGCAAGTTTGTGATGAATTGGCTTTCTGCCAAAACGGTTCTTACTGTCGTGGAAGATTTGACGAATCAGAGGCTTCAGCTTTTCATCATTTATCTCATAAGAAGTCCGTTGCCCCTCGCGCCGCTTACGGTTGTAGTAAGTTCCGCGCGGTAGGCTTAGTGCGTCGCATAAAACGTGGATGGAATAGCGCCCGCACAATGCATTAACAGCAGCTACTTTTTGGTCGATGGAGGCTTTACTGCCGCACGGACACTGCAGAAGGACCTCTAATTCCAGCGCAAGTTTTTCAAGGTGGCGCTTGGATTTGTGGCAGGTTGTTCGGTTGGTGGTAATGGCTTCATGCATGGGGTGTGCCTTATCAAATTTCTGCTTCCATGTAAAGAATGTGCTTTCAGCCATGCCATACTTGGCTTGTGTTTCCGCGAATGAGTGACCGAGTTCGTAGAAAAGAACAGCTTCATCTTTGATAGATTGTGGGTAATGCTTTTTGCCCATTGGATAAACTCCTTTGCTAAAATAGTGTGAGGATTCTAGTATAGCAAAGGAGGCGAGAAAAGTATAATTTATAGGCGATATTTCGACGTTTTATACTGTGAATATGTGCTAATTTTAAGGGAACGACTACATACAGAACAAAGGAGAAAAGCATGGATTTTATTAGCACAGGCACAGAGATACTTAAACAGGAAAACGTACTTACGCCGCGGCAAAAAGATATTATTGATACGGAAAAGGAAATGTTAAAATCTCCGTTCGATAGGAATACTGCGATTGGACAAGTAGAGAAAAATTGCATACGTTATCCCAAACTGGCATTAGGAGCGATTATGCCTATTGCGATAAGAGGGTGTTCATTAGAGCAAATGACGAATGATGATATACTAAAAATACTGCAATTGCAGTTTGGAATCCTGATGGCGGAAGAAGAGGTAAGAGGCATAAGAAATCAGTGATTTGCAAATCATAAATGGGACAAAATGCGAGTCATAAAATATAAGAAATCAAAGATATAACAAGTATAGAAAAAGGAATGTTGGAAACAACTTGAAGCCAACAGACCCTTTCGCTTTACTAAATAGTAAGCACTAGTCTCTTTAGACTTTGACTTCTTTAATGCAGGAATCTTTGAAACATAACTATATACTTGTTTAGATGTAATGTTGTTCGCGGTAGGCGCTGAGTAAGGTGTACGAAGACTATTCAAAAGGCAGTTATTATGTGCAGCTGCATTTTGATGCATTTAGATAGTTGTAAAGCACAAGGACATTTGGTATACTCATACTAAGGCAGGAAATGCTATATCATTCTTACATAAGAATGTAATAAGTGGAGGTCTGACTTATGAGATACCCGCTGAGTGTGAAAAGTAAAAGCGTTGAAACGTCAGGAATTCCAAGGGATTATAAAGAAGCCCTCTGTGAGTATGTATGGAATGGATTTGAAGCGAATGCAACGACTATTTCTATTACACATACAATCAATGTGTTAGGCGGGATAGAGGAAATATGTATTTCTGATAATGGTAGTGGAATTTGTTTCGAAACGATTCAGGATACATTTGGAGCGTTTCTGGCTTCGCAGAAGAATGCACTTTCTCTCAAAATTAAATCAAAAGTGAATCAAGGCAAGGGGCGATTTGCGGGATTTTCTTTTGCAAATAGAATCAAGTGGGATACAGTTTGCGCGGAAAATGGTAAAAATGTTCAATATTCAATTTCCGTTTACAGTGAAAATAAAAACGAATATGAAGTTACAGAAAAAGCTTTGACCGAAAGATCCACAGGAACTATGGTAATTATTGGTAATGTGGATCAGATACTGCCAGAACAGGTAACGATTTTAGCGTTGGAGGATACACTATTAAAAGAATTTGCATGGTACCTTTATCTTAATAAGGAAAGAAATGTTGAAATACTGGTCAACGGTGAACGCGTAGACTATACGAAATACATTGATACCAGATTTAGTGCAAAAAAGGATTTGCTGATAGACGGTATTGGATTAAAGATTGACGTTGTAGTTTGGAAAGAAAAAATTCGAGAGAAATTTTGTATATATTTTATGAATCTTGAGGGGGTGTTAAAAGGGCGAGATACGACATCATTCAATAGGAATACAGTGAACTTTAACCATAGTGTATTTGTAAGATCACTCTGTTTTGATAGAGACAGTGACACTTCTTTAACGACAGATGATAGCAGCAATGAACAGATAGCTTTCGACGATCAGCCGAATAATCGCACTTTTTTGCGAAAAGTAAAGAAAGAAATCCAAGAAGCTATTGATGATGCACTTACAGCATTCTTATCGGCCCAAGCGACGAAGGCTGTTCAAGATATGATGGATCGTGAGTCTTTTCCGACGTTTTCGGACGATATTCCGGGGCAACTACAAAAGAAGGACTTAATGACCGTAACGCAAGAACTTTATAAGTTGGATGCCCGGATCTTCTATAAGCTAAAACCGATTCAAGAGAAGTCTCTGCTAGGATTTATCAATCTTCTGCTCCAATCAGAAGAACGCGAAAATATGCTCGATATCATAGAAAGCATTGTCAGTTTGACCCCTGAGCAGCGAAAGGGCTTCTCTGATATATTAAAACGAACCCAATTGGGAAATATTATAGATACGATTCAGTTTATTGAAGACCGCTATAAGGTCGTTGAGGCTTTAAAGCAAGTAGTATTTGATTATACTGATTATGCAAATGAACGTGACCACGTTCAGAAAATTGTCGAACAACATTATTGGCTGTTTGGGGAGCAGTACAATCTTGTGACTGCTGATCAACGAATGCAGAAGGCATTAGCCAATTATTTAAATATTCTTTATGCTTCAGATGCTCCCGATGCCACATTGAATCCTGATCAAGAGGAGATGCGGCGAATGGATATTTTTCTATGCGGTGCAAGAAAA
>ERZ773243.2986-NODE-2986-length-12918-cov-5.174376_pt1 | contig 12918 bp, 18 predicted proteins | sample MGYA00580520_ERZ773243 | MGnify/ENA primary metagenome ERZ773243 (study PRJEB29015, sample SAMEA2737747) | human gut metagenome | biome: human gut; feature: human-associated habitat; material: faeces | place: China | collected 2012 ... | reverse complement strand
CCATAGGGATGCTACTCTGTCGAGATAAAGATAGGATTGAAGTAGAATATGCATTGCAAAATATATCCTCTCCAATTGGGGTTAGCGAGTTTAATGTAAAGGAGTTACTTCCTGATAATCTGAAAAGTAAATTGCCAACAATTGAGGAAGTTGAAGAAGAACTTAACAAATTTGTAGAATAATAAAGGTTATCCGATATGAAATACTTGTATATATCAAGAAATCAAAGCATTAGTTTTAATGAAGACTATTGGTACATTAATGGCATTGAGCAAAAAAGACCTATCGAAGAGATAAGGACAACTGAGGAATTAGCTAAGAATGGTACAAAACAATATATGAGAAGTCTATTGACCAATCTATTTTCTCACTTTAAGCATATAGCGATATTAACAGCAGCAGGAACTTCTATGGACAATGGGACACACAGGGCTATAATCAAGTTGAACAAGCATGGTCTCAGCTCTAGCTTCCATATATGTCGTAAACTTTTTCGAATGGACGCGTTGCTCTTTACGAAGCTCATAACGATACTGGGCATAGGCTGCATCGTATACGTCTGAGGGGTTCCATTTATTACGACGAAGTTCACGATATAAACTACTGCGATGGACGCCCAGTTTATGAGCTATTTCATCTTTTTTTATTCCTGCTTGCAGATACGCTTGCAATTCGTATCTTTGTAATTCGGTAAACTGTTTCATCATACGACTGATTTGGTAGGAGATTGAGGGAGTAAGATAGAAACTTTTTTTCCAAGGGAGAAGAAAGATGAGTTTTTTTCATCTTCTTCTCTCTAAAATTATATTTCTACACGATATTCTCAATCAACTGTCGCATTTATAACTTGAACTTAGGGTTACTAGTAAATCAAGACGAGATAGTAATCGGCTCAAGATGCCTAAATGGTTGGTTATGGTGTCGAAAAGAAAATTCAACCAAGGAAGGTTGGGTACCGATCAGATGTTTAAAGCGATCTATTGAATCATTGTAGAATAAGTATTGCCGAAATGATAAAATATTACCGAATTTGTAGAAAGAAAATATATATTACGTAATCCATAGTAAAAATGAAATCAAAAATAGACAACAATTTAAGAAATGCGAAGAACATAGGTGCAACTATCGAGAAATACCTTAATGAAATTGGTATATTCACTTTAGCCGATCTTGCAGAAACAACCTCTGTCAAAGCTTTTATAAAGATACGTGAACAACATCCTGAAAAGACTATACCTGTGTGCTATTATCTCTATTCTTTAGAAGGAGCTCTATTAAACTTACACTGGAATGATATTCCATCAGAATTAAAAAAAGAACTAAAAGATAAAATTCAGGATTAACTATTAGAACAATTTGATTAATGATTAGGCTATTAAAAAAGAATTAGCAGATTGATTCATTTTTACACTTATTAATATGACATATGAGATTACCTTTGCAAAAAACAATAAGCATATTAAAATGATACGATTACATAATAAAAACAGGTTTTGAAAAGGAAGACATTATTAAGTCCTCAGTTATAAAAGAGGGACAAATAGTTGATGAATATTTATATAGTATTAGAAAAAAATGAAAAAAGATATAGGCGATCACATTATTAGTAAGTTAGATTTGCAGGATATAGCTAAAGTGTTGTCCGATGAATTAAGCGGGTCGGAACTGAACACTGTTTTACTGGACGTTTTTAACAAGCGTGTTCAGCAGGAAACTCCCTCGTCTTTACTAAGTAAATATGAGGGCAACAAGCTTGTTAAGCCCGCCTTATTAGAAGATGTTTTAGAATATAAAGAAAATGAATTACGGTGCTATAAATTAATAGCAGGTAGAGGATTTGAACCCATAGAACTTTCCCCGGTCGCTCAGTTTGGGACAAGTAGTATTATAGCAACAGTAGATCAGAAAAAAGTCCTTACTTCTTTAAGAAACACAGAAGTACAGGCAGACCCGACGAATGCAATAGCATTACATTACGCATCGTTAAAGAAAAAAGGAGAATTAGATAACAAAACCTATAATTACAGCAACATTTCACGGGTAATAAGGACACAGGTATTTAATAATCCTAATTTCACTCCTCATTTTACTGTTCTCGCCCTTATTTCATGTGGTAGAGATACTGGTAGCTTTAATTTTGAGAAAGAAGAACTATTAAAACATTTAACTACATCGTATGAAATATGTAAAAGTTACGGTGTGGAAAAAATATATTATGAGATTATTCCATGCAAAGGTTATGACAGTCAAAGCCCGCTTATAATGGAATCAATATCGTATGTCCGGGAAAAGAATAGTAATCTTGAGGTCTTGGTTATAGCACCGGAACATGACAATAACTATTACCATGGTTTCAGAATAAAGCAGCAAATAGTGATCGGCGGCAATACTATTGAAATTGCTGACGGTGGATTGCTTGATTGGACACAACAGCTATTAACCAACAAAAAAGAGCGAATGATGACATTCGGGCTTGGTATTCAGGTATTATATCACCTAACTAAATAAACATGGTAAAGAGTAAAGTCATATTTGAAGATGAAGAACAGGTAGAGATTAAATATCCTTGTTTTGAATTAAAGGATATTGTTGAGTATTATTTTGAAATATGTACTCCTAACAATTCTATAACTCCATTTTCACTTGTGGCTTTGCCCAATGCTAATATCTTAGTTTCAATTTATATTTCCGATAGTAGTCAGACATTCAAAGTACATCGTGAACATGGTATAATTGATACATCGGGGGATAAGATATCTGGTAGCTTAACAGAAGCGATCACTGTAATACACGCTCCCGGAACCCATGAATTTTCAATAAAATTCAAGCCGGGAGTTTTGTACTCCTGTTTGTCTAAAGATATTTCAACTTTGGTGGACAATCATTTGTCGCTGCAAAAGTATCTAAATCAAAAAGTAATAGACGAACTAAAATTGAAAAGCTCTTTTGCCGAGCGAGTTCAGTTTGTAGAGAATTGGCTTTTAAGTAATATGAAAATCTTTAGTTCTGATTTCAAACTCAATACTGTAATAAAAGCAATTTACTATATCAATAATAACCGTAATTACAAATTGAACACAGTAAGCAAGGAAGTTGGGGTGTCAAATCCTACACTCAATAGATATTTCAAAGAAGTATTAGGTATATCACCCAAACAATGCTTTAAAGCTTTACGCTTTAAAACTGCATTGAAGAACTATCGTGCAAATGGTAGTTATGATTTATACGACGAATTGGGATATACCGACTTTTCCCATTTTGTAAAAGAAGCTAAAAATTTGGCAAACACAACTCCATCAGAACTATAAGAAAAAGAGAAAGTAATAAAGACTATAAAAGCACATTAATAAAATATTATCTATGACAATGAATAAAAATATGAAACTTTGGAAATACAGTGGGACATTTCTTGTTATAACAGGAGTAATCCATACAGTATATGCACTATTACTTGGGAAAGAGGACTTTACGGACATGATAAAAGATGGATTAATAAACTCCACAGATGACAGTTACAGCCGTGCTTTCGCCCTTTGGTTTTTAGTATGTGGGATTATACTTATTCTTTGGGGGCTAACACTCCAATACTATATCAAAAAAGAGCAGAAACCTGCACCTCTGGTTTTGGGGTATTGCATTTTAGCGTTCGCTGTGGTTGGATGTATCATAGAGCCGATTTCCGGTTTTTGGCTGTTTTTGCCGCAAGCATTAGTTATAATTGCTGCAAATAGAAAAAGAAACATATAATAGACAACATTATGAATATAATATCAGTAAGAGAACAACCTCAATACACCCAACAAATTATAGCGTATTTACAGCAATGTTGGAACAAAATGGCGCCAATTCTATATAGCGATTGTATAAGCCATTGTGTAGATGCTCTACATCCACTGCCTCAGTGGTACGTCCTGGAAAAAGAGGGCGAATTTATCGGATGTGCGGGACTTATTACCAATGACTTTATCAGCCGAATGGATTTATATCCGTGGCTCTGCGCCTTATTTATTGACGAAAATCATAGGGGTAATAACTATGCGCAAATGCTTATAGAAAAAGCCAAAGAGGATGCTCGGAAATTTGGATTCAGGAGTTTATATCTGAGCACCACTCATGTTGGATATTACGAGAAGTATGGTTTTCGATATATTGGAGATGGTTATCATCCATGGGAAGAGCAATCACGTATTTATGAAATAGAGTTGTAGAGTATGGGACAAATAACGAAGTAGATACAGAGGTTGACTATATGAGAACCAGCTTTGATAAAAATTACATTTGCATGAGATATATTCCTAATATACTAAGTCTAATTAGAATTCCACTGTCATTGAGTCTATTACTATTTGTAAGTAACTACTATGGATTTATGATACTCTATTTCTTATGTGGACTTAGTGATATACTTGATGGTTATGTAGCACGTAGAATGAACCTGCAAAGTACTAGGGGAGCAAAACTAGACTCTCTTGCAGATCTTATTATGTATACGGTAGTAATCATTATGCTTTGTTTATGGGATTTTAATGCATTAGCCGACTTTATACCATTCTTGATGCCTGTAGCCTTACTTCGTGGAGCTAATATCGGGATTATGTACCGCAAGTTCTATCAACTTGGTGCAATTCATACTATCGGGAATAAAATAGTAGGCTTATTAATATACTGTATTCCTTTTATTTATATTTTTATGGGTAGCTTCTCTTTCCTATGGTTTATATTACCATTCTTGATTATCGTTCCTTTCGAAGAGACTTGTATTATTCTCCAAATGAAGAAATTGGATTTGAATCGGAAAGGATTATTCTTTGCCGAACATTCTGTCGATTGAAAATAAGAAATTTTGTAAATAATAAGCAATAGAATACAAATGAAACCATTGAGATTAATGCCATCGACACTGATATTCGTATCGGCAGCCATGCTTATGGGGGTGATAACCCACTTATGCATTCCGTTTCTTTCGGAAGTTGCCGGATTGGAGTCCATTATCTTCTGGTTTATTTGCGGAGGGCTTGGAGTTTTCACTCCACTTATTATTGCCGGCGTGATGATGCTTCGCAAAGAAGGGGGCAAATTCACAAAAGAGACCTTTGTGGAGCGACTACGATTCAGACCTATGACTCGTAGAGATTGGCGTTATTCACTTCTGGCGTTGGTGGTAATCGGACTCTTGACAAGTGGAATTATGATTGCGATGCAAGTCCTTTTTTCGGATTTCAACCATACTCCGTCGTTTATGACTTTGGATCCGCTTTCACCGGGAAGATATTGGCTATTGCTTGCATGGTTGCCATATTGGTTGCTCAATATCGGAGGCGAAGAGTTCTTTTGGAGAGGTGTGTTGTTACCTCGGCAAGAAAAGACTTTCGAAGACAAAACGTGGATATTACATGGCACTGGTTGGGCAATTTTTCATATAGCGTTTGGTTGGCAACTACTTGTCATGTTATTACCGCTATTGTATATAGAGCCCTATGTGGTACAAAAGACACAGAACACATGGACAGGAGTATTTCTACATGGGGTAATCAATGGTCCTAGTTTTATCGCAATAGCACTGGGGATTATTTAATATAATACAACTGCAAAAAAAATGACAAATAAAGAGATTAAAAAGTTATGTCGCTCGTTTGGAGCTGATCTGGTGGGAGTTGCCTCGGTCGAACGGTTTGTAAATGCTCCGAAAGGATATCACCCAACCGATGTTATGCCAACGGCTAAGTCAGTCATCTCTCTTGGAATGGTTTTACCCAAAGATATTCTCGAACAGGATATACGAACATATACGGATATACGCAATGAGGCAGTTAAAAAGATGGATAAGGTTGCTGCGGATGTAGCAGCCGAACTCAAAGGACTCAAATACAAAGCCGTGTCAATAGTCTCTCTTAGCGGTAAATTCGTAGATGGACATTTCCGCTCGCGTGTGTCACTTAAACATGCTGCCGAACTTGCCGGGCTTGGAGTTATAGCTCGCAACTACCTGCTTACCAATAATAAGTACGGGAATCTGCTTTGGTTTACGGCAGTAGTAACCTCGTTGGAATTAGAGCCCGATCCATTGGCGACATACCAGGTTTGCAACAACTGCAACCTATGCGTCGATCTTTGTCCTTCAGGAGCACTCACTGACGAAAACAATTTTAGTCAAAAAGGATGCCGGAAAGTTTGCTATATTACCGTAAAAGGTGTATTGGAACTTCGTTGCTGGCAATGCCGAAATGTCTGCCCGTATAAACATGGTATAAATGATTAAAATAAATTATCTAAAATACAACGAATAATGAAACAAGAGATTCTATTTGTCCTACTCAAAGACTTTGCCGATTGGGAAGGAGCGTACATTGCTCCCTACCTAAATTACGGTTGTGGACCTGATATCAAGAGTAAGTACGTGGTTAAAGGTGCCGTAGATGAATTGGATGTTGACAGGGACTTTCCTCGTATTAATGGTGTGAAGGAAGGGTTATACCAATATTACGAAATAGAGAAAACCACTGACCTTTGGTCACTTAATTCTAGTCGTGTTCAGGAAAAGTGGGTGTAAATCAATGCCCTTTACCAACAAAACGATCAATGGTCAGTTTTGTTCTTTTAGATAATAATCATCTGACTTTGCATGGAATTGAATACTTTGTCCAGCATTCTAAAAACTTTGTTCTTGTAACATCGAATAGTGAACATCCAGCTTTCTCAATAAATGCAGATAATTTGCATATTTTGTATTATGAGAATCTGGACTTACAAGAGATGATGGAAGATCTCTATCAGAAATTCGGATGCAATAGAATTACGATACAGACAGGTGGTACTTTGAATGGAATGTTTCTTCGAGAAAAATTATTTGATTACGTTGATATTATTGTGGCTCCTATTCTTGTGGGAGGGAGTGATACGCCTACTCTTATTGATGGTGAATCCATCAGAACATCTGCCGACTTGTATAAACTAGGAGTGTTACAGTTGGAAAAAGCAGAAACACTAATGAACTCTTATATACGTTTGAGTTATAAAGTCATTAAGTAAAAGCATCTTTTAATATATTATATTTCGTAATGGTGAATAATCGCCATTTTTTGTAGTCGAAATTGTTGTTTTGGGAAACATGTAAATCAAAGTCGAATTTATACAATTCAATGATTTTCACGAAAGCTATCTTTACCTTCAAAAAAACAAAGATGCAAATATCCTATAAACACATTTGCAAGATTACTATTCCCGTTTTAGTCAGCCTATTAGTGGAATATCTAATAGGTTTTATCGGGGGATTACCAAGAAACATCTGTTTCAAGTATATTATTACTTTTTCTGAAACTTGAAGGACTACATCCCTTGTATTTCTTAAAGAATTTACTCAAATGGCTTTCATCGGTAAATCCTAGTTCTTCGGCAATCTCACTTATTCTCATTTGACTATGTAACAATCTGCTTTCGACCAATTTTAGTTTATAGCTTAATATGTATTGCTGCATTGTTTCGTTGGTGTGCTTTTTTATATAACGTCCCAAGTAACTTTCAGATATACCAAAATGCTGACTGATTTCTTTTGCTCTAATTTTACCTGTTTGATAGATATTTGCTTGGATATATTGAAGAATATCGAGAGACTTATCATCTGAACATTCATCGACTTGTTGAGGTAGAAACATAGCTATATTTCTTGCCACAACAATAATTATAGTATTTATCAACTGCGTGATAATCTCTTTACTATACAGATTCCGATTTACATACTCCCGAATAATTGCTTCAATCATTGGTTTCACTAATAACTTATCCACCTTATTTCTAAGGATGCAACCCGGTTGATGATTTGCATGTTGTAAAATAAATTCTAATCTCTGGATGTTCTCTGAACCAAATATGGCTGAATGTATATAGATGTCATTAAACTTGATGTTAATGAATTTTGTAGTTGTGTGAATCTCAAAGGAATGAGAATCATTTGGAGTTATCAAGAACAAGTGTCCATCATGATATGGGAACATATTATTGTTAATCCATTGAATACCTGTTCCTGTTAAGATGTAGACTAGTTCAAAAAAAGTATGCTCATGCTCAGTTAATAACGATTCACTATGCTCGTTAAAGCTGAGCTCAAATGGTTGATGAAGATTTTCTTTTTTCATACCTCAAATATAACACATAAAGCGGAATTATACCAATATAGCGAAAATATATACCCATATTTAGAATAAAATAGGTATAACTTTGCCACAAATCAAAATTAGATTACTTATGAACTTTTTAGAACTATCAAAACAACGTTATTCAGCAAGAAACTATTCTTCTGATATGATTGAGCAAGAAAAACTCGACTACATCTTAGAATGTGCCCGTTTTGCTCCTTCTGCTGTAAACTATCAACCTTGGCACTTTTTTGTCGTAAAAAGTAATAAACCCAAACTACTGATTCAACAATCTTATCCACGTGAATGGTTTACCGAAGCTCCACTCTATATTGTAGTTTGTGCTGACAATTCAATATCTTGGGTGAGAAAATCAGACAATAAGAACCATACAGATATTGATGCAGCAATAGCGACTGAACATATTTGTTTAGCCGCAGCAGAACAAGGATTAGGTAGCTGCTGGGTATGTAATTTCGATCCTGATATGCTAAAGGATAATCTTCATTTATCTCCCAATATGTACCCTGTGGCAATTATTTCATTAGGTTATGTAAAACAACCACCTGAAAAATCATCTAAAAGAAAAGATATAACCGAAATAGTTTCAATCTTATAAAAATGTAACAATTATGAAAACAGAAATGGAAAAATGTCTGGCTGGTGAATGGTATGATTGTCATAACCAAGTTTTCTTGGATTTAAAGACCCGAACACATAAGTTATTGATGAAATATAATTCATTACCTTATGAGGATAAAGAAGAAAAACACAGCTTGCTAAAAAAGATGCTAGGTAGTATCGGAATGAAAGTTTCGGTTGCCAGTCCATTTATTTGTGATTATGGCTGCAATATACATATAGGGGATAATGTTACTGTAAATACTGGTTGTACCTTTGTGGATTGTAATAAAATCACTATCGGAAGTAATGTTCTTATTGCCCCTAATGTTCAGCTTTATACAGCAACTCACCCTATTGATTTAGATGAACGGCTAGCGCCTTTTGAAACAGAAGATGGAATAAAACGAGTTCGCCGCACTTACGCTTTGCCTATTACAATTGAGGATGGATGCTGGATTGGTGGAGGTGTAATAATCCTTCCCGGAATAACAATTGGGTACGGTAGTGTAATTGGAGCAGGTAGTGTTGTTACAAAAGATATTCCGGCAAATAGTTTAGCCGTTGGAAATCCATGTAAAGTGATACGTCAAATCAATCAAACTAAGAAACTATGATAAAATTGGTCGCTTTTGATTTGGATGGTACAATTGCCGATACAATCCCAATGTGTATCGAAGCCTTTAAGCAGGCAGTATCTCCCTATGCATCAAAAATATTGTCAGAAGATGATATTGTGAAAACATTCGGACTTAATGAAGAGGGAATGATTAAAGAGGTCGTTTCAGAAGATTGGGAAAAAGCTCTGATTGATTTTTATGTGATATACAAAGAAATGCACACAGTCTACATTCAACCATTTGTGGGGATAAGAGAATTGATAACAGAGTTGAAGGAGAACTCAATTATTGTATCTTTAATAACAGGTAAAGGTCAAAGGAGTTGTGATATTACGCTTCGCCATTTTGAAATGGAAGCTCTTTTTGATAGTATTTCAATCGGATCGCCAGATAGAAACACAAAAGCGGAATCAATGACGGAACTAATGTCAAAATATAATATCCAACCAACAGAAATGGTATATGTTGGAGATGAATTTTCCGATATTACCACTTGTAGTAAAGTTGGAATACAATGCTTATCTGCTGCATGGATAGCCTCGCCCTCAAAAATGAAGAAATTAGAAAAGGAAAATCTAGGATATGTGTTTAGTTCTATCAAATCACTTCATTCTTTTCTAAAGAAACACATTTGGTTTAGACTCATCGCAAGCTCCCGATAAAGTACCCGTTGTCTAGTATCTTTTTTCGCTCGATCTTTGCGTAAAAGAAGATTATGCAAAAAATGAGCAAAGAAGAATTCTTAGAAATTCTATCCCGTCAGCAACGAAGCGGTTTGACGATAAAAGACTTCTGTGTCAATGAAGCCTATACCGAATCTAGTTTTTATTATTGGAAAGGAAAGTTTGGTCTCTCACGACCTTATTATGCGGAAAGATCCTCTTCCGAAGAGTTCGCTCCTGTCAATTTGACTTCCCCGTCCACTACCACCCCGTCTTATGATAGAGGAGCTATGGGATCCAGAGAGATTCGAATAGAGTTTCCAGGTGGCATAGTGGTATGGCTGAATCCAATGCTACCATGCAATTATTCACTCAAATTTGCAGTCATCATGTTTTGCCTGAATGATACGATGTGGTACTTCCTTTGCCCAGGCAAGACAGATATGCGCAAAGGCATGAATTCACTATGTGGAGTCATTCATGACAAGATGGGCTACGACGTCCGTTTAGGTGACGTATTCATTTTCATAAACCGCCAGCGGACCACGATGAAACTTCTGCATGCGGAAGATGGCGGTCTTGTCCTGTATATAAAAAGGCTGGAGGAAGGAACCTTCCGCTTGCCCGAATATGATCAGCAAAGCAAATCATACCCCATGGAGTGGCGTGACCTAGTCGGTGGAAGGAATCATAACGGATCCGCTAAGAGGCTCAAGCGATTGAAGGCGTTACGAAAAAGTGATATATAACAATGAAACTCAATGGACCAGACCTTGTTTAAGTAAGAGTTTTTTCTTATTTTTGTATTGTTCAAAATCCTCATAAATAATGACTCAGACAGAAACTTTAGAACTTTTGGTAGCCACACTCCAACAGACTAACGCCAGTCAGTCCGAGTCCATCAGACAGCTGACCCGGCAGAATGAACAGTTACAAAACAAACTGGATGAACTGCTGGCTCAGGTAGCATGGCTGAACCAACAACTTTTTGGTCGTAAGAATGAAAAGTTATCCCGTCTGGACCCAAATCAGCTATCCCTGTTTGAACAGCCGGCCCAATCCTTAGAACCGGAACCTTTGGGAGAAACTATAGTCGAACAAACTACAACACCTATGGTTACTAAAAAGAAAGAACGGCAGAACCGTAAACTGCTGGAAGGACTTCGGTTGTGGAAGTTGTCATAGAACCGCAAGACCTGGATCTTACAAAGTATAAACGGATTGGCGAGGAACGTACGCGTACACTTGAGTTTGAACCGGGTAAATTATATGTAAAGGAAATCATACGTCCCAAATATGGACTGAAAGACAATACCGCTTTACCCCAGGAACATCAGGGTGGTATCGTAATAGCCGATCTTCCACTGTTGCCTATTTATAAAGGACTTCCGGGTGCCAGTCTGCTGGCAGAAATTCTCCTGCAAAAGTATGAGTATCACGTTCCATTCTACCGTCAGATACGGGAGTTCCATCACTTAGGTTTGAAAATCCCGGAAAATACGCTTCATGGCTGTTTCAAACCCGTCTGTGAGCTGTTAAAGCCTTTGTACGATAAACTCAAGAAGCAGGTATTGGCAGTCGATTACATCCAAGTGGATGAAACCACACTGCCTGTCATCAACAAGCAAAGCCACAAAGCTGTCAGGGAATACCTGTGGATGGTCAGGGCGGTAACTACCGGATTAGTATTCTTTCATTATGATGACGGTTCCCGTTCACAGGAAACGGCACGGAACTTATTGGAACCATTTAAAGGATATCTTCAAAGTGACGGCTATGCGGCCTACAACGTCTTTGAAGGGTGTGCCTTGTGGGTTGCCTTGCCCATATCAGGCGTCATTATGAGACCGCCAAAGAGGGAAATAAGCCTCAGGCTGAATACGTTCTGGCCCAAATACAGAAACTCTACCGGATAGAGCAGGCGGCCGACATACAGGGAATATCCCCTGAAATGCGAATGTCAAAAAGGCAGGAACAGGCTCTTCCTATTCTTGACGAGCTGGAACAATGGATGGAAACAACCTATCCGAAAGTGCTTCCTAAAAGCCGGATGGGACAAGCCATTGCCTATGCCTATACCCTCTAGCCACGCATGAGAAATTACCTCAAAGACGGCAGGCTCAAAATTGATAATAATCTGGCTGAAAATGCAATCCGACCAATAGCTTTATCGAGAAAAAACTTCTTGTTTTGCGAGAATCATGAGGCGGCGGAAAACATAGCTGTCATCTGTTCATTATTGGCATCATGCAAAGCATCGCAAGTTAACCTCAGAGAATGGCTTACCGATGTAATTGCCTGGTTGCCATATTACACAAGGGATAAGGGAAAAGACCTAAAAGAGTTACTACCCAATTACTGGAAACTGAGAAACTCCAAAGAAATCTAACAATACTCTAATGAAAAGCATATTATAAACAGAGAATCGCTATAAACTTATTAGATGTATATAGCGATTCTATAATTTATACAGGTACTTTATCGGGAGCTTACACAAAATCATCACACCCATATAATAACAAGTTTTCCAGTATCAAACGTAACCTTTTGAGAAGCAAATATAAAAGAGTTTCCTATATTCTTTAAAAATTAGACTCAACCTATACGAAGAAATAGAAAAAACACTATATTTGCTGTATAACAGGAAATCAGACTATAGTTTATGAGAAAAATATATCTTCCCGAATTAGCTAGTATTAGGATACAAAATTTCACCTTGTACCCAAACGGATTAAATTATGAATATAATTTTGTAAAAGGTGTAAACTTAATATTAGGTGGAAATGGTATGGGTAAAACCACATTTGTAAACATAATCAAATACGCAATCATAGGGCATTATAAAAAACCTTTCGACTATACTAGAACTTACAAGGAACGAAT
>ERZ773243.2983-NODE-2983-length-12930-cov-21.851883_pt1 | contig 12930 bp, 10 predicted proteins | sample MGYA00580520_ERZ773243 | MGnify/ENA primary metagenome ERZ773243 (study PRJEB29015, sample SAMEA2737747) | human gut metagenome | biome: human gut; feature: human-associated habitat; material: faeces | place: China | collected 2012 ... | reverse complement strand
TCCTGCGCAGTCAATTCTGACTGCGCGGGTTTTGCTTCTGCTTGGGACTGTTGGGCAGACGATTCGACCGCCCCTGAGGACGCATTGTTTTCTTCGATCATGGGCTTCTCCATTAAGCAGCAAGAATGAAGGAGATGAGTTTGGAGAGCCCGAGATCCACAACGCCGAGGAAGATCGCCATGACAACGACGAAGGCCAACACCACCAGACTGGTCGTACGGGTTTCCTTGACCGTGGGCCAGGTCACCTTGCGAAGCTCAGTCTTGGACAGCTCAAGATAGTTCCTGAACGCTTTCGCCTTGGCAACGATGCCTTCGGATTTTTCTTCTTGTGCTGTCGTCGGTTTCTTGGTCATGATACGTTCCTGCAGAAATGAAAATGGCAGGGCAGGAGGGATTCGAACCCCCAACATGCGGTTTTGGAGACCGCCGCTCTAGCCGTTAGAGCTACTGCCCTGCGTACCGTCCGGGGGGCTTGCGCCCCCCGCCGGAAAGTTTGTTACCTGGTTTCGCGATGCACGGTGTGCTTCTTGTCCCAGGGACAATATTTTTTCATTTCCAGCCGCCCGGTGGTGTTCTTCTTGTTCTTCCGAGTGCTGTAGTTACGCCGCTTGCATTCGGTGCAAGCCAGAATGATGTTGACTCTCATGGCTTACTCGATGATTTCGGTAACCACGCCGGAACCCACGGTGCGGCCGCCTTCACGGATGGCGAAACGCAGACCGGCTTCCATGGCGATGGGGGCGATCAGCTCCACAATGAACTGCGAGTTGTCGCCGGGCATGACCATTTCCACGCCTTCGGGCAGGGCGATGACGCCGGTGATGTCCGTGGTGCGGAAGTAGAACTGAGGACGATAGCCGGTGAAGAACGGGGTATGGCGGCCGCCTTCTTCCTTGGACAGAACGTACACTTCAGCCTTGAACTTCTTGTGGGGCGTGATGCTCTTGGGAGCGGCGAGAACCTGGCCGCGTTCCACTTCGTCACGCTTCGTGCCGCGGAGCAGAGCGCCGATGTTGTCGCCGGCCTGGCCCTGATCGAGCAGCTTGCGGAACATTTCGACGCCGGTGCAGGTCGTCTTCACGGTGGGACGGATACCCACGATTTCGACTTCTTCGCCGACCTTGATGATGCCACGTTCCACACGACCGGTGACCACGGTACCGCGGCCGGAGATGGAGAACACGTCTTCGATGGGCATCAGGAAGGGCTTGTCGGTTTCGCGGACCGGATCCGGGAAGTAGCTGTCGCAAGCGGCGAGCAGTTCGAGCACGCACTGGGCGTCAGGGGAATCAGCGCTATCGGATTCCAGAGCCTTCAGAGCGGAACCGCGGACAACCGGGATTTCATCGCCGGGGTAGCCGTAGGAGCTCAGCAGTTCGCGGACTTCCATTTCGACGAGTTCGAGCAGTTCGGGGTCGTCGACGAGGTCGCACTTGTTCATGAATACGACGAGGTGAGGCACGCCGACCTGACGGGCGAGCAGGATGTGCTCACGGGTCTGGGGCATGGGACCATCGGTAGCAGCAACGACCAGGATAGCGCCGTCCATCTGAGCAGCACCAGTGATCATGTTCTTGATGTAGTCAGCATGGCCCGGGCAGTCAACGTGGGCGTAGTGACGCTTCTCGGTGTGGTACTCAACGTGAGCAGTGTTGATCGTGATACCACGAGCCTTCTCCTCGGGAGCCTTGTCGATGCTGGAGTAATCCATGAAGTCGGCGTCGCCCTTCAGAGCCAGAGTCTTGGTGATGGCAGCGGTCAGAGTGGTCTTGCCGTGGTCAACGTGACCGATGGTGCCAATGTTGACGTGCTCCAAAGAGCGGTCAAATTTTTCCTTTTCAGCCATTGGAAGTGTCCTCCTTTAATTAAAACATATTGGTAGTCTTGCGTAAGACTATCATACAAAATTTAAAGAGAAATTGCAAGTCTATTTTATGAAGTATGACTTAAAAAATCAGACTTTGTGAGCGCGCTCGGCCATGATCTTGTCGGCAACGCTCTTGGGAACCTGCTGATACTCATCAGGCTCCATGGAGTACTGGCCACGGCCCTGGGTCTTGGAACGCAGGTCGGTGGCGTAGCCGAACATCTCGGACAGAGGAACCATAGCAGTCACGCGGGCGGTACCGTCCTGAGACTCCTGGTTGGTGATCTGGCCGCGGCGGCTGTTCAGGTCGCCGATAACGTTGCCCATGTACTCATCGGGCACGATAACATTGACCTTCATGATGGGCTCCATGATGACGGGATCGCACTTCTTCATGGCATCCTTGAATGCCATAGAACCAGCGATGGAGAACGCCATTTCAGAGGAGTCGACCTCATGATAAGAACCATCCCACAGGGTGACCTTGACATCAACGACGGGATAGCCGGCGAGAACGCCGGACTTCATCGCGCCCTGGATACCATTGTCAACAGCGGGGATATATTCCTTCGGGATAGCGCCGCCAACGACACCGTTGACGAACTCATAACCCTTGCCGGGGTTGGGCTCCAGCTTGATCTTAACGTGACCATACTGGCCCTTACCGCCGGACTGGCGGGCGTACTTGGTCTCCTGGTTGGCTTCCTTGCGAATGGTCTCGCGGTAAGCAACCTGGGGAGCGCCAACGTTAGCCTCGACCTTGAACTCACGGAGCAGACGGTCAACGATGATCTCCAGATGGAGCTCGCCCATGCCGGCGATGATCGTCTGGCCGGTCTCCTCATCGGTCCAGGTACGGAAGGTCGGGTCTTCTTCAGCGAGCTTTGCCAGCGCAATGCCCATCTTCTCAGAGCCGGCCTTGGTCTTGGGCTCGATGGCAACGCGGATAACGGGCTCCGGGAAGTTCATGGACTCCAGAATGATGGGGTGCTTCTCGTCGCACAGCGTGTCACCGGTGGTGGTATTCTTCAGACCGACAGCAGCCGCAATATCGCCCGCGTAAACGGTGTCGATGTCCTTACGGTTGTTGGCGTGCATCTGCAGGATACGGCCGATACGCTCGTTGTTATCCTTGACAGAGTTGTAGACGGTGGTGCCTGCGTCCAGCGTACCGGAGTACACACGGAAGAAGCAGAGCTTACCGACATACGGGTCAGTCATGATCTTGAAGGCCAGAGCTGCGAACGGCTGGTCGTCGGAGGAGATACGATCCTCCTCCTCGCCGGTCTCGGGGTTGGTGCCCTTGATGGCTGCAACGTCGGTAGGAGCCGGCATGTAGTCAACAATGGCATCCAGCAGCTTCTGAACGCCGCGGTTCTTGTAGGAGGAGCCGCAGACAACGGGAACGATCTCGTTAGAGATGGTAGCCTTACGCAGAGCCGCCTTGATTTCTTCCTTGGTCAGCTCTTCGCCTTCCAGGTACTTCATCATGAGCTCTTCGTCGGTCTCGGCAACAGCCTCGATCAGCTTGTCACGGTACTCCTGAGCCTTCTCCTGCATATCCTCGGGGATAGGCTCAACGCGGACGTCATTGCCCATGTCATCATAGTAGATGTCAGCCTGCATATCGATCAGGTCGATAATACCCTTGAAGGTATCCTCCTGACCGACGGGCAGCTGGATGGGCACACCGTTGGCGTGCAGACGATCATGGAGCATCTGAACGCAGCGGTAGAAATCGGCACCCATGGTGTCCATCTTGTTGACGTACACCATGCGGGGAACCTTGTACTCGTCAGCCTGACGCCAAACGGTCTCAGACTGCGGCTCAACACCGCCCTTAGCGGCCAGAACGGTAACAGAACCGTCCAGAACGCGCAGAGAACGCTGAACCTCAACAGTGAAGTCAACGTGACCCGGGGTGTCGATGATGTTGATACGATGGCGGTTCTTCTTGAAGAGAGCCGGATCGTGCTGGGTCTCGGTATGGCTCCAATAGCAGGTGGTAGCAGCGGAAGTGATGGTGATACCACGCTCCTGCTCCTGTTCCATCCAGTCCATCGTAGCAGCGCCGTCATGAACCTCACCGATCTTATGGTTGATACCGGTGTAGTACAGGATGCGCTCGGTGGTGGTGGTCTTACCTGCGTCGATGTGGGCCATGATACCGATGTTACGGGTCATTTGCAGAGATACATCTCTCGGCGTAGCCATGGCTTATACCTCCTCGACAGCGAATCAATAACGATAGTGGGCAAAAGCCTTGTTGGCCTCGGCCATCTTGTGCGTATCCTCGCGCTTCTTGACAGAGCCGCCGACACCGTTGGTGGCGTCGATGATCTCAGCAGCCAGACGAGCAGACATGGTCTTCTCGCCACGGGCGCGGCTGTAAGCGGTCAGCCAGCGCAGGCCGAGGGTCTCGCGGCGGGCAGGGCTAACTTCCAGAGGAACCTGATAGTTAGCGCCGCCGACACGGCGGGTCTTGCACTCGAGGTTAGGCATGATGTTCTCCATTGCCTTCTCGAACATCTCGAGCGGGTCGTTGCCGGTCTTTTCCTTCACGATGTCGAATGCATCGTAAACGATCTCCTGCGCAACACCTTTCTTGCCATCCAGCATGATGTAGTTGACCAGGCGGGTGACAACCTTGGAATTGTAAATAGGATCGGCCAGAACTTCGCGTTTCGCGACATTACCTCTTCTGGGCATCTTTCTTCCCTCCTTCACATAAATGATATCATCGGTACTCGAAAGTTAAGAAACTCCCGTTGTGCCACAAAAAAGGCGTTGGCCTATTTTATGGCGAAAAGATGTTTCCTTACTTCTTGGCACCGGCCTTGGGGCGCTTAGCACCGTATTTGCTGCGGGCCTGATTACGGTTCGCAACACCCTGGGTATCCAGAGTACCACGGATGATGTGGTAACGGACACCGGGCAGATCCTTGACACGACCGCCGCGGATCAGAACAACGCTGTGCTCCTGCAGGTTATGGCCGATACCGGGAATGTAAGAGGTGACCTCGATACCATTCGTGAGGCGGACACGGGCAACTTTACGCAGAGCAGAGTTAGGCTTCTTGGGGGTCATGGTACGCACGGCAGTGCAGACACCACGCTTCTGCGGGCTGTTGAGGTTGGTGTACTCCTTTTTCTGGGAGTTGTAGCTCTTCAGAAGGGCAGGCGCGGTGCTCTTTTTGACCAGAACCTCACGGCCTTTGCGCACGAGCTGGTTAAAAGTAGGCATTTCTTTTCTCCTTTCTTCACTTATTCACGCGCTTTTTGCGGGTCGTCCGACCAGATGGCCGCACTACACCCCGCATCTCACGCAATGATTATATTACAGCATCCTGGCCGGAATGTCAAGAGTATTGCCAAAAAAATCTTGAAAAAATCGTGCAATACGGAGAATTTTTCATTTCTGAAGCAAAATGTGCAAATCTTGCGCCGGTTTGGGCGGCAGCGTTGCATTTTGATAAGTCCGCGCATAGAATGAAGCGGACCGTCTTCCCCCGCCGCCGCGCGGTCGGCTGCCGTCCGTGCGCGTTTTGTCTATCTACCAGAGACAAATATACATTTTGCACAAAAACAGGCTGCCAGATTCATGGACTTGACGAGTCGATTTCTGTTGCATTGTGTCCCCCGCTTTGCTATAATGAAGATACAGACAAAACCGGAACAGTTCCGGCCATGCAAGTTCTGACGCTACATTTTTGAGGAGGTCCTGACAATGAAGAAACTGCTTGCTATCCTGATTTCCCTGTGCATGGTATCCGCCTTCGCTGTACCTGTTTTTGCAGATGCCAACAGCGATTATATCGCCGCCGTCAAGGCCTACCAGGCCCAGATCGCCGCGAAGGAAGCCGCCTACACTGCAGCGGTGGATGCTTATTCCAAGAATGCAAAGGCCAAGGCAGACGCCGACAGCGCCGCAATTCTGAAGGCCGCCAAGGCCGCCCAGGCGAAGGCCGATGCAGACTGTCTGGCCGTCATCGCCGCGGGCAAGGCTGCCCAGTCCCAGGCTGACGCGCGCGTCGCCGCGGTAATTGCTGCAGGCAAGGCCACGCAGGCCAAGGCCGATGCACGCGAGGCCGCCTATGCGAAGGCCGTGAAGGCATATCAGGATCAGATCGCCGTACGTGAGGCCGCCTACATCAAGGCCGTGCTGGGCAAGTAATTCTACCTTATTATAATAGGAGCGGAGCGCCGGGAAAGGCGCTCCGCTTTTTTGTTGCTATTTTCTTGCCTCCCTCTGCGAGGGAGGTGGCCCCGCAGAGCCGGTGGGAGAGAGCCTTACGGCGGCCCTAACTATTTCGGGCGACCACAAAGTTCTCTCCCCCACCGCCTGCGGGCGGAGCCCCCCTCGCAGAGGAGGCCAGGGGGGGCAGGGGCAACGGGCAAATGGGGTTTACTGCAGCTTTGCCAGCGTGGCCTCGGCATCGTCGAGGATGCGCTCGAACTTCTCGAGGGCGGCGTCCACGGGAGCCGGGGTGGCCAGGTCAACACCGGCGTGGCGCAGCTCGTCCAGCGGGTAAGCGCTGCCGCCCATGGAGAGGAACTCCTTGTAGCGCTTGACGGCGGGCTCGCCCTCTTTCAGGATGCCCTCGGACAGGGCGACAGCGGTGGAGTAGCCGGTGGCATACTTGTAAACGTAGAACGGGCGGTAGAAGTGCGGGATGCGCGCCCACTCATACTGGATCTCGTCGTCGATGACCATATCGTTGCCGAAATAGTCGGTGACAAGGCGCTTGTACAGGGCGTTCAGGGCGGCGGCGTTCAGGGCTTCACCGCGCTCGACCATGGCGTGTGCCTCGCGCTCGAACTCGGCAAACATCGTCTGGCGGTAGACCGTGCCCTTGAAGTTTTCCAGATACTGGTTCAGCAGATAGAGGCGGGTCTGGGGGTCGTTCTCGTTGGCAAGCAGCTGCTCGATGAGCAGATTCTCGTTGACGGTGGACGCGACCTCGGCGACAAACAGCGTGTAGTCCGCGTACTGCGGCGGCTGATGCTGGCGGGAGCGCCAGCTGTGGATCGTGTGGCCCATCTCATGTGCCAGCGTCGAGACACTGTCCAGCGTGCCGCTGAAATTCAGCAGGATATAGGGGTTGGAGTCATAGCAGCCGCCGGAGTACGCGCCGCCGCGCTTGCCGCGGTTGGGGTAAACGTCGATCCAGCGCTCTGCATAGGCCTTGCGGACGGTTGCCTGGTAGTCCTCGCCCAGGGGCGCAACAGCCTTCAGGACCATCTCCTGTGCGGTCTCGTAGCTGTAGGATTTTTTCAGATCGCCGACCAGCGGAGCGTAGACGTCGTAAAAGTGCAGCGCGTCGACGCCCAGCATCTTTTTGCGCAGGCGGACATAGCGGTGCATGGCGGGAATATGCTTGCGGACCGTGGCGACGAGGTTGTCGTAGACCTCAGCGGGCACATTCTCCCCCGCCATGGCCATCGCGCGGGAGGACGGGTAATTGCGGGCGGCGGCCTCGGCGGTGGCAGCCTTGATGGCACCGGCGTAGGACGCGGCGAAGGTGTTGATGTGCTCGCGGTAGCTCTTGTAGTAGCTGTGGAAGGCGTTCTCTCGCAGGGTGCGGTCCGTGCTCATCTCCAGCGGCACAAAGTTGGAGCCGGTGACCTCGACGGTCTCGCCGCTGCCGTCCTTGACGGCATCAAACAGCAGGTCGGCGTCCTCCAGATTGTGGTAGATCTCGGACGGCGCAGACATGACCTCGCCGAAGCTGGCCAGCAGCTTTTCTTCAGCCTTGGTCAGGGTGTGGGGCTTGCCGCGCAGCAGATCCTCGAGGTTGAATTTGTAGTCCGCGACGGCGGGATCGTTGACGATGGCGGTCAGCGTCTCCTCGGGCAGGGACAGGATCTCCGGCTGGGCAAAGGACAGCGCGGCGGCCATCTTGACGTACTTGCTGCCGATGCGGGCGTACATGCTCTGGGCCTTGTCGTCGCGGGTGTCCTCGTCATGGCGCTGGGAGGCGTAGCAGTAGAGGCGCTCGACCTTGCGGCCCACCTCGGTGGAAGCGTCGAGGTATGCGCCAATCGTAACGGCATCGGTCAGCTTACCGGCGAAGGCTGCCAGGCTTTCAATGTCCGCGTCGAGGCTGTCCAGCGCGGTCTCCCACGCGGCGTCGCTCTCGAACATCGGGGTCAGGTCCCACTGAAATTGCGGGTCCAGTTCACTGCGTTCTTTTAAAATTTCAGCCATTGGTATTCTCCTTATTGTAAAATATTTTGTTGTGCAGAAGATGTCGGGGTGTGCGGTGGCATCCACCGCGTTGCAGGGTTGTCGAGGACGCCGACCCCTACGCGTAGGGGCGGATTCCATATCCGCCCGGGGACATTGCGGCAAGCCAATGTCCCCGGGCGTGCAACGCTCGCCCCTACAGATTATAATAGGGCTTTTTCCCAATCGGCGGGGCGGAAGCCCGGCAGGACAAAAGTATCCGTCACCAACAGCGGGCGCTTGACCAACATACCGTCCGAGGCCAGCAGGGCGATCTGCTCCTCCTCGCTCATAGCGGGCAGCTTATCCTTGAGGCCCAGATTTTTGTAGACAAGGCCGCTCGTATTAAAGAACCGCTTGATGGGCAGGCCGCTCGCGGCAATCCATGCCCGCAGCTCATCTGCGGTGGGGTTATCCTCTTTAATATGGCGGGCGGTGTAGACAATGCCGTGTTCATCCAGCCATTTTTTGGCCTTCTGACAGGTAGAGCACGGCGGGTATTGCAGGAACAGCATAGGTTCACGCTCCTTACTATCGGTTAATTTATTATAACCCAGCGGAGGGCGGGTGTCAATCGGGCATTTTTTTCGATGCATCGTATCTAAACGGAGCATCGGTTTACAAAGCACGAATTTCGTGTTACCCTTAATGCAAATAAGAACGGAGAGATTTTATGGACGCTAAGAGTTTCGGGGTATTTCTCGCACAGCAGCGCAAAAAGCAAGGATTTACACAGGCAGAACTTGCCGAACAGCTACACGTAACCGACAAGGCCGTAAGCAGATGGGAGCGCGGCATCGGTTTGCCAGACATAAACACCTTAGAGCCTCTGGCCAACGCCCTGCAAATGACCTTGGACGAACTAATTCACGCCGAAATAAAGCAGGAGCGCAGTACTGCTTCAGCTGTACAAGCATTTGTCGATTTGTTTTCTCCACAATCTCAATCTGTTTGGCGAACAATACGTTCAACCTGTTTTATCCTTTCTGTAGCTCTTTGCATAGTTGCACTCGCACTCTGCCCAGGCAATGTTGCCATTCAATGGAAGGTCAATTTTTTTGCTGTCCCCATAGCCTACGCAGGAAAATTCGTGGTGTTTCCCGCTTTGGCACTATTGGAAGCGGGCACATTGTATTTTTGGAAATTTTGTGATGCACACATTTCACTTCAAGAAAAACATTTTTTGACGTGGTGTTATATTCTTCATCCGCGCTTCGCTGAATTTGTGAAGTTGCTTCGAGAAGCAATTTTCCTGTTCTTCTTTGGCTTTCTTATCCCTTTTTGTGCACTTATGACCCTGTTGTTAAATACTCCTCATTTCTAACACTTCCTAATTCTAACAAAAATCCCGCCACTTGACGGTGGCGGGATTTTTAGTACAGATTAGTGGTCGTAGGCTGCCTCGGCGGCGTCGCGGGCGATCTCAGCCTGGACAAGCTCCTCCTCGACCTCCGGCAGACCAGTGCCGGCGGGGATGAGCTTACCGATGATGACGTTCTCCTTCAGGCCGGCCAGCGGGTCGACCTTGCCCTTGATAGCGGCCTCGGTCAGGACACGGGTGGTCTCCTGGAAGGACGCAGCGGACAGGAAGGAGTCGGTAGCCAAGCTAGACTTGGTGATGCCAAGCAGGACCTGGCTGGCCTGAACGAGCTTCAGATCAGTCTCACCGGCATCAATGCGGGCCTGGATCTCCTCGTTCTTGATCATGACATCGCGGCGGTTCACGATGCTGCCCATGATAAAGTCGCTGGAGCCGGAATCCTCAATGCGGACCTTACGCATCATCTGGCGGACGATGACCTCGATATGCTTATCGTTGATGTCAACGCCCTGCAGACGGTAGACCTTCTGGACCTCGCTGATCAGGTAGTTCTGGGTGGCGATGGGGCCCTGGATGGCGAGGATGTCCTGCGGGTAAGCATGACCCTCGGTCAGCAGTGCGCCCTTGGCGACCTCGTCGCCTTCCATGACCTTGAGGCGCTGGCCGAACGGGATCAGGTAGCTCTTGGTAACCGGAGCGCCGTTCTCGTCCGTGCCGGTGATCTCGGCATGGCGGCTCTTTTTGGTATCGTCGATGTGGACCGTACCGGCGATCTCGGACATGATGGCCATCGCCTTCGGGCGGCGGCTCTCAAACAGTTCCTCAACGCGGGGAAGACCCTGGGTGATGTCTTCGGCAGATGCGATACCGCCGGTATGGAAGGTACGCATGGTCAGCTGGGTACCGGGCTCACCGATGGACTCTGCGGCAATGATACCGACAGACTCACCGACCTTGACGCATTCACCGTTGGACATATTGGAACCGTAGCAGTGGGCGCAGACGCCGACGTGTGCGCGGCAGGTCATGACGGAGCGGATCTCCAGCTCGGTAATACCGGCGTTGACGATCTTCTCGGCGTCGAACATATCCATCATCTTTTCCTTGCTGACGAGCAGCTCACCCGTGGCGGGATCGTGCACATCATGCAGGGAGTAGCGGCCGTTCAGACGCTCCTTGAAGCTCTCGACAACAGAGTTGCCCTCGCTGATCTCGCGGACCCAGATGCCCTCGGTAGCGTGGCAGTCCTCCTCGCGGATGATGACTTCCTGAGAGACATCGACCAGACGGCGGGTCAGGTAGCCGGAGTCAGCGGTACGCAGAGCGGTATCAGCCAGACCCTTACGAGCGCCTCGGGAGGAGATGAAGTATTCCAGGATATTCAGGCCCTCGCGGTAGTTGGCGCGGATAGGCATTTCCAGCGTCTTACCGGCAGTATTGGCCAGCAGGCCGCGCATACCGGCCAGCTGCTTGATCTGGTCCATAGAACCACGGGCACCGGAATCGGACATCATATAGATGGGGTTGCGCTGGTGGTTCTTCTTCAGGTTGTCGCTCAGAGCCTCGGAGACCTCCTCCGTGGCAGCCTGCCAGATCTCAACCGTCTTGCGGTAGCGCTCCTCATCGGAGATCAGGCCGCGGTTGAAGTTCTTCATGACCTTCTCGATCTTCTTATCGGCGGCAGCCAGAATTTCCGGCTTCTCGTCAGGCATAATAGCATCGGGAACAGCGACGGTGATGGCAGACAGGGTGGAGTACTTGTAGCCCTGGGCTTTGATGGCATCCAGCATCATGGCACAGGTCTTGGTGCCATGCTTGGTCAGGCAGCGGCTGATGATGTCGGGCAGGCCCTTCTTCGTCAGCTTGTCGCTCTTGCCGCCGGATGCGATCTTGAGGGTGCGGGGGTTCATCTCGTAGTCGAACTTGGTGGCGGGATTGGTGCGGTCCACGTAGCCCAGATCCTGCGGGATGGGGGTGTTGAAGATGATCTGGCCCATCGTGGTATCGACCAGGCCGGTCTCCGCGACGCCGTCAAAGACCATCGTGCGGCGCACCTTGATGGGTGCCTGCAGCGTGATGAGGCCCTCGGAATAGGCCATCATGGCCTCGTCCTCGTCGCGGAAGATCTTGCCGTGGCCCTTATCGTCGGGGTTGACGAGGGTCAGGTAGTAGCTGCCCAGGATCATATCCTGCGTGGGCACGGTGACGGGCTCACCGTCAGAGGGCTTCAGCAGGTTGCCGGAGGCCAGCATCAGCATCTTGGCCTCGCGCTGGGCCTCGGTGGACAGCGGCAGGTGGACAGCCATCTGGTCGCCGTCGAAGTCAGCGTTGAAGGGGGTGCAGACCAGGGGGTGCAGCTTGATGGCACGGCCCTCGACCAGGACAGGCTCAAAGGCCTGAATGCCCAGACGGTGCAGCGTAGGTGCACGGTTCAGCAGGACGGGGTGGCCCTTGATGACGGTCTCGAGGGAATCCCAGACCTCGGGGCGGGCGCGCTCGACCATCTTGCGGGCAGACTTGATGTTGTTGGCCTTCTCCTTCTCGACCAGGTCCTTCATGACGAAGGGCTTGAACAGCTCGAGGGCCATCTCCTTGGGCAGGCCGCACTGATACATCTTCAGCTCGGGGCCGACGACGATAACGGAACGGCCGGAGTAGTCAACACGCTTGCCCAGCAGGTTCTGGCGGAAGCGGCCCTGCTTGCCCTTCAGCATATCGGACAGGGACTTCAGAGCGCGGTTGTTCGCGCCGGTGACCGGGCGGCCACGGCGGCCATTGTCGATCAGGGCGTCAACGGCCTCCTGCAGCATACGCTTCTCGTTGCGTACGATGATGTCGGGCGCACCGAGCTCCAGCAGACGCTTCAGGCGGTTGTTGCGGTTGATGACGCGGCGGTACAGATCGTTCAGGTCGGAGGTCGCAAAGCGGCCGCCGTCCAGCTGCAGCAGAGGGCGCAGATCCGGCGGAATGACGGGGATGACCGTCATGATCATCCACTCGGGGCGCTGGTTGCTCTCGAGGAAGCTCTCAACGCACTCAAGGCGCTTCAGTAGGCGGACGCGCTTCTGGCCGTTGGCATGCTCGAGCTCCTCACGCAGCTCCTTGCTCAGCTTGTCGAGATCGATCTCGGCCAGCAGCTTTTGGATGGCTTCGGCACCCATACCGGCTTCAAACGTATCCTCGTACTTTTCGCGCATCTCCTTGTACTCGCGCTCGGTCAGCAGCTGCTTTTTCTCCAGCGGCGTGAAGCCGGGGTCGGTGACAATGTAGTTGGCGAAATACAGGACCTTGTCCAGCTGACGGGGGCTGATGTCCAGCATCAGGCCGATGCGGCTGGGAATGCCCTTGAAATACCAGATGTGCGAGACAGGCGCAGCCAGCTCGATGTGGCCCATGCGCTCACGGCGGACCTTGGCGCGGGTGACCTCGACGCCGCACTTGTCGCAGATCTTACCCTTGTAGCGGATGCGCTTATACTTGCCGCAGTGGCATTCCCAGTCCTTGGTAGGTCCAA
>ERZ773243.2982-NODE-2982-length-12941-cov-2.918516_pt1 | contig 12941 bp, 10 predicted proteins | sample MGYA00580520_ERZ773243 | MGnify/ENA primary metagenome ERZ773243 (study PRJEB29015, sample SAMEA2737747) | human gut metagenome | biome: human gut; feature: human-associated habitat; material: faeces | place: China | collected 2012 ... | reverse complement strand
ATCGGGAAACCGTTACCCAACAGAACAACGATTGTGATTTCAAATACGAAAAAATTTGAGGGTGAGAATTGCTTTACTGCAAGAACTTTAGAGGAGGCTATAGAACTAGCCGGAGATAAAGACATATATATTGCTGGAGGAGTGCGGTTATATGAGGAGGTTCTGCCCTTCGTTGAAAAGATGTATATTACTGAAATAAATCTCGATATCGAGGGTGATACATTTTTTCCATACTTTGACCAGGAGAAGTTTGTAAAAGAAGTGAATGAAAAGCATACCGGAGAAATTCCATACACCTATGTAACCTACACAAGAAAATAAGTTGAGATTAAATAAAGTTTACACAAAATAACCGAGTGCACCACTCGGTTATTTTATTGGAAAGTATCTGCTATAAGTCATATTATATAAAGTAGGATTATTGGATATTTGAAATGAGGATGATGAATGAGTAAAGGAATTCCTTGAACGGTTATCGTCTCAGATTGAAAGTTACAGTGGAGAAAACATGATTAGAGAATTGTATAATTAAGAAAAAACAGGTGATTAATTGAAAAAGTGGATACCACAGGCAAGATGGCTTTGGATGATTGGCAGTTCACATATGAAATTAATCTAAAATTATACATAATAGCTATAATTGAATATAATGTAGATTAATATAGCGTTATGTACTACAATCTAATTTGGAAAAAGGAATAAAGAGGAGAGATTATGTTAAAATTATCAAAAGAAGAGAAACACAAGCAATGCTTAAAAGAAATCAAGACAACGCTTTTGGTAGTGTGCATTTGCTTTTTATGGCATGTAATTACTGCATTTTTATTAAATTCTACCGGATGGACAATATTCCATATGCCGGCATGGTTTGTAGTTTCAGTATTGGGAACAGTAATTATTGCAATAATAGGAGTATTTGTATTGCTTAAATTTGTATTTATAGATTTTTCTTATGATGAGGACGAGGAGAGAGACGAAGATGAACAGTAATCAGATTATAATTTTATCTGTATTTCTTGGATATTTATTATTTAATATTATTGTAAGTTTTGTATACAGTAAAAAAGAAGAAAAGAAATTAAAATCTTCATCCGAAGAGAAGTATTTCATCGGCGGAAGAAATATGAATGGTATTGTGCTTGCAATGACAATTATGGCAACTTATACTTCGGTCAGTTCTTTCATATCAGGACCGGGTGCAGCAGGACTTACATATGGATATGCGCAGGTCTGGTTTGCGGCAATTCAGATTCCGGTTACATTCTTAGTGCTTGGAGTGTTGGGAAATAAGCTTGCACTTGTATCGCGTAGAACAGGAGCTGTAACTGTAGTTGGTTATTTTAAAGCAAGATACAAAAGTGATGTGCTTGTCGTTATTACAAGTCTTGGAATGATTACATTTTTTATTGCGCAAATGATAAGCCAGTTTACAGGTGGAGCAACTCTTGTCGCATCCATAACAGGAATGAATCATGTAACTTCACTTTTGATTTTTGGAACAGTAGTTATTTTATATACAGCAGTTGGTGGATTTAGTGCAGTTGTAATCACAGACACAATTCAGGGAATTGTAATGTGTATCGGAACATTTCTGTTTATATTTTTTGTTTTAAAAACAGGTGGCGGACTTGCTTCGATTGATGCGGGGCTTGCTTCAAATATGGCAAATGTATATGATAATTTATTTTCAAAATACACACCGGGAGCATTGCTTAGTTACTGGGTTTTGGTAGGATTTGGAACATTAGGACTTCCGCAGACAGCCGTTCGTGCAATGGGATTTAAAGACACAAAGAGTATGCACAAAGCAATGTGGATTGGTGTATTAACATGTAGTTTTGTTATTATTGGAATGCATTTGGCAGGAACATGGGCAGGTGCTTTGGTGGATACAGATAATCTTCCAACATCTGATTATTTTATTCCATATATTGTACAGAAAATTATGCCACCGGGAATCGCAGCTATTTTCCTTGCAGCTCCAATGGCTGCTGTAATGTCTACTGCGGATTCGCTATTAATTCTTGCAACGGCTGCAATTGTAAAAGATTTATGGAAAAACTATGTTGTAAAAGATGACCCTGAAAAAAATGCGTCATATGAAAAGCATGTTAAATCTGTAAGTACTATAGTCACAATGTTATTAGGTGCAGTTGTAATGATTCTTACAATTAATCCGCCGGATATTATTTTTATGCTTAATTTGTTTGCATTTGGAGGTCTTGAATGTACATTTTTCTGGCCGCTTGTTGGAGGATTATTCTGGAAAAAAGGAACTAAACAGGCAGCAATATGCAGCAGTATAGGTGCGGTGGCAACTTACATTTTCGCTACAAAGTTTATTAATATTGCCGGAATTAATGCGGTAGTATGGGGGCTTTTGGTTGGCGGAATTTTATACTTTGCAATTGGAGCAGTGACAGGAAGAAAAGGATTAGATGAAGACATTTTGGATAAATGCTTTTAATTGTATTTAAGTTGATAGAAAGTATGTAGCATAAAAATTATGCAATATAACAATAGTTGTGACAAAGGATATACCGGCAGGAGTTATTGCTGTGGGAAATCCATGCAAAGTTAAAAGAAAAATTACAGATAAAGATATGTTTGATACAGTTCAGGAATTGCTCGAAGCAAATTCAAAAGTTGTGCAGAAGAATCCAAGTCATTGTCTTGTGGGAAAATTATTTTGCGAAAGCTGCAAACAGCGTATGGCTCATTCATACAGAGGCAGACCAAAGTATTATTGCAAGACTCGCTATTATGAAAGTGATAACACAGGATGTGTCACATCCGTGTTGGATGAAACATTAGAACAGATAGTGATTGATGAGTTCAATCACATCCAGGAAAATCGAATAGATGCACAGAAGATTTTTCAGGAGCAGGAGGCTCAGAGAATGCTTCGCATCAATCAGTATGAGGATAAAATTCGAGAATTGCATGTTATCAAGAATTCATATGATAGCAAAGTTATGGCATATTATGAAGCTTACAGAGAAGGCACAATGAGCCAGCAGGAATATCTTGATGGAAGAGATTCTTACATCTTGCTACAGGCAAAGGTAGATCAGGATATTAATGATGCGAATGAGAAATTGAAGGAACTCAGAAGAGAAGAAGTTATAGGACTGGAAGTGTTTAGTTTTGAGGGGAATGGAATGAGGTTAAAGGAACTGACTAGAGCACTGATAGAACAGCTGGTAGAGAGGATAGTTGTTGGGGAGGAAATGATAGAAGTTGAGTGGAAGTTTAGAGGGTGAAGTGGTAAAATAGAGAATATAATAAATAATTGGAGAAAGATAAAAATGAAAATTAGCAAAATAAGAATCAAAAATTATAGAGGAATTAAAAATTCTGGATGAATAGAATTTGATAGACTAAATGCAATTGTCGGAAAAAATGATGCGGGTAAATCATCTATTCTACATGCTATAAATGATTTCTATAATGAAAGTAAATTGGCAGAAGGAAATAAATATTTTGGAGCAGGTGATGAAGAGACAGAGATAGAAATATGTTTTTATGGCGAAGAATTAATTACAGTTCCAAAAGTTATTTTAGATGAAAATGGATATTTGCATATAAAAAAAACAAGTAGCAATGTTGGAGAGTCATATAAAACTTATATTATAGCAAATGATTTTGGGAAAACTGATTACAAGAATATGTTTCAACAGACAGCTGCAAAAATGAAAACTATTTTCAAAACTTTTGGAAAAGAAGTTCCCGATATTATTAATAAAGAAAAAATGTTGGAACTATGTTCAGAGATAATATGTTCTGAAGAAAGCTATGTTATCGAAGAACATGAATTGAAAGGTTCAATGTTAAAAGAAATAATTAAACCATTGTATCCACAATTTTCATTATTTTTAGCGGATACTAATTTAGACACTAGCACATCTTCATTTCAAAATCAGTTTAAAAAGATAGTTACAAATGCAATACAAGCACATATAAGTGAGTTTTCAAATTTGCAAAATGAAGTGCAAGAGACACTGATTGGTGAAATTAATAAGATTGGTAATTATATGGAAACACATTATTCAGGATTAACTGAGTTAAAACCAGAGATATCTTACGATTGGCAGAAGTTGGTAAATTTTGAAGTTATAATGAAAGATTCGCAAGGATATGAAGTTAATTTAGCAAATAAAGGAACAGGGATTCAGAGACTTTTTATGGTTTCTTATTTCCAATATTTGGCTGAACAAATATCTGAAAATGAAAATAGTTATATTTTTGTAATTGAAGAACCTGAAACTTTCTTGCATCCAGGAGCTCAGAGAACTTTATTAGATTCTTTAAAACGAATATCAGACATACATCAAGTAATTATTACTACTCACTCACCAGTATTTGCAAGTGAAATTGATAATAAAAACATTATAGTAGCAAAAAAGCATAATGGAGAGTCTAAGTATGAGCAAGGTGATAGTATTTCAGCTGATTTATTAGTAAATGAATTAGGCGTTAGGGCGAGTGACAATATAGTAAATAGTAAGCTATTGGTATTTGTAGAAGGAAGTAATGATGTGAAATTTTGGGATTTTATTTTTAACGCTGTATCTGGACATTCATACGAAGAAGATGGAATTCTTTTTGTTCCTGGTGGTGGTAATGAACTTCACAACATTGCAGAGATGAATTTAATGAGTAAATTGAATAGAAACTTTATAGTTATTGTTGATAAAGACTCAGGTGCAGTAGATTATGAGGATAAACTTCGTAAGCAAAGTAGATTGAAAAATACAGTTGAACAGAAAGGCGGAGAAGTTCTCGTTTTAAGAAAAAGAGAAATTGAAAACTATTATTCTCCACGAATTGTTAAGGAAAATTTGTCGGAGAAAGGATTCGAGGTAGGTGACTTTGAAATAAGCCCGTTTGAAGATGTGAATCAAAAATTTAAGAATATGTTCAATGGGCAAAATATTCAAATGAAATTCAAAAATAATATGGATATATTCGAAAGAATGACATTAGATGATTGGAAGAGCGTAAGTAAATATACGGAGGATAACATTGAACATTTTGAATTTGGAGAAATAGTAGAATTAATTAACAGTAAAATTGATTAAAACATAAAAATGGAGGAAAAAGATTGAGCGAATTAAAAACAATTGAATACAAACGATTTGAAGATATAAAACACATAAGAGAAGATGGTAGCGAATATTGGAGTGCTAGAGAATTAGCAATTGCTTTAGATTATACAAAATGGGAAAATTTTTCTAAGGTGATAGGACGAGCTATGATAGCCTGTGAGAACAGTGGACATAGCGTTTCTGACGATTTTCCTGAGGTCAGGAAAATCGTAGAAGCTGGAGTGGCAAGTAAGCCAAAGAAGGACTATGAACTTTCAAGATATGCTTGTTATTTGATTGTTCAGAATGGTGATCCTAGAAAAGAAGTAATAGCTTTAGGACAAACTTATTTTGCTATACAAACATATAGACAAGAAGTAGCAGATCATTTTAATCAACTAGATGAAGATAAAAGAAGATTAGTTGTTCGTGGAGATATTAAGCAATGGAACCAGTTACTTGCAGAGACAGCACACGATGCAGGTGTAATTACAAATGAAGAATTTGCTATTTTTCAGAACGCTGGATATATGGGATTGTATGGCGGACTTGATGTAGATGATATACATACAAGGAAAGAGCTTGAAGTTGGGCAGAAAATACTTGATTACATGGGAAGCACTGAATTAATTGCAAATCTTTTCAGAATATCGCAAACAGAGGAAAAACTTAGAAAAGATAACATACAAGGAGCAGAAAAAGCAACAAGTGTTCACTATAATGTCGGAAAAGAAGTTAGAACAGCAATAGAAAAGATTGGTGGTACAATGCCAGAGGATTTACCTACTCCCAAAAAGAGCATACAACAGATTGAAAAAGAACAGATGGCAAGGCTTAAAGCAAAAGCGAAAAAGGGTAAAATTATGTTAGACGAATAATAATGGAGTATATATGAAAAAACAAAGAGAAAAAGTAAAAAGTGCAACAGAATTAGAATTTATAAATGAAGTCGCTGATGATTGTATAAGCAAGTTAACTGAAAAAAATAAGGAATATTTAATTGATAATCCATATGCAATTGATTATCATTTTTCATACTGTTTGTATATTAGAAATAATTATATACATAATAAAGATTTCTCTGAGGTACCATTCTGGGCAGAACCTGATCATCTGTCTTCAGAAATAATACAAGCTATTTTCTCAAGATTGATTCCTGAGTATGAATATGGAAATCAATTTGTTGAAAGCATATATGATACAAAGAACTATATTGTTCTTAGAAAAGAGTATAAAAAAGTATATGGAGAATATCCAGATTTTATAATTAAAAAATATGAAGGTAAAATAAAACTTGAGAAAACACATTCGATTTCTGAAATAAGAACTAATGACGATATAGATATTGAACACGAAATAGAAGTTATGGAACGAAATATAGATAAGATTTCTAAAGTTAGAGAAGCATTAATAAGCGAATTGGCAGAGTTAATATGGGAAACAGAAAATATAAAGAAAAGTGCAGAAAAATATGGTATTCCATTTAGTCAAATTGAAAAAGATATAGAAATACTCAAAAATATCTTTTATGAAGAAAATGTGTTTATACCGTTACAAGTTTGTTTTATTCCATACAAGAGAGAAATTGGTAAAGATTACTACATTCAATATAGAAGAATGTTGATTGACAAATTAAAGGGAAATCCAAGTTTAATAGAAAAATTTAATCCAATATACTTTAGAGATAGAGTTTTAGCGAAGTCGGTATTAAAACGTGGTTGGGCACTTAAATATCTAGATATGTACCAGGATGATGAAATAATGGTAAGAACAAGCTTGAAAAACGATGGAACAGCAATTCAATATGCATCTCGAAGATTTCAGCAGGATAGAGAATGGGTGAAGTTTGCAATTGCGAATTCTGAAAATGGAACGATTATGAGCTTGGATTGTATGAAGCCATATAGAAAAGACAGGGAATTAGTTTATCTTGCGTGTAGTTTTCATGGATGGAATTTTAATTTTGTAGATAAAGTATTCAGAGATGATTTTGAATTGGCAAAAATTAGCTTAATGGATAAGGATGCATTAAATTCTATATTTAGCAGTATGAGCAAACGTTTGAGGGGTAATAAAGAATTAGCTATGCTAGATTTGGAGAAAAATATGCCAAGTGTTGAATATTACTCAGCTAAATTGCGAAATGATGATGATATAGCACAAAAACTATTTGAAGTTCATGGAACAAATCCATATGAGTGGTCTTATATGAGTAAAAGGCTACAAAAGAAATATGAAATTGAAGAATGGTAGAATTACTATTATAGATTAAAAACAGCTAATACAACATTAATTTACTTAGAAAAAAATGTCACACCCTTGACACGAGCGGGTACCGGTAAAACTTATGCGTCGGCATTTGCAATGAGAGAACTTGGTTTTAAGAAAGTATTATTTTTAGTTCATCGTGAGCAAATTTTAAAGCAGGCAAAAAGATCTTATGAGAATGTTTTTAGCAATAGAATTACTACAGGCATTCTTTCCGGAAATCATAAAGAAAAAGATGCTGATTATCTTTTCTCAACAGTTCAAACAATGAGTAGAGACTATATTCTTACCGAATTCGAAGAAGATAGGTTTGATTGCATTATTATTGATGAAACTCATAAGGCAGGGGCTGAAAGTTATCATAAAATAATTAATCATTTTAAGCCCAAATTGCTTTTAGGGATGACGGCGTCGCCTGAACGTACAGATGGATTTGATATTTACAAATTATTTGGACACAATATCGCAAGTGAGATTAGGCTTCAGGATGCCCTTGAAGATGATTTGTTATGCCCATTCCACTATTTTGGAATTTCAGATTTAGTTATAGATGGAAAAGAAATTGATGAAAAGACAGAATTTAGATATTTGGCAAATGAGCAAAGAGTAGAGCACATAATTGAACAAACCGAATATTTTGGGTATTCAGGAAATAGAGTAAAAGGGCTTATTTTTTGCAGCAGAAAAGAGGAAGCTAAGGCTTTATCAGATGCGTTTAATTATAGAGGCTATAATACAGTTGCACTTTCAGGTGATGATTCACAGGAGAAAAGAGAGGAGGCTATTGAACGATTAGAGATGGAGTGTGAGGTCGATAATTGTGGAAGACCTATAATAAAATCGGAAGTAGTAAAACATAATCAGCCACTCGATTACATTTTTACTGTAGATATTTTTAATGAAGGTGTAGATATACCACAGGTAAATCAGGTCATTATGCTAAGACCTACGCAGTCAGCAATTATATTTGTACAGCAGTTAGGTAGAGGACTTAGAAAAGCGGATAATAAAGAGTATGTAGTTATTCTTGATTTTATTGGTAATTACAGCAACAATTTTTTAATTCCAATTGCGTTGTCAGGAGATAGAACATACAACAAGGACAATGTGCGTAAATACGTGCGTGAAGGATCACGATTGCTTCCGGGGTGTTCAACAATTCATTTTGATGAGATTACGAAAAAGAAAATTTTTGCATCAATTGATAGAATGACTACGACGAAGAAAATGCTTACAGAAAAATATATGCAGGTAAAATTTAAAATTGGTAGAATACCTACTATTATAGATTTCTACAAACTTGGCGAAATTGATCCTATGCTATTTATTAACTATGCAAAAACGTATGATAATTTCCAGCGGGCTGTAGATAAAGATTATACAGTTGTGTTTACAGAAAAAGAAGAGCAGATACTTGCATTTATTTCATCATTGATAATTGATGGTAAGAGACCGCATGAACTCTTGATGTTAAAGATGATGTTAGATGGAAAATCAGTTGCGATAGATTCATTTGCTAAGGAACTTGTAAGCATAGGCGAAAAGTTCAAAGAGGCTGATTATAATTCTGCGGTTCGAATGATGAGTTTAGAATTTGTAGCCGGAGCAGATGCAAATAAATTCGCACAGATAGAATTGCTATCTAAATTAGATTTAAAGTCAGGTCTATTAAAACGTTCACTAGCGTTTTTAGATAAACTTAATAATACGAAATTTAGGGAAGAGATATCAAATCTTTTAGATTATGGGATGATGCGATATAAGGATATGTACGCAAATCATGATGAAAATAATTTAGTGTTATATGGAAAATATTCAAGAAAAGATGTTTGTCGACTTATGAACTGGGATAAAGATGAAAGCTCAACAATGTATGGATATCGTATCAAACACGGAACGTGTCCAATATTTGTTACATACGAAAAGAAGGATGATATTTCTGAAAGCACAAAATATGAAGATCAGTTTATTAATCAGAAGACATTTAGCTGGCTGACTAGAAGTAATGTGGCAATTGATAATAGAGAGAGTCAGGAAATAATAAATTATAAAAATAGTGGATTAAAAATAGTTCTTTTTATAAAGAAGAGTGATGGCGAGGGTACAGATTTTTATTATATGGGTGAAGTTGTGCCTAAGAGCTGGATGCAGAAAACTATAAAGAATAATAAAGGAAAAGAACTTCCAATCATGAATTTTATTTTCGAGTTAGAACATAGTGTAAGAGAAGATATTTATGAATATCTGACTAACTAAGAAAATTTATGATAAAACATTTTGAAGAAAAATATAAAAATAAGAGGGACGATTTTATTGGGGGCAGTAAAATCGTCTTATTATAAGTAATAAGAAAATAAATTTGTTTACGAAATAGGAGAAAGCTATAAATGAAAATAGTACGAGTAGTTGCAGCAGTTATAAAATCTATAAATGAAAAAGGACAAACAATTATATTTGCAACACAGCGTGGATATGGAGATATGAAAGATGGTTGGGAATTCCCCGGCGGAAAAATAGAACCGAGGGAAACCCCGCAGGAAGCTTTGAAAAGAGAAATAATGGAGGAAATCGAAACAGAAATTGAAGTAGGTGAATTGATTGATACTGTAGAATATGATTATGAAACATTTCACCTTTCAATGGATTGCTTTTGGTGCAATATTAAACAAGGAAAGCCAATTCTCAAAGAACATGAAGCTGCAAAATGGCTTACAAAAGGACAATTATATGATGTAGATTGGCTACCGGCAGATGTAACGTTGATAGATAAAATAAAGAAAAACATTTGAGATATAGAAGCGTAAAAAATGTTTCAAAATGATATTTTGATTTAAAATGAAACGTTGCTATATATCATAATTAATATTATAATAAATAGATAAAAACGTTACAGAGATATGTTTAAGAGGTTACATAAATGAAGCAATTATTAATGGGGAATGAAGCAATAGCTATGGGTGCGATAAGAGCCGGAGTTAATTTAGTTTGTGGATATCCGGGAACACCCTCTACAGAGGTTTTAGAAACAGCAGCAAAGAAAAATGACGGTTCATATTATATTGAATGGTCAGTAAATGAAAAGGCAGCTCTTGAGGTTGCAGCAGGCGCATCGTATGCAGGTGCAAGAACACTGGTTACAATGAAGCAGGTAGGACTAAATGTTGCATCTGATCCTATCATGAGTTTATCTTATGTAGGAATTAAAGGTGGAATGGTAGTTTTAGTAGCAGATGATCCGGGACCGATATCCTCTCAGACAGAACAGGATACAAGAGAATTTGGCATTTTTTCAAAAATACCGGTATTCGATCCACCAACACCGCAGGAAGCTTATTTGATGATGGCAGATGCTTTTGAAATGTCAGAAAAATATAACACACCTGTAATTTTCAGACCTACAACAAGAGTATGCCATGGATGTGCGGATATTGAAATTTTAGAAAATATAAAAAGAGAGCCACCGGAGGGATTTATAAAAGATACTCAGAAATGGGTTATTTTCCCAAGAACATCTTACCTCAACCATATTAGGATAGAGGAAAGAAATGCAAAACTTACACATGTACTTTCTGCAGATAGTACAGATGAATTGGATTTATCAAAATGGAACAAAATTCATCTTTGTGAAGATAGTAGGAAGGCAGTTGTATCAGGCGGAGTTTCAAGAAAATACGTTCAGGAATACTTAGATTATGACAAGGCAGGATTTTTGGAAATAGGAATTTCATATCCTTTTCCGGAACAACTTGTTGCAAGATTTTTAGAGGGAGTGGATGAAGTTCTTGTAATAGAAGAATTAAGTCCGTTTATAGAAAGAGAAATCACATACGTATGTGGAAAATATAATATTAAATGTAAGGTGTTAGGAAAACTTACAAAAGATGTACAGTGTGCAGGAGAAAATACTGCAAAATCAGTGAGAGAACAGCTTACTAAATTTGGAGTTGCAAAAGATATAGATGACGAAACACTTAAGGAAGTAGGCGAAAAACCGGAATTACCTGTAAGACCACCGGTACTCTGTGCAGGATGCCCACATAGAGCTTCATTTTATGCCGTAAAACAGGCAATGAAAGAAAAAGAAGCAGTATTTTGTGGTGACATAGGTTGTTACACACTTGGAAATGCAAAGCCATTGGATATGACTGATACATGTCTATGCATGGGAGCGGATGTAACAATAGCGCAGGGGCTTCATAGGATTGAACCTGAGAAAGTGCATTTTTCATTTATTGGCGATTCAACATTTTTCGCATCAGGAATTACAGGAGTTGTAAATGCTGTATATAATGAGACAGACATAGTCCTTATTGTGTTAGATAATTCTACTACAGCAATGACGGGACACCAGCCACATCCGGGAACCGGTGTTACAATGATGGACATGGTTAAGAAAAAAGATACTAATCCAAAGGGTGAAATAACTCATAAGATTTCTATTGAAGCTGTTTTAAAAGCAATAGGAGTTGTAAGTGTTGAAAAAGTAAATCCATTTGAACTTGATAAGGCAATAGACGCGGTTAAGAGAGCAGCACAGATGAAAGGCGTTAAGGCAATTATATTTAAGAGTCCATGTATTGCTGTGAATAAGCCTAAAAAGGCTTATACCGTAAGCGAAAAATGTATTAAATGTAAGAAATGCATTAATGAAATAGGTTGTCCTGCAGTGACAAATATAGATGGAAAAATTGAAATAGATTCATCATTATGCTTTGGTTGCGGATTATGCAGTCATATTTGTCCGGTTCATGCTATTGAGCAGTAGAACTGTTGACAAAATAATTGCCGGAAATCGAAGATTACAAATAATATGCATGAAAGGTTTGGTATAAATATGAATTGTTTACTTTGCGGAGTTGGTGGACAGGGCACAGTTTTAGCGTCAAAATTACTTGCACAGGCTGCAATTGATAAAGGGATAAGTGCAAAAACAGCAGAAACAATTGGAATGGCTCAGCGTGGAGGTAGCGTTGTAAGCCATGTAAGAATAGGAAATGAAATAAAAGCTCCAATGATTCCTGAGGGAGAAGCGGATATAATTATCGGATTTGAACCGGGTGAAGTTGTAAGAAATTTAAATTATTTAAAAGAGGGAGGCACAGTTGTTGTAAATACAAAGCCGGTAATGCCAACAACTGCAAGTCTTGGACTTCACTATGATGGTAAAGAGATGATAGAATATTTACAAAAGCAAAATATTAATCTTATTGCTGTGGACGGAGAAAAGATTTGTAAAGAGTTAGGAAGCCCGAAGGCTTTAAATGTTGTACTACTTGGAGCAGCAACCAATAGTAATGAATTAGGAATAACAAAAGAGGAAATTAAAAAAGCTATAGAAACAAAACTTAATCCGAAATTCCTTGAAATGAACATTAAAGCACTTATGGCAACAAACTAGTATATAAGTCTAAAAGACTTTTTATAAATTATGGACAAATGAAGAGGCATTTGTCACAAATACATAGAGGAGAAGAAAAGGTTAGAAGAAATAAAAAAGAAAGGAAAAACAATGCAAATCATTCTTTTAATCTTGGATTTGCGCCTTTCAAACACATGAAAATGCATAGTTGAAAGGCTAGGTATAAA
>ERZ773243.2968-NODE-2968-length-12999-cov-3.402735_pt1 | contig 12999 bp, 7 predicted proteins | sample MGYA00580520_ERZ773243 | MGnify/ENA primary metagenome ERZ773243 (study PRJEB29015, sample SAMEA2737747) | human gut metagenome | biome: human gut; feature: human-associated habitat; material: faeces | place: China | collected 2012 ... | reverse complement strand
TCGTCCTACGGAGTTCAATTTCACCAATAGTAACGTACCTTATACCAATCTGACGTATCATAAAGCCGGTAATAAAATAAACGGAGAAGAACGCTTTAAGTCTTATTTCTCTGTCAATGTAAACAAGCGGTTAGCATTCGGCTTTAATTTTGATTATCTATATGGACGTGGTTATTATGCCAATCAGTCCACTTCACATTTCAATGCCGGCTTATTCGGAAGTTACATTGGTGAACGCTATCAAATACAGGCAGTTTATAACAACTTCTTCATGAAAATGAACGAAAACGGTGGTATAGCAAATGACGGTTACATCACCCGGCCTGATACAATGGCAGAAGGTAAGAAAGAATATAGTTCCACCACCATTCCTGTGAAGATGGAACAGACCTCAAACCGTAATAAAGATTTCTATGTCTACCTTACGCAACGTTACCGATTAGGTTTCAAACGAAGAGTATTGAAAGAAGAAGCCCAGAATAACAGTGTCCAACAGCGTTTTTCCCCTGCAGCACCAACGACATCTATTGCTTCCAGTATTGCACCTGCCGACAGCTTAGCTACCGACAGTTTAGCTACCGACAGCCTCCCGGCTAATAATCTCGCAATGGGAGATAATCTCAGTTTGGACAGTCTCAATAGCAACCATGCTCTTCCGGAAGATACTAACTTTGTCGAAGAATTTGTTCCGGTCACAAGTTTCATCCACACCTTTAAGATAGAACGGGCGCGTCACAAATATCAATCTGTGTCTACACCAGACGAAAACGCTTACTATAACAAACAAGGAGTCAGTCGTGACTCTACCACAGCATTTAGCGTAAAGAATGTCTTTGGCATAGCCTTGCTGGAAGGTTTCAATCGATATGCTAAAGCCGGACTTACCGGCTATATATCCCATAAATTCAGTCGCTACGACCTGATGAATGCAGACTCTATGACAGTAGACCGTTTCACCGAACAAGAAATCTATGTGGGTGGTGAATTGGCTAAACGACAAGGTAAAACTCTACACTATTCTATAGACGGTGAAGTTGGTATTATGGACAAAGCAATGGGACAATTCCGCGTAAATGGAAATATGGATTTGAATTTCCGTCTTTGGAAAGATACGGTAAACCTGATAATACGAGGCTTCGTGAAAAACACATTGCCTTCTTTCTATATGCGCCATTATCACTCCAACTTGCACGTTTGGGATAATGACAACATGGAGAAAGAATTCCGTACCCGCGTAGAGGGCGAATTGAATATTGACCGTTGGGGAACCAATCTTCGTGCCGGAGTAGAAAATGTAAAGAATTACACCTATCTCAACCAAAAGGCCGTACCTGAACAGAATAGCGGTAACATACAAATACTTTCGGCCACGCTGAAACAAAATTTCCGTGCAGGTATTTTCCATTTAGATAATGAAGTAACCTGGCAGAAGTCAAGTAATGAAACGGTTCTGCCTCTGCCACAAATTTCAGTATATTCTAATTTGTATCTCCTGACCAAGTTAGCTAAAAAGGTACTTACCGTGCAACTGGGTGCTGATGTGCGATACTTTACCAAATACAATGCACCGGCTTACACGCCTTCCATTCAGCAGTTCCATTTGCAACCGGAAAATGACCAGGTAGAAATCGGCGGCTATCCGATAGTGAATGTCTATGCCAACCTGCATCTGAAGCGTACCCGCCTCTTCGCTATGTATTCTCACGTAAATCAGGGTATGGGTACACGTAACTCTTTCCTTGTACCACATTACCCCATTAATCCGAACCTTCTCAGAATCGGTGTTTCGTGGAACTTCTACGATTAAAACTCTTTCCTTATGAAAATATCGAAAGCCAATATTCTGAAATATGTAGCAATGGGGATCATAGCTGCTTGTATTACTACTTTCTTTTTAAAGAAAGAGAAGAAGCATGGACATCCTCGTGATTATGCAGAAATAGCTACAGAGAAAATTATCCGCGCTGCTACGGAGTATAATTCCATCAGCTTTTACGTAGATGGAGATACCTTATCTGGTTTCCACTATGAATTAATAGAAGCTTTTGCACGTGATCATGGCTGGAAAGCTGCTATCACTCCGGAAATGAGTTTCGATAAACGACTCAAAGGACTGGCAGATGGAGAGTTTGATGTCATTGCTTACGGCATTCTGGCTACCAGTGAATTGAAAGATTCCTTATTACTTACGACTCCGATTGTGCTGAACAAACAGATTCTCGTACAAAGAAAAGCTACTTCCCCCACTGATTCCATATTCGTTAAAAGTCAATTGGACTTAGCTGGAAAAACCTTGCACGTAGTGAAAGGATCACCATCCATCCTGCGTATCCATAATCTGGGAAACGAGATTGGAGATACCATATATATTAAGGAAATAGACAAATACGGTTCGGAACAATTGATAGCTCTTGTAGCCCATGGTGACATTGACTATGCCGTATGCGATGAAAGTATTGCCCGTATCGTTTCAGATAGTTTTCCGCAAATAGATATCAATACAGATATCAGTTTCACACAATTCTATTCTTGGGGAGTCAGCAAACAGTCGCCTGTTTTATTAGACAGTCTTAATTCATGGTTACAAACCTTCTGCAACAGCAAGGAATTTCAATCGATCTACCGTAAATATTACCAGCCTTCCAGCAGATAATAATTCCTTTATTGTATACTCCACACGGTAACTCCATTTACATGCTGAAGTAAAGATCGTTACATGCCGAGGTAAAGGCCGTTACATGCCGAGGTAAAAGCCGTTACAATAAGGGGTAAAGGTCGTTACATACGGCAGTAAATGCTTTTACATCCTGCGGCAAACAATCGGTAAATGCAACGCATTGGTAATCAAAACACTAACTCATCCATCGCAGTTGGTTCGGGTCCCATATCGAATTCCAGTACCCCACCCTTCACAATCTCATTATGCGTTATCCACAAACGGTTCAATTTCTTACCGTTCAATGATACCGACTGAATATAAATGTTCTGAGGCGAGTTATTATGCGCTATGATTTTGAAATTCTTACCGGAGTAAAAATGTGTATCCAGGTTTATCTCTACGCTTTCGAAGACAGGGCTGGTAATCTCATAACGGGGATTTCCCGGACAAACCGGATGAATGCCCATAGCCGCCAATACATACCACGCCGACATCTGCCCTACATCTTCGTTTCCGCACAATCCCAGAACATCGTCACCATAAGCTTTATCACAAATCTTTCTCGTCCACTTCTGTGTCAGCCACGGGCAAGAAGAGTAGTTGAAAAGGAATGGTACATGATGGTTCGGTTCATTAGGATGATTATAATAATCATTCCATAAAAAATCTTCCGGAACATTGGCAAAGAACTCTTCCAGTTCCGCATCAAACTTCTTTTGTCCTCCCATCAGAGCTTTCATTCCGTCAATGTCATGAGGGACAAACCAGCCTTGCTGGAAAGGATTACTTTCCGTGGTACCCTGATCCTGTGCCGTGCGACCTCGCCAAGGCAACCAGCCTCCACCCTTCACGCGGGCACGAAACCACTGCACGCTGTCACACCACACATTCCGGTAAGCTTTGGCACGTTTTTCATATTCAGCTGCTTCTTTCTTTTTGCCCAAGGAACCCATGAGTTGTCCTAAGCACCAATCCGTATAAGCATACTCCAATGTATGGGAAAGACTGCCGGGAGTATATCCCAGTTCTCCATTACCAAACTGCTTCTGTGTATTCTCAGCATACTCAACGGCTTTCTGTACATCATACTCCCGGATCCCCTTCTCATAGGCATCCGCCAGCACCGAGATAGCGGGATTTCCCAACATACAGCCGGAATATGCATTCACTACTTCCCAACGCGGGAAATACTCCTTCCCACTTAATTGGGCAATCTGGATCAAAGAGTTTATCTCATCATTCACCAATCGGGGATTAATCAATGTTTGCAATGGGAACTGACTACGGAATACATCCCAACCGCTAAATACAGTACGATAAGTAAAATTCTCCGTCTGGTAGATCTTCTTATCCGCACCGACATATCGGCCGTCACAATCGGAGAAGCAACGTGGATCGATCATTGTATGATACAAAGAGGTATAAAAGATAGTCTTATCCCTTTCACTTCCCTCAACCTTTACCGAAGAGAGTGCCTGATTCCACAGATTACGTGTATTTTCTTTTACCCGCTCAAAATTCCAGTCCGGAATATCCTGTTCCAGATTGCGCTGGGCACCTTCCATGCTGACAAACGATATACCACACTTCAGTTGCACCTGTTCGTCTTTCCGGGTAGGAAACTCTGTATAAAAGCCCAAGTGCTTTCCCTGTGCTTTCCCGATAGCAGGTATTATCCGGGCATCCTTAATATAGTTGAAATAGGCCGGATTATCATTGGCATCATTCTTTCTGCTAACACCCTCAGGAATAGAAGCACTCCAAACACCGTATTCCGTCAATGGGCGATCAAAACAGCAATAGAAGTAAACGGTATAATCAGATTTACCCGAGCCGTTTCCCCAACCTCCACAAGCAGGCGTACATTTCATCCATCCCCGAATCGTATATTCATCTACTTTTTCCACATACTGTTCATCAGATGTGCCACCAATTCTACGGGCCAGATCAATCTGGATACGTGACTTTTCCGACTCTGGATATGTGAAACGCAGAATCCCTGAACGAGGAGCGGATGTCAGTTCCACCTTCACCTGATAATCTTGCAAGTATACCGAATAGTATCCGGCCTGTGTAATCTCCGTATCATGGGAATATCTGGAACGGTAACCTTCCTCCGGTTTATTTTCGGTTCCCTTGAATGTCCGTAATGGTCCGGTGGTAGGCATTACCAGAAAGTTTCCGAAATCACCATACCAGCCAATACCGCTTAAATGCGTAAAGCTGAATCCTTCGATAGTAGAATGATGCCACGAATATCCGGGGCCGTTATCACCACCTGTTTTAGTATCCGGACTCAACTGTACAAGTCCGAAAGGAGTACAACTTCCCGGAAAGGTTTTTCCCAACCCATGCCCCGACTTTCCGGCCTCTGCCGAAGTTGAAGCACCAATAATCGTATTGACATAATCCACCGGCTCTTTTTGAGCAAATGACAAAATAGAAAAAGAAATCAATAAAGCCGATAGCCAAGACCTGCCATGTTTCATAGAATAATAAAATAGAAAAAGTTACCGAATATGTTTTTTAATTAACGGATATAATACTTCCGCATAGCGCATAAAGCCCAGATCTGTAAAATGAATACCATCAACAGTAGCCTCACCATCGTGCCCGATGATATCCTTTGAAGAAAGAAGATAGATGTTCTTTTCACCCTTTTTCTTCATTGACTGGAAAATAGCCGCAATCGTTTCATTTTTAGCTTTCACTTCTCTTGCAACCCTTTTATCAAAACGGGAATGAGTGAAAATAGGATCTTCTACAAAAAGGATGGGAGTCTCGGGATGTTTGCTACGGACGATAGAGTAAAATTTCTCCGCCCGTTCTTTCATCTGTTCCACTGTGGCATTGGGAAGGAAATCAAGCACAAACATGGAAGCATCGACCGTAGCTATAAGTTCCGCAATCTCCAGATCGAGCAAAGCATTACCGCTAAATCCTAAATTGATACATTCACGATTGAGCCAACGTTCCAGAATATTCGTATGGGCCATTCCGGGACGGGAAGCACAACCACCCTGCAAAATACTGGTTCCATAAAAAACAACGGGCTTCTCACGTACCGGCAAATCAACAGTAGGCTGGTCAAGCGTCGAAAGACTATCCACACCGATTGCCAATGAGGTGACCCCGTCATACAAAGAAAGATATAAAAGATATTCCCGTTCTTCAGGATCCATATTCTTCACGATAGTAGCCTCATTTACCTTTCCTTGAGGTCGCCCGCTACCGGCAAAGACCCACTTACCATCTTGCAGACAATACAGATCCAATCCTTTGATTCCGGTAGGGGTCATGTGGTTCATACTTCTGTTATCCCTCACTTCCCACTTTGCCCCAATGCATGTAGAGTTGGAACGGAAGCGCAAAGCAAGTCCGGCACTATTGCGTCCTAAATCCCAGAGCGGTTTACGGGAAACAGATTCCAGAGAAGCCGGAAGGCGTTCGTAACGGGTAAGAGTAGCATCCGTAGCTTTGCCTAACAGAGGGAAAGCGGAAGCATCGTGATAAAGAAGCTGGGCATGAGTAGAAGCTGCCAGCAGCAATCCGAAAATTAAAGCTTTGGTTCTCATGATTTAATAGATATTAAGATGACCCAAAGTTACACTGAAAAACTACATTTTTCATTCGTTTTACATCAATTAACAAGCAAGATGTTCTACGGTTACGAAAGATTCGTAACTTTGGTAAAAACTATATAGTATGAAAAAGCTCAATTTTCTCCTCAGCAGTCTGCTACTATGCATGTGCTGCACCATTCAAGCTAAAAACAAAGTGATTGAACAACCTCCGTTCGTCGTAAGTAACACCACTTCTATTGAAGTCAGCCAGGTCGAAATCAGTGACACGGCTACAGTCCTGCACATTTTTGCCAAATACCGACCTAAAAACTGGATAAAGATTGCTTCGGGAAGTTACTTGCAAGATAATAACGGAAAAACTTACCAACTACGTTCGGGCATAGGCATCACACCGGATGCAGAGTTCTGGATGCCGGAATCCGGTGAAGCTGAGTTTCAACTGGTATTTCCTCCCCTCCCCACCTCCGTTACATCCATCGACTTCACAGAAGGTGCCGACGTTGAAAATGGATTCAGTATTTGGGGAATCCAGTTGAAAGGCAATAATCTGCCAAAGTTAGTACTGCCGAAAGAGGCTGTTATCCATAAAACAGACAAAGAAACTGCCTTGCCAAACCCTGTCATAGAATATGGGAAAGCTACTTTGAAAGGTAAGTTACTGGATTTCCGTCCCGGCATGTCCAAGACCATGACTCTGGTATCATGGGAAAGTGCCAAAGGCGATATATCGGAAGCACTGGTAGAAATCCAACCAGATGGTAGTTTCAGCAAAGAAATATCCTTGGCAAGTACTACACCCGTTTCTATATATATATCCGGCAGCTCACCCCTCCAACTATTTATGGAACCGGGAAAAACGACTGAAGCATATATCAATTTGCGTGAAATCTCCCGCCGCCGATCCAAATTCCATAGCGAGGAGAAACCTTACGGAGAGATTATATACATTAACGGCCCCTTAGCAACCGTTGCACAAGAATTGAACCAAGATATGCCCGACACCAATGTACAAGATAAAGTATATAAGGATATGAAGGCATTTGCCGGTATGGATATAGACACTTACAAATCAAAAGTGCTGGAGTTGTCTGCTGAAGTGCAAACGGAAATAGATAAACTCCCATGCAGTCTGGCAACACGTCAAGTGCTCACCATCAACAACAAGTTATCCACAATTGGGTTATTGCGTTTAGCTGCAAATACACTGACATCAGCTGCCATACAGACCAATCAGATAACACGCGAAGAAGCTCAAAAATACTTTATGGAACGGGCACAGAAAATACCGGCTGACTATATTCCAGATGCTAACTTTGCAATACTGAACGATCTGCAAGCCATCCTGTCCAGCAATTACTCAAACATCGTAATCGGTTATTATCAGAAAAGTGATGACCTTGCCAAAACTTGGGGAACAGACAACGGTATCTTCTTTGACATCGTCCGGGTCATCCCTCTTTATCAAAGCATCAAGAACTTCACTCCGCTGACTGAAGAGCAAATTAGCACAATCAACACTTTCCCTTCCGCTTATCGTGAAATGCTGACTGTTGCCAATGCCGAACTCCTGGCAAAAATTGAAGCCAACAAGAAAAAGACGGGATTCACAGTAAATGAAGCCGGCGAAGTCAGCGATGAAGACCTCTTTGCCTCTATCATCAGTAAATTCAGTGGAAGAGTCTTACTGGTTGATTTCTGGGCTACCTGGTGCGGTCCATGCCGCATGGCTAATAAAGAAATGATTCCAATGAAGGAAGAATTAAAAGATAAGGATATTGTGTATTTGTATATCACCGGTGAGACATCTCCGTTGAAGACATGGGAAAATATGATTCCTGATATTCATGGTGAACATTACCGTGTGACAGCCGCCCAATGGAATTTCTTAGGCAAGAGTTTCAATGTTTCAGGTGTTCCCACCTACCTCATTATTGACCGCGAAGGAAATATAAAATACAGACAAGTAGGTTTCCCCGGCGTTAAAACGATGAAAGAAGAGCTCCTGAAAGTAGCTGATCAATAAGAAAGAAATACCGGACGGTACGAAGCTGGTTAAAACGAATGGCACTGCCCATCATTTACATTCAATGATGAACAGTGCCATTCATTTTATTTCTCACCCGATTCCTACTTCCAATCTTCGGCTCCTTTTTCTTTCAACTTACTTGTAAAGGCTTTAGCTTTATCCATAGTCTCTTTTTCTTCTTCGGGACTTGCATAAGCAAACTTATAGCCTTTTATAACATTCCATTCGCCACGGGTAAAATCAGGGAATTCCACAGCAGCACAATTGTTATCCATAGAAAGCTCACCCAGTTCTGCCAGACAGCACCATTCTGCCAAGTCGTATACATCCAGATCCAAAGGTAAACCGTTCTGCAAGCAATATACCAAACGGCTATCCATAATGAAATCCATGCCTCCATGGCCTCCTACTTCCTTAGCCATTTCACCATACTTCTTTAATATCGGATGCTGGAACTTTTCTACAAGCGCCTTCATTTCCTCTTTAGGTAAAAAGCTATGGGTATTCAGATTATCAACTTGCGGTTCTACTCCCGAAACGCTCAACTGCTTAGCATCAAGAGCATACCCCTGAATCGGATACTTATTGGCGAAGCCCTTGGTTCCGGTAAGCTGATACAAACGGTTATAAGGTTGCGGTGTCATCACATTATGCTGAATCTCGATAACTTTTCCGTTTGCCGTACGAATCAGTGTAGTTGTATGGTCGCCGTTACGGAAATCATCACATTTCTCTCCAGTTCTTTTTTCTACCAGATCCTTACCTACAACCGACTTGGTATCCATAGCTACCAACGTTACCATACGGTCGCCACGATGAATATCAAATGCTTGCGCCACAGGACCAAGACCGTGAGTAGCATACACATCACCACGATGTTTCTTGTTGTAATCCAAACGCCATCCCAGTTTATCATTCTCACCGTTCTTCCAATAATGATCCCAGAACGGGCTCAATTCATGGATGTAAGCACCTTGTCCGCGAATCACTTCACCAAATACTCCTTGCTGTGCCATGTTCAGCGTATTCATTTCAAACCAGTCATAGCAACAGTTTTCCAGTATCATACAATGTTTACGGGTCTTTTCACTCATATTGATCAAGTCCCAACATTCCTGAAGATTCATTGCCGAAGGAACTTCTATAGCTACATGTTTGCCGTTCTCCATAGCGAACATTGCTACAGGGAAGTGATGCAACCAGTCGGTAGCAATATAAACCAGGTCTATGTCATCGCGCTTGCAAAGTTCTTCGTATCCCTTCTCTCCCGAATAAACAGCTGCCTTAGGCAAAGATGCTTTCTGCAAATACTTCTGGCAGCCCTCAGCACGTGATTGTTCATAATCACAAAGAGCTACGATCTGCGTACCGGGAATATGGGTAAAACGCTCTACAGCACCGGGGCCACGCATACCCAATCCTACGAATCCTACTCTAACGACTTCCATCTTCGGGGCGGTCAGCCCAATCACACTCTGCTGCCCAGCCGGACGCTCAGGAGTTTTCACAATAATAGTGCCATTCTTCCATTCCCACTGAGTACCCTTGTCATTGGTTTGCACAGTAGAAGTTTGAGACGTGCATGCACATAATGCGACACACATACCCAACAACAATGATTTCAAAACCTTCATGTTCTATTTAATTTAAAATGAATCAATCTGTACGATATACCACAGTCTATCTCAAATCCAAATTTGTTTGATGCTCAAAGATAGCCAATCCCTTCAAAAATAAAGCCAATATTCTCCTCTTTTTTCCATATAGAAGCTATAAAAACATATCACAGCAGAAAAATACCCATATTATACTATAGCCACAACTGCCGAATAATGTCATCCATATTATTCAGAAGATGGTATTTAGATTAATTAACTCACTGTTCATTGCTTTATTACGAAACTTTCGTAGCTTTGTATTGAATTCATCCAAAAACTTTTATTCCATGGAAAAATTAACGATACAAGAAGAAGAAGCAATGATCTACATCTGGGAACTGGGCAGTTGCTTCGTAAAAGACATTGTTGCCAAATATTCCCAACCGGCACCTCCCTACACTACGGTAGCTTCCATCGTCAAGAACCTGGAACGTAAACAGTATGTTACAGCCGCACGCGTAGGAAATACGTACCAATATACACCCGCTATCCGTGAAAGCGAATACAAACGTACTTTCATGAGTGGCTTCGTACGTAATTACTTTGAAAATTCGTATAAGGAAATGGTTTCTTTCTTTGCCAAAGAGCAAAAGATTTCGACCAATGACCTGAAAGATATCATCAATATGATTGAGAAAGGAAAAGAGTGAAGATTTATTATTCTTGATTTTTGATTTATAACATCCGGAATAAGGGAAATATTTCATGATTCAAGAAACACATAAATCATAAACTATAAATCATACTTCAAAAGATGTTGGCCTATTTTCTAAAAATCAACGTAGCCATTGCGCTATTTTATGCGTTTTACCGGCTATTCTTCTATAAAGACACGTTCTTCACGTGGCGCAGGGTTGCTTTGCTCTGTTTCTTTGCCGTATCTGCCGTCTATCCATTACTAAATATACAAACTTGGATTACGGCACAGGAACCTATGGTTGCCATGGCAGATTTATACGCTGACATCGTTTTGCCGGAGTTTACCCTGACGCCGGAAAAGACAACCTTCGACTGGAAAGCAATCCTGCTCCAAACGGCTGGTTTTGTTTATTGGGGAGGAGTAGCCCTACTAGCTGCCCGTTTTCTTATACAACTGGCAGGCATTATTCGGCTAGCTTTCCGTAGCCGGAAAACGAAGATTGGAAATACCAACGTACACTTGCTTAAGCAAGCAAGCGGACCTTTTTCCTTCTTTCACTGGATTTTTATTCATCCGACTTCACATACAGAAGATGAACTAAGCGAAATATTAACCCACGAACAGACTCATGCCAACCAATGGCATTCCATTGACGTACTTGTCAGTGAGATTGTATGTACATTTTGCTGGTTCAATCCTTTTGCCTGGCTCATGAAACGGGAAATCCGCACCAATCTGGAATATATGGCCGATGCCCGCGTATTGGAGAACGGCTATGACTCCAAAACCTACCAGTACCATCTGCTAGGATTGTCACATCAAAAGGCTGCAGCAACTATCTATAACAGTTTCAATGTTTTACCTTTAAAAAAACGCATCAAAATGATGAACAAAAAGAGAACAAAAGGAATAGGAAGGACCAAATATCTGATGTTCCTTCCTTTAGCGGCCTTACTTATGATTGTCAGCAATATCGAAGCAGTGGCACGTACCACAAAGAAGATTGCAGCGGAAGTCATAGAGGCTGTAGACGCCAAAACCGGACAAGCGGTACCGGAAGTTCAAGCCCCTCAAGTAGCTCCCCTACCGGAACAAGATACGAAAACAGTGACTTACAAAGGAAAGGTAGTGGATAAGGATACTCTCGACAATCCGATTTTTGAGGTAGTGGAACACATGCCCGAATTCCCCGACGGAGGCATGTCTGCACTAATGGAATACTTGAGCAAGAACATCAAATATCCGGAAGCAGCCATGAAGAAAGGTACGCAAGGACGGGCTACCGTGCAATTTGTAGTGGAGAAGGATGGCAGTATTACCAATGTAAAAATACTGCGCGGCATTGACCCGGAATTGAATAAAGAAGCCGTACGCGTAATCAGTGCCATGCCCAAATGGAAACCCGGCACACAAAAAGGAGAAGCCGTGCGGGTAAAATATACAGTTCCCGTGATGTTCCGTCTGACGGAAAACAATACACAGGTTAAGTATGCTCCCATTGAAAGCAAAATAGATGAAATGGTGGTAGTGGGTTATGCTCCCGAAGAGGCAACCTACCCGGAGGAAGTAACCGTTTTCGAAGTCGTAGAAAAAATGCCGGAATATCCCGGCGGCATGTCCGCAATGATGGAATTCATCGGCAAAAATATCAAATATCCGGTAGCCGCACAAAAAGCTAAGATTCAGGGAAGAGTGGTCATACAGTTTATAGTGGATAAAGAAGGGAACATCATCTGCCCCAGAGTAATCCGTGGTGCCGACCCACTGCTAGACGCTGAAGCAATCCGTCTGACTACTATCATGCCCAAGTGGAAGCCCGGCATGCAAAGAGGACAAGCTGTAAACGTAAAATATACAGTCCCCATCATGTTCCGTCTGCAAGAACCGGAGAAAAGCCCTGCTGTCCAGAATGCCACTGTTACTCCAACTAAATAAACTAATTTTCTCTCTAAACAAGTCTAAATGAAAAAGGAGCAGTTACCCGTCGCCGGGTAACTGCTCCTTTTTCATAAGGAAAATATCCATGTTTATTTATGCACTTCCACAATCCGTGTCGGCGCCATTTCCATATTTCTGCGGTCTACCTGACGGACTACGGCAGCAGCCAGTTGCAGGAAAGCGCGCCCGGTCACCGTATTCTCATCCAAAGCAACCGGAGTCCCCTTATCACCGCTCTCGCAGATACTCTGCACGATAGGAATTTGTCCCAGCAAGGGTACGTTCATTTTCTCAGCCAGTCTCTTTGCGCCTTCTTTTCCAAAGATATAATACTTGTTTTCCGGCAATTCGGCAGGCGTGAACCAAGCCATGTTCTCCACCAAACCGAGAATGGGCACATTCACCTTATCATTGGTAAACATATTGATGCCTTTGCGTGCATCTGCCAGCGCCACAGCCTGCGGCGTGCTAACAACGATAGCTCCTGTCAGCGC
>ERZ773243.2966-NODE-2966-length-13002-cov-3.962849_pt1 | contig 13002 bp, 9 predicted proteins | sample MGYA00580520_ERZ773243 | MGnify/ENA primary metagenome ERZ773243 (study PRJEB29015, sample SAMEA2737747) | human gut metagenome | biome: human gut; feature: human-associated habitat; material: faeces | place: China | collected 2012 ... | reverse complement strand
AAAATTTATACTTAGTAAAAGAAAATGGAAGATATGGTGTAATTAAGCTATCTGGCGATGAAATAACAACAGTTATAAAAACAGAGTATCAGAAAATTGGGATTGATGGTGATTTATATGATGAAATGAATAATAAGTATATTATTGATGACAAATATATACCTTTAAAAATTGATAACAAATGGGGACTTGCAACAACTGAAGGAAAAGTTATAATAAATCCACAATACTATGGAATTGGATGTAATTTAGGAAAAGTTGGAAGTGGAGATCCAGTAATAATATTACCAAAATTAATTGAAGATTCTGATGGAATTGTATTTGTTACTACACAAACTGAAGAAGTAAAATTGTATTCTGTAATAGATATAAAAACAGGTACAAAAGTTGGAAACCAAGAAGCTAGTGAAATATATTCAAAATTTGATAATAACCAAAGAAAATATTATATGAAAATTACAGATATAACAACAGGAACTGTAATTGGAAGTATAAACATATATAATGTTTATGGAAAAAAATCAAAAGTAATTAACAATGCAAATGAAGCAAACAATGCAATAAATAATTCATCTAACAATGTGGTTGAAAATAATAATGTTGTAACAAACACAGTACCAAATACAAATGAAACAATGAACACAAACAATCAAAATACGACAAGTACAAATCAACAAGAAACAAATGTAAACACAAGTTCTTCAAACTAGTAAAAAAAGTAGTTATTATTTTTATAATAACTACTTTTTTGCAAAATAATAAATATTGCTTGAATTTTTATTTATATTAATATATATTAGATGTAAACTAAAGAGGAGGCGTATAAAACCATGGAAAGTAATATTAAAGTTAATTTTAAATATAGCGGAATTTCAAATGCTGAAATATTGAAATATGCAGAAAAAGTAAAAAAAATACATAATATTTTAAATCAAAACATAGAAAAAAAACAAAATTTTACAGGTTGGATAACATGGCCTTGTTCATATGATAAAAAAGAGTTCGAAAAAATAAAAAAAATAGCTAATAAAGTGAAAAAAGACTCACAAGTACTAATTGTAATTGGAATAGGAGGCTCTTACTTAGGAGCAAGAGCTGTAATTGAATCATTAACAAATAAATTTAAACGAGATGATTCTGTAGAAATATTATATGTAGGCAATAATTTAAATGCAAATTATATAAATGAAATTATTGATTATGTGTCAGATAAAGACATATCAATAAATATAATTTCTAAATCTGGTAAGACAACAGAGCCAGCAATTGCATTTAGAATTTTTAGAAATTTAATGGAGAATAAATACGGAATAGATGGTGCTAGAAAAAGAATTTTTGTAACAACAACCAAAAGAAAAGGTGCTTTATATAAGATTGCAATGCAAGAAAAATATGTTAAATTATCTATTCCAGAAAATATTGGAGGAAGATATTCAGTTTTAACACCTGTAGGCTTATTACCAATGGCTGTTGCTGGAATAGATATTGATGGTATAATGGAAGGTGCAAAATTAGCACAAGAAAAATATAATGAGGAAAATTTAAAATATAATGATTGCTATAAATATGCCGTTGTAAGAAATATATTATATGATGACGGAAAAACAATAGAACTTTTAGGAACATATGAACCAAAATTATCTTATTTTATAGAATGGTGGAAACAATTATTTGGCGAAAGTGAAGGAAAAAATAATAGTGGAATTTTTCCAAGTGGTGTAACATATACTACAGATTTACATTCATTAGGTCAATATGTACAAGAAGGAAGAAGGGAGCTTTTTGAAACAATATTAAATATAAAAAGTGTTGACGATGATATTGTTTTAGGCTTTGATGAAGAAAATTTAGATGAATTAAATTATATAGCTGGAAAAAAATTATCATATGTAAATAAAAAAGCAATGGAAGGTACTGTTAAGGCTCATGTTGATGGAGGAGTACCAAATATAATTATAAGCATTGATAAATTAGATGAACATACTTTAGGACATTTAATTTATTTTTTTGAGAAAGCATGTGCAATGTCTGGAAACATTTTGGGAATAAATCCATTTGATCAACCTGGAGTTGAAAAATATAAAGAAAATATGTTTAGATTATTAGGAAAATACGAATAAAAAGATCCAATAGAAAGTGAATCATTTTTGTTAAGCTTTTAGTTAAACAAGGATGGTTCACTTTAATTTCTTTATACAGGATTTTTATTTAGAAGTAAAGCATCAAGGAGGAATTTTCTATCTTGTTGAACTTAAATAGTATTTTTACTAGAAATACAATTATTTTGATAGTTGTGGAATATAAAATAAAAAAATTCTTTTATCATGAAAGTTTATTTAAGATAAATTTATTAAACAAATATCGACAAAATACTTCACTAAAAAATCCATTTATGATATGATGTATATATATTTTTAGAAATGAGGAGTACATATGAAAACAATAAGAAATATAATTTTGGTAATAATCTTTGGGGCACTAATTGGATTTACATTATATATAGCACCAAATTACAAAAAAGATCCAAACGAAAATGTAACAAATCTTGTTATAAATTATACTAATGTTACAGGAAAAATGAATGGAAAAGTAATAATTGATGATAATGAAACAATATATTTATCTTTAGATGATATTGAAAATTATTATGATAGATATATTTTTTTTGAAAAACAATACAATTATATAATTGCAACAGCAAATGGAAAAACAGCATGTTTTGATATAAAAAATCAAACATTAACAATTAATGATAAAAAGGAAAAATGCAAAATTATAAATCAAGATGATAAGTATTATATTCCAATTACAGCTCTAGAAAGTGTATATAATATAAATGTAAAATATGTTTCAGATTATAACACAGTAGTAATTGATTCATTAGATAAACAGCTAGAAACAGCAAAAACAAATAAAGAAGTTTGGGTAAAATCTAAAAATATAGAATTATCAAGAACTTTGGAAAAATTGCAAGCTGACACAACTGTTTCAATTGTTCCAAATGATGAAAATAAGGATTATAAAGGTTGGACATTAGTAAAAACTGATAATGGAAAAATCGGATATATAAAAAGTGAAAATTTAACAGATTTTAAAACAGAAAGATCTGAAGAAAAAGAAGAACAAAAAACTATAAGTATAGCTTGGGAATATTTTTCAAAAGTAGCCAAAGCTCCAAAAAATGATATAACAACAAAATATGATGGAATAAATGTTGTAGCACCTTCGTTCTTTTATTTAGAAGATAGTCAAGTTAAAGAAAATGTTGGAATAGACGGAATAAATTACATTAATTGGGCTAAAAACAATAATTATGAAGTATGGGCAATGGTTCAAAACAACAATGATAGTAAAGCTAAAAAAGATGAATTTTCAAAATGGGTAAATGATTATGAAAAAAGACAAGAAATTATAAATCAAATTGTAAATTATGCTCAAGGATATAAATTAGATGGAATAAATATAGATTTTGAAAACATATACAAAACAGATAAAGATGCTTTGTCTAGATTTATAATAGAGCTAAAACCCAAGTTAGAAAATATAGATGTAACATTATCTGTTGATGTTACTGAACCAGATGGATCTGATAGTTGGTCTTTATGTTTTGATAGAAATGTCATAGGAGATGTTTCGGATTACATAGTATTTATGGCATATGATCAATATGGAAGTTCATCTAAAAAAGCAGGAAGTACAGCTTCTTATGATTGGGTAGAAAAAAATATAAATAAATTTATAAAACAAGAAGGTGTAGAAGCAAATAAAATAATATTAGGAATACCTTTATATACACGATTATGGAAAGAAAATGGTTCAGAAGTAACAAGCATAGTGGTTGCTATGAAAAATGAAGATAAATATATAAAATCAGAAACAACATGGCTTGAAAGTGCACAACAAAAATATGTTGAATATACAGATAAAAATGTAACATATAAAATGTGGATAGAAGATGAAGATTCTATAAGACAAAAATTAAATTTAATAAAAAAATATAATTTAACAGGTGCTGCTTTTTGGCAAAAAGGTTTTGAAAAAGACGATATATGGCAGATTGTTAAATCACAAATAATGGAATAAAAAATAAACACCTACATACAAATATTATGTAGGTGTTTTATGAATTATATAATAGGATACATAAATTGTAAAAAAGCTCTAAAATTTAAAAAATTACAAAAAATTATTGGTTATATTTATTTCAAAATTAAAGTAATTAGAATAGATGAAAATAAATTCGATATTGAAGTAAATTCCAATAAGTTTAATAAAAGAAGAATAAAAAAAATTGAAAAAATATTAAAAACGTACAATATAAATAAATTAGTAATTTCAAACGAAATAGATTGTGAAAGTAAAATAATTTTAAATAATCTTATAAAATCAAGTGAAAAGATTTTAATGAAAGGTATTATAAAGAATATCTTAAAATATATTTTTAAAAACCAAAATACAGATTTAAGATTTGAAGATATATTTATTACCATAAAAGATGATAAAAATAAGGAAACAATTAAAGATATAGCCAATGAAGCAAAATCAATAAACATAGTTACAGATACAATAAAAAAAATGAGAAGATTATCAATAAACTTAGAAAAAGAAGAAAATATAATTTTTTCAATTTCAAATAATTGTAAAAAAGGATTAAAAAGAGCTAAAACAATAATAAATTTTGATTATACAGATGAATTTTTTGAAAAATTTAAGGTTAATAGAAATGCAATAATTATAAATTTGAATGACCATGAGTTAAAATTAGGTAATTATTATCAAGGAGTAATAATTGAAAATATTGAAATTGCCTATAACAATAATGAAAAAAGCAATTATAATAAAACAAAATTATATGAATCATATATATGCAATTTAAATTATTTTTCAATACAAGAAAAATATAATGAAGATAATTGCATAATAAGTAACTTAATAGGAAAGAATGGATTTATACAAAATAGAGAGCTGAAAAAAGTTCGTACAGAGCTTGACAAATTAAGTAAAAAGGATTAAGATATTTGGGATTCAATATGATAAAAATAAACTTTTTTAAAACGGAAAGGAATGAACATATATGGAAGAAAACAAAGAGGTTATATTAACACAAGAAGGGTTTGATAATCTAGAAAAAGAATTAGAATATTTAAAAACAGAAAAAAGAGCTGAAATATCAGAAAGAATAAAAATAGCATTAGGATTTGGTGATTTATCAGAAAATTCAGAATATGATGAAGCAAAAAATGCACAAGCAGAAAATGAAGCTTTAATAGTTGAATTAGAAAATAAGGTAAGATATGCTAAAATAATAGATGAATCTGAAATAGATACAAAAACAGTACAAGTTGGAAACACAGTAAAATTATTAGACATGGAATTTAATGAAGAAGTAACATATACAATAGTTGGTTCAACAGAAGTTGACTTAACACAAAATAGAATTTCAAATGAATCTCCAATGGGAAAAGCTTTATTAGGAGCAAAGAAAAATCAAACAGTAGAAGTTCAAGCTCCAGCTGGAGTTATAAAATATAAAATTTTATCAATAACTAAATAACATAAAAAAACTTATTGCCATTTGCAATAAGTTTTTTTATGGGAACTTTTAAATAAATGAATTAAAGTAAGAGCTGTCATAAATTAGTGTAAAAATCTTGTAATTTACGTAAAAATTTAGTATAATAGATAACATAATTGGTTATTGGAGGAAATATGAAAAAAATTGTAAAAAATGCCATATTTATAGTAATTTTAATTGTAATAGCAATGTCAATATTCAATATTTCATATGCTATGTTAAGTACTGGCAATTTTTCAAAATTGTCAACTGTTAAAAATACTACAGTTTTTACAAAAGATAACGATGTTAAATATTCAAATTTACAAAGTTACAAAATTGAAAATAAAGACTACAATAATTCAGCATATTATCAAACAATTAAAGTAAAAAGAAATACACCATATAAAATATCATGTATGATTAAAACAAGTAATGTAGAAATAAATAATAATACAAAAAATAGTGGAGCAAAAATAAGTATATTAAATTCTGAAGAAGAATCTACAGCAATAACAGGTACAAATGAATGGCAAAAAATTACTTTAATGTTTAATTCAAAAAATGAAGAAAATTTACAAATAGCTTTTATGCTAGGTGGAAATTCAAATGAAGGATCTGCAAAAGGAATAGTATGGTTTGCAGATTTTAAAATTGAAGAAGGAACGGCAAACTCAAATAATAATTGGAATGTAGCATGTTTTGTATTTAAAAATACAGATGTAAATATAAATAAAAAACAATATAAATATGAAATGAGCAAAGACGATATTAATCAAATAAATGACTGTATGAAAAGATTTAAATCAACATGTGAAGAGTTTTCAAACAACAATATTACAATATCATACAAAATAATTGAAATAGAAAATCCTATAAAAAGCATGTCATATGATGGGAAAAAGGGATATTATATTGATTCAAAAGATATTGCTAAAGATATAGACAATTATTTAGATCAAAATGAATTTGACCATATATTTATATGTGCCCGAATATCAAATGATGAATCAAAAGAATTAATAAATAATTGGATTGGATTAGGTAGTATGGAATATAAAGGTATTGGATATTCAAATATAAGAATGCCAACATCAAGTAAAAGCTATGCCTTAAAATACGACGAAAATCTGAATAAATTTCCGGAAGAGGTTTTTGTTCACGAATTTTTACATACACTTGAGAAAAATTCAAATGAATATAATTTACAATGTCCAAAGCTACATAATAATGAAAATTACGGATATATAAAAGATGAAATAATAGGATTATATGATTGGTATAAAGATTATATGAGTTGTAATATTAAAAATGAAAATATAGGATTAAATAAGCAAATATATATGTACAAACCAGTACATGAAAGCAATTTTATAAATAGTACAAAACTAAATTATTTTGATGAACCAACAGGAACAGTAGAAAAAATAAAATCAATAATAAATACAGCAAATGTAAAAATATAAAAATGGAAGGAAATGAAATTTATAATGAAATTATCAGACTTTAATTATGATTTACCAAAAGAACTAATAGCACAAGTTCCGATAGAAAAAAGAGATGAAGCAAGATTAATGGTGCTAAATAGAAAAAATAAAACAATAGAGCATAAAGTGTTTAAAGATATAATTGATTATTTGCAACCAGGAGATTGTCTAGTAAGAAATAACACAAAAGTAATACCTGCCAGATTATATGGTAAAAAAGAGCAAACAGGAGCAAATGTAGAATTTTTACTATTAAATAGAATAGAAGGAGATACTTGGGAAGTAATGGTAAGACCAGGTAAAAAACTAATGCCTGGAGCACAAGTTTCATTTGGTGATGGATTACTAAAGGCTGATATATTAGATAAAATGGAAGGCGGAAATAGAAAAGTAGAGTTCCATTATGATGGGATATTTAATGAAATACTTGATCAAATAGGATTAATGCCATTACCACCATATATAAAAGAAAAACTAGAAAAAAAGGAAATGTATCAAACAGTATATGCTAAATATGATGGTTCAGCAGCAGCACCAACAGCAGGATTGCATTTTACAGAAGAGCTATTACAAAAAATTAAAGATAAAGGTGTAGAAATAGCAAATGTTACATTACATGTAGGTATAGGAACTTTTAGACCTGTAAAAGAAGAAAATATAGAAGAGCACGATATGCACACAGAGCATTATTATATAAAAAAAGAAGATGCAGAAAAAATAAATAATACGCGAAAAAATGGTGGAAGAATAATTGCTGTTGGAACAACATCTTGTAGAGTACTAGAATCTGTTGCAGACGAAAATGGAATGGTAAAAGAAGTTGAAGGAGATACAAGTATATTCATATATCCAGGTTACAAATTTAAATGTATTGATAGTTTAATAACAAATTTCCATTTACCAGAGTCAACATTAGTAATGTTAGTTTCTGCTCTAGCAGGAAGAGAATATATTTTAGATGCATATAAAGAAGCTGTAAATCAAAAATATAGATTCTTTAGTTTTGGAGATGCAATGTATATAGAATAATAAGTAAAAATATAAAACAAAAGGAGAATAAAGATGAGTCAAGCAATAACATATGAATTATTACATGAATGTAAACAAACAGGAGCTAGAAGAGGTGTAATTCATACACCACACGGTGATATACAAACTCCAGTATTTATGCCGGTTGGAACACAAGCAACTGTAAAATCAATGACACCAGACGAATTAAAAGATATGATTGATGCAAAAATAATATTATCAAATACATATCATTTATATTTAAGACCTGGTAGTAAACTTGTAAAAGAAGCTGGTGGACTTCATAAGTTTATGAACTGGGATAGAGCAATATTAACTGATAGCGGGGGGTTCCAGGTATTTAGTTTAGGAGATTTACGTACTATTTCAGAAGAAGGTGTAGAGTTTAAATCACATTTAGATGGAAGTAAACATTTCTTCTCACCAGAAAGCGTAATGGAAACTGAAAATGATTTAGGTGCAGATATAATAATGGCTTTTGATGAGTGTGTTGAATATCCTGCAACATATGAATATACAAAGCAATCAATGGAAAGAACAACAAGATGGGCTAAAAGATGTAAAGAAGCACATAAAAATACAGAAAAACAAGGTCTATTTGGAATAATACAAGGTGGATTTTATAAAGATTTAAGAGATAAAAGTTTGGAAGATTTAGTAGCAATGGATTTTCCAGGTTATGCAATAGGTGGAATTAGTGTAGGAGAGCCAAAGGAAGAATTTTTAGATATATTAAGATATACAACACCTAAAATGCCAAAAAATAAACCAAGATATTTAATGGGAGTAGGAACACCAGATTACTTAATAGAAGCGGCTCTTGCAGGAATAGATATGTGTGACTGTGTATTACCAACAAGAATTGCCAGAAATGGAACTGCAATGACATGGAATGGAAAAGTAGTAGTAAGAAATGCTACATATGAAAGAGATTTTACACCACTAGATTCAGAATGTGATTGCTATACTTGTAGAAATTACACAAAAGCATATTTAAGACATTTAGTAAAAACAAAAGAAATATTAGGTGTAAGATTATTATCAATACATAACTTATATTTCTTATCAAAACTAATGGAAAGAGTAAGAAAAGAAATAGAAAATGACAATTTGTTAAACTTTAAAAATGAATTTTATAGCAAATATGGCTATACAGAGTAATTTAAAAGAAATTAATTATTTCTTAGAAAGGATGTAAAAATGACGCTTATAGATGAACGCGAAGTAATGTTCGAACAAGAACGAAAACAAAAAATCATAAAGAATATTATAAAGATAATAGCAATACTAGTATTCATAGTAATTGTTTTATTGGTTTATATAAGCACAAAAGATGCAGGAAAATTAAAAGTATTAGTAGATGGAAATGAACAATCAAACTTAGATAGTCAATTGATTTTAAAAAACGAAAAAGGAAAAATATTAGAAGAAAATGGTGATATATATATATCAGTTCAAAAATTGGCAACAATGTTAAATTACGAATACTATAATAGTGAATATAAGAAAAAAGGTGAAGATAAAACAAAATGTCAAGTAAGAATACAAAATGAATATACATCATATATTGCAAATTCTAATAAAATGTATAAAACAATTGTAACAAAAAATACTGATGATAAGGATAAAAATAATACATCTAATACAACGAACACAAATGATGAACAACAAGTAAATCAAAATAATAATGATGAAGAATATGAATATTTTACAATAGACAATAATATAAAATATGTAAATGATGAAATATATGCAAGCACACAAGCGATAATGTTGGGTTTTGATGTATCAATATCATATGATACAAAAAAGAACACAATAGCAATATATTCGCCAGATTATATGGAAACTCTTGCAAAATCAAATAGATCAGATACAGTACCATCAACAGAATATGAATATATAAATAAAAGATTATTAAAATATGGAATGAGTATTGTAAAAAACTCAGATGGAAATTTGGGGGTTGGAAGTTATACAAATCAAGATAAATTAACATCATTTGTCGCAAGTTGTAAATATTCATCTATAAAATTTAATGAAGCCACAAAAACATTAGAAGTAACAACAAGTGGTGACAATAAAAAATGTGTATTACGATTAAATACAGATAATCAAACAGTAGAAAAAAATATGGATTCTCAATATGATGATATAAAAGAAATTGATAATGATTTTAAATATTTTTTAATAAAAGATAAAGAAAAATATGGTATCATAAATTCAGATGGAAAAATAATATTATATCCTTTATTTGAACAAATAGGAATAGATGAAGATTTATATACAGATATAGAAAGTAAATATATTATAGATAATAAATATATTCCAGTAAAACAAAACGGAAAATGGGGTCTATATAGTATAGATGGTAAAAAGTTAATAGATCCTCAATTTCAAGATATAGGTTGTACTGTAGCACAAAGTGGAGATTCAGTAGCAGTAATTCCAAATATAAAAGATAATATAGATGGAATAGTATTTTTATACAATAAAGAAAAATCTTTATACGGAATATATAATGCAGAAAATGGAAGTAAAATTGCAATTTCGTTGGGAGAAGTATTTAAAAAATCTGAAAACAATGAAGAAAATTATTATATGAACTACGTAATAGATAAAGAAAATAATGTGGTACATACATTAAATGCACAAAAAGATATATAAGTGTTGACAAACAAATAAAAAATAGTATAATAAATACATCAAAAACATAAATGAGACAAAGTAAAATATCACTTTTTATCAGAGAGGATTAGTCACTTAGGCTGAAAGCTAATCTTAAAAAAATATTTGAAAAACTACCTCATTGTTGCCATTAATTTGGACGTATAACTTGCGTTAAAAGTATTAATTAAGTTAAAAATAGGATGGAACCGTGTTATAAAAGCACTCCTAAAGATTATATTTATTTATGGTCTTTAGGAGTTTTTTGTATGCAAAATAAAAATTCAAAAGACTATAAAGAAAGGGGAATTTTTATGATAAAAGTAGAATTAAAAGATGGCTCTATAATTGAAGTAGAGGAAGGAAAAAGCATTTTAGATGTTGCAAAACAAATAAGTCAAGGGTTAGCTCGTATGGCTATGGTTGGAAAAGTAGATGGAGAAGTTAAAGATTTAAGATTTGAATTAAATAAAGATTGCAAATTAGAAATATTAACTTTTGACAGTATCGAAGGAAAAAAAGCATACTGGCATACAACATCACATATTATGGCACAAGCTGTAATGAGACTATTTCCAGACACAAAATTTGCAATAGGTCCAGCAATAGATGAAGGTTTTTATTATGATTTTGATTCATCAGCAACTTTTAATGATGAAGATAAAGAAAAAATAGAAGCTGAAATGAAAAAAATTATAAAAGAAGATTTACCAATAGAAAGATTTTCTTTACCAAAAGAAGAAGCTTTAAAATTAATGGAAGGACAACCATATAAACAAGAATTAATTAATGATTTACCAGAAGGAGAAGAAATTTCATTTTATAAACAAGGCGATTTTACAGACTTATGTGCAGGTCCACATTTAATGAAAACTGGAAAAGTAAAAGCTGTAAAAATATTATCATCATCTGGAGCCTATTGGAGAGGTGACGAGAAGAATAAAATGCTTCAAAGGATTTATGCTATATCATTCCCAAAGGCAAGCTTGCTTGAAGAACATTTAGCAAAATTAGAAGAAGCAAAACAAAGAGACCACAGAAAATTAGGAAAAGACTTAGAACTATTCATGACACATAAATTAGTAGGTTCAGGACTTCCAATGTATTTGCCAAATGGTGCAACAGTAAGAAGATTGCTTGAAAGATATATTCAGGACAAAGAAATAAGAATGGGATACAAACATGTATACACACCATCACTTGCAAACGTTGAACTATACAAAACATCAGGACACTGGGACCACTACAAAGAGGATATGTTCCCAGTAATGAAAATGGACAACGAAGAATTAGTATTAAGACCAATGAACTGCCCACATCACATGCTAATATTCAAGAGCAAAATGCGTTCATACAAAGACTTACCAATAAGAATTGGTGAATTAGCACACGACTTTAGATATGAAGACAGCGGAACAGTTTGCGGTATTGAAAGAGTGCGTGAGATGTGCCAAAATGATGCGCACTTATTCGTAAGACCAGACCAAATAAAAGATGAAGTTGGAAAAGTTGTAAAATTAATACTAGATGTTTACAAAGACTTTGGATTTAAGGATTATGAATTTAGATTATCATTAAGAGATAAAAAAGATACACATAAGTATTTTGATGATGATGAAATGTGGGAAAAAGCGGAAGGTCAATTAAGGGAAATATTAACAGAATTAGGAATAAACTTCTATGAAGCAGAAGGAGAAGCAGCATTCTATGGACCAAAATTAGATGTTCAATTAAAATCTGCAGTAGGACATGATGTAACAGTATCAACATGTCAATTAGACTTCTTATTACCACAAAGATTCGAACTAGAATACATTGGTGAAGATGGAAAAGCTCATAGACCAGTTGTAATACACAGAGCAATACTTGGAACACTAGATAGATTTATGGCATTTTTAATAGAAGAAACAAAGGGTGCATTCCCAACATGGCTTGCACCAGTACAAGTAAAAGTACTCCCAATATCAGATAAGCACTTAGAATATGCAAACAAAGTTAAAGAAGCGTTACAAGATAAAGAAGTAAGAGTAGAAGTTGATGATAGAGCAGAAAAAATCGGATACAAAATACGTGAAGCACAACTTCAAAAAGTTCCATACATGTTAGTTGTTGGAGATAAAGAACAAGAAGCGGGAGAAGTCGGAGTTCGTAACAGAAAAGACGGAGACGTTGGAGCAATGAAGCTAGAAGACTTTGTAGAAAAAATAGATGAAGAAATAAAAACATTTGCAAAATAGGAAATATAATCAAAAAGAATACGGACAT
>ERZ773243.2960-NODE-2960-length-13043-cov-2.871035_pt1 | contig 13043 bp, 7 predicted proteins | sample MGYA00580520_ERZ773243 | MGnify/ENA primary metagenome ERZ773243 (study PRJEB29015, sample SAMEA2737747) | human gut metagenome | biome: human gut; feature: human-associated habitat; material: faeces | place: China | collected 2012 ... | reverse complement strand
CGCGGCGAAAGAAATTCTGAAAAGCCTTGGTCTGCGCCAATTCGGTGTAACCTTCGTTTCCTGCCCGACCTGCGGCAGAACAGAGATAGACTTGATTTCCATTGCGAATGAGGTCGAGGAAAAATGCAGAAGCATACAGAAAAATATTAAGGTTGCCGTTATGGGCTGTGTGGTAAACGGCCCCGGAGAAGCGAAAGAGGCAGACCTCGGCATTGCAGGCGGCAAGGGCGTTGGTCTTGTCTTCAAGAAGGGCGAGATTGTCCGCAAGGTTAGCGAGGACAAGCTCGTTGCCGCACTGATGGAGGAAATTGACCGCATTTAATAATAAATCCAAACGGAAAGGAGGGAGACAACTTGACTGCACAGAAATTTGAACTGGTCTTTCAGAAAATTTCGCTGTCCCTGCCGCTTCTGGAAGCCTTTCAGGGCACAGAGGTACGCAAGCTGACGATACATAAAAAGGAACGTACTGTCAGTATCGAGATTACCGCAAATAAGATGATTCCCTTGCAAAAGCAGGAGGAGCTGAAGGGTGCGCTTTTAGAGAGTCTTCCGGGGATACAGGCGGTTTCACTTGCCGTTTTCTATGAGCTGACAGATAAAACTCCCGAAGCACTGGCAGCAGGCTATTGGGGAAGCATCAAAACCCTTGTGAGCCAAAAAAGCAAGATTTGTGCAGGTGTAATTGCGGACGCAGAGTGGAGAGTTACGGAGCATAAGCTGCAAATTCTGGTAAAGCATAACATGGCGTATTATCTGGCACAGAAGCATCTGGATGATGCCATTGCGAACATGATTCATACCGAAACGGGCGAAACGCTTCTGGTGCAATTTAAGAATCAGAAAGCAACCGAAGCGGACAGAGCAGCTCTTGAGAACAACAGGAAAAAGAAGTTTGAGGAGCTAAGCCGACAGATTATCACCACACAGGCTGAGGCAGTGCAGGAAAAAGCCAATGCAGAGGTGGCAGCGGTATCCTCCTCCGTTTCCAAGGGGATTCTGCTTGGCAAAGAAATCAACGGCGCAAACCAGAAGATTATTGATACGAAAATTCTCGGGGAAAATGTCATTATCGAGGGCAGTATTTATAACATCGAGCCGAGAGAAATTCGTGGCGAAAAATATATTGTTTCCTTTGATATTACGGATTTGAGCGATTCGACTACAGTGAAATTTTTCGTGAAGAAAAGTGTTTTTGATGCCGAACTGAGCGATAAAATCAAAAAAGGTAAATATCTGCGCGTGCAGGGCGAAGTGCAGTTTGATAAATATACCAAGGAAATCGATATTATGGCGAAAAATATCATGGCTGCCGCCGCGCCTGCTCCCCGTATGGATGATGCGGAGGAAAAGCGCGTGGAGCTGCATCTGCATACACAGATGAGCAGTATGGATGGTGTGACACCTGTGAAAAAATATATCGAACGCGCGATTGCATGGGGGCATAAGGCAATTGCCATTACTGACCATGGTGCAGGCATTTCCTGATGCGATGAACGCAATCGGCAAATCCGACTTGAAGGTGATTTACGGCGTAGAAGCCTATCTGATTGACGATTTGGGCAGCGTTGTTACCATGCCGCGCGGACAATCTCTGGATGACACCTTTGTAGTATTCGACATTGAGACAACAGGACTTTCCAAGGAAACCGAAAGTATTACGGAAATTGGCGCAGTAAAGGTAGTAGACGGCAAGATTATCGACCGTTTCAGCACCTTCGTGAACCCAGAACGCCCTATTCCTGCGGAGATTACCAAGCTGACAGGCATTACGAATGAAATGGTAGCCGATGCGCCTGTTATTACAGAAATTCTGCCGAAGTTTCTGGAATTTTGCCAGGATGCGGTGCTTGTGGCGCATAATGCCAATTTCGATACAGGCTTTATCCGCCTGAATGCAGAGCGAAAATGTGGTATTGAGGTAAAAAATACCGTTCTGGATACATTGGAGCTTTCCAGAGCCTTGCTGCCGGAGCTGAAAAAGCATAAGCTGGACATCATCTGTGAGCAGCTGGGTGTTTCTCTGGAGGGACACCATCGTGCGGTCAATGATGCCGAAGCAACGGCGGAGGTCTTTCTGAAATTCATTGACATGCTCGTGGAAAAGGAAATCTACAAGGTAGACGATATCAATGTGTTCTCCAGCCAGACAGTGAATTATAAGAAGCTGAAGGCATATCATGCGATTATTCTGGCAAAGGATTATGTCGGCTTGCGGAATCTGTATGAATTGATTTCACTTTCTCATATTGATTATTACTTCCGCAGACCACGTATCCCCAAAAGCAAGCTGATTCAGCACAGGGAAGGGTTGATTCTGGGAAGTGCCTGCGAAGCAGGGGAGCTTTATCGCGCGCTTCTTGATAAAAAGCCAAAACAGGTCATTGAGGAGCTGGTAAATTTCTATGATTATCTGGAAATTCAGCCGCTTGGCAATAACCGTTTTATGATTGAGTCTCCGAAGGTGGAAAGCGTACATTCCATGGAGGATATCATCGCCATCAATAAGCAGATTGTTGCATTGGGTGAGGAGCACAATAAGCCTGTTGTGGCAACCTGTGATGTGCATTTCATTGATCCGCAGGATGCTGCCTTCCGTAAAATCATCATGGCGGCAGAAGGCTTTGCCGATGCGGACAAGCAGGCACCGCTTTATTTCCGCACCACAAAGGAGATGCTGAAGGAATTTACCTATCTGGGCGAGGAAAAGGCGAGAGAAATCGTTATCACCAATACAAATAAAATTGCGGATATGATTGAGAAAATCAAGCCTATTCCCGATGATACCTTTCCCCCGAAAATCGAAGGAGCAGATGAGGAGCTGCGCCAGATTTGTATGGATAAGGCAATTTCCATCTATGGCGACCCATTGCCTCCCATTGTGCAGGACAGATTGGAAACAGAGCTGAATTCCATCATCAGCAATGGCTATGCAGTACTGTATATCATCGCACAGAAGCTGGTTTGGAAATCCGTTGCAGATGGGTATCTGGTTGGTTCGCGAGGGTCGGTTGGCTCTTCCTTTGCCGCAAATATGGCAGGGATTACGGAAGTAAACTCTCTGCCGCCGCACTATATCTGTGACCACTGCAAATACTCCGATTTTGAATCGGAAACAGTAAAGGCATTTGCGATGGAGGAGGCAAGCGGCTGTGATATGCCGGATAAGGACTGCCCTGTCTGCGGACATAAGCTTAGAAAGGACGGGCATGATATTCCCTTCCAGACCTTCCTTGGCTTTGAAGGGGATAAAGAGCCTGATATTGACCTGAACTTTTCTGGTGATTATCAGCAGCAGGCGCACGCCTATACAGAGGTGCTGTTCGGGAAGGGCAAGGTTTTCAAGGCAGGGACGATTGGTACTTTGGCAGATAAAACAGCGTATGGCTTCGTCAAAAAATACTTTGATGCCAGAGAAATCACGCCGCATAATGCTGAAATTCAACGCCTGACAGAAGGATGCACAGGGGTCAAGCGTACCACGGGACAGCATCCCGGCGGTCTGATGGTTGTACCGAGCGACCATGATATTCATGAGTTCTGCCCGATTCAACGTCCTGCGAATGATGTGAATTCGACTGTTACGACAACGCATTTTGATTATCATTCCATTTCGGGGCGTTTACTGAAGCTTGACCTGCTGGGGCACGACGACCCGACGGTTATCCGTATGCTTTATGACCTGACGGGGGTCAATCCGCAGGATGTGCCTCTGGGCGACCCGGAGACGATGTCTCTGTTTGAATCTCCCAAGGCATTGGGTGTGACAGAAGAAGAAATCAACTGCAAGACAGGCACACTGGGGATTCCCGAATTTGGGACAAAATTCGTCCGCGGCATGCTGATTGATACGAAGCCGAAAACCTTTGCAGATTTACTGCGTATCTCCGGTCTGTCTCATGGGACGGACGTATGGTTAGGGAATGCGCAGACCCTGATTGAAAACGGCACGATTACGCTAAAGGAAACCATTTCCACACGAGACAGCATTATGATTTACCTCATCAATAAGGGGGTAGAAAAGAAAAAATCCTTTAAAATCATGGAAAAGGTCAGAAAAGGGAAGGGGTTAACGGAAGAAGATATTGCCGATATGAAGGCATCCGATGTGCCGGATTGGTATATTGAATCCTGCCAGAAGATTAAATATATGTTCCCGAAGGCACACGCGGCGGCGTATGTTATGATGGCATTCCGCATTGCGTATTTCAAAATCAATTACCCCGAAGCGTATTATGCGTCCTATTTCTCAGTTCGTGCCTGTGATGATTTCGATTATTCCTGCATGTGTCAGGGCATTGATGTGGCAAGGGATGCCATTCGCGAAATTCAGGCGAAGGGGCAGGAGGCAACCGCAAAGGATAAAAATAAACAGACTGTTCTGGAAATTGTAGTTGAATTTTATGCAAGAGGGTTCAAATTCTGCCCGATTGACCTTTACCGTTCTGATGCGAAGAACTTCCTTCCGACAGAGGAGGGGCTTCTGCCGCCGTTCAGCTCCTTGCAGGGCTTGGGCGTGAATGCGGCGCAGAGCATTGTGGAAGGGAGAAAGGACGGAGAATTCAATACACTTGAGGAATTGAAGGAGCGCACCTCTCTGGGACGCTCGCTGATTGATCTGCTCAAGGAAAACGGTGTTTTGGACGGGATTCCCGAAACGAATCAGCTTTGTCTGTTCTGATAAATAAAAAATAAGAAATAAAAAAGAAGCAAAAGAAAAAGCAGTCTGCGAAGCATTTCGTAAACTGCTTTCTTTTTTTGAAAATTACTTAAAAATAGGTATCTAGCGCATGCTCTGCCAGCTGCTTTTCCGTATTCGCGCGAATGACAAGCCCCAGAACCAGAAGAATCCGCCGCAGTTCTCTGTCCTCGCAGCCAAGCATAATATCCTTCCCATAGAAGGAGTCATCTGCCTTATTTTCCGCCATATTGGCAAGGTAAGCATAGGTGCTTTTCTGCAATGCAACAAAGCCTGCGTAAATCGTTTCAATCTGCTGTGCCTGCTTTTCTGCATCCGGCTCTGCCAATGCAACATGAAACAGTACACCAATATCCTTAATGGAAAGGATGGCTTTCAGATGATAAATCATGATTAAAAGCATCAAATGGGTGCGGCTATATTTTTTCTTCACCGGAGGGGGAAAAATCTTCGCCTTGGTGTAGTTGTTAATCATAGTTTTTGTAAGGATTTTATCCGTTTCATTTCGTTTATATCGCGCTAAGCCCTTATCCATAAACGTTGTCACCTGATCCATATACAAATCTATGGTCGGAATATCCGCAATCTCGATGACATCCGCGGTGCGAATTTGTGCGGCATAGCGTTCAATCACTTCATTAAATGTGTTCATGGGTTCTCACCTCAATTTCAAAAATATTCATATTCTTCATTATATAGTATTTCATACTATGTCGCAAGTTTTTCTTAAAAAAATTCAGGAATCCCTTGAAATGGCAAACATAATGTGATACTATACCTATATCGCAAGATGTAGTATTAAAAACTACTTGATATAAAGGAGATGAAATTATGGAAACAGTAATCGGGAAAAAAATGAAATTTCGTGCAAGAGATCCACTTAGCGCACTGACGCATTTTATCGGCTTTTTGGCGGTGATTCCGCCTGTTATCTGCCTGCTGGAACAATCGGAAACAACGGCGCAGGCGGTTTCCTTCGCAATCTTCGGCATTTCTCTGCTTTTGCTATATGGTGCAAGCACAATTTATCATACCCTGTGCCTTGCTCCCGAAAAAATTGCGTTTTTAAGACGGATTGACCACATGATGATTTTCGTTTTAATCGCAGGAACCTATACACCTGTCTGCATGGTAATCCTCCCCGGTATATGGGGAAAGGCTTTGCTTGCGGCAGTATGGGGGATTGCAATTTTCGGCATTTTTATGAAAATCTTCTGGATGAATGCACCGCGTTGGCTCTCTACGCTGATTTATGTCGGCATGGGCTGGCTTGCGGTTGCGGCGTTTATTCCGTTGAAAAGAGCCATCGGCTGGGGCGGACTGGGGATGCTTCTGGCAGGCGGCATTGTGTATACCATCGGTGCGGTGATTTATGCGCTGAAAAAGCCTAATCTCGCGATTCTGAAAAGCTTTGGCTTCCATGAGATTTTCCATGTATTCGTAATGCTTGGCTCTGCTTTCCATATCGCATTTATGTTTTTATATGTTCTGTAATAGTATTTTAATCTTCTTTTCGTTGACAATTTCATAAAAAATGTTAAAATAAAGTATCGGGCATCTTTTCAGATGCCTGACTTTTTTAGCAAGAACGAAAAAACTGCCCTTAAGCGAATGGCTTACTGCGGCAGTTTTTATGTAGAAAAAAGAAGAGGTGAAAAAATGAAAAGACTATGGGAATATATGAAGCCCTATAAAAGGCTGGCGATTTTGGCACCCATTTTAATGCTTTTGGAGGTTGGAGCAGAGCTTGCCATGCCAAAGCTGATGACCTTTATGATCAACCAAGGGGTCGGCACAGGAAACACTGCCATCATTACAAAAACGGGGATTGAAATGCTCGTGATTGCGATTATCGGTATCATCGGCGGCATTGGGTGCTTAATCTGCGCAACACTGGTTAGTCAGAGAACGGGGACAGACCTTAGACGTGCGGCGTTTGAAAAGATACAGGAGTTTTCTTTCCATAATATTGATACCTTTTCCACACCGTCTTTGATTACACGTCTGACGAATGACATCACACAGATTCAGCTGGTGATTATGATCTGTCTGCGGATGCTGGTGCGTTCTCCCTTGCTCTGCATCGGCAGTATCATTATGGCATTTTCCATAAACGCAAAAATTGCGGGCATGTTTTTGATTGTGGTGGTTTTGCTTGCTATTGCAGTTTATCTGATTCTGCGTGTGGCAATTCCAAAATTCAAGCTAGTGCAGGAAAAGCTCGATAAGGTAAATACAGTAATGCGGGAATGTCTTGCAGGGATTCGCGTGGTAAAAGCCTTTGTGCGCCATGATTATGAAGTCGAAAAATTTAATGAGGCCAATCAGGATTATAAAGAAACCACCGTCAGTGCGTTTCGCATGATGCTTTTGATGTCTCCTGTAATGATGATTTTGGTAAACGGCACAATCATCGGGATTCTTTGGTTTGGTGGCTTACAGACGCAGGCAGGAAGTATGCGTGTGGAGGAAATCATGGCTTGCATTACCTATTTGATGCAGATGATGATGGCAGCAATGCTTCTGGCGATGAACTTTATGTTTATTTCCAGAGCAAAAATTTCTACAGACCGTCTGGAAGAAATTCTGGATACGGTTGTAGATATTGCAGACCCCAAGGAACCCAAGCAACCGGCAAGAGCAGAGGGGCGTGTGGAATACCGCCATGTTTCCTATCGCTATAAGCTTGGCAGCGGTGACCCTGTTCTGGATGATATCAGCTTTACGGCAGAGCCGGGGCAGACTGTCGGGATTCTGGGCGAAACAGGCTCCGGCAAATCAACTCTTGTGAACCTTCTGCCCCGATTGTATGACGTAACAGGCGGACAGATTCTAGTGGATGGGATTGATGTGCGCGATTATGCGATTCACGATTTGCGTAAGCGTGTTGCAGTTGTTCTGCAGGAGACCATTCTGTTCTCCGGTACAATTCGTGAAAATATTAAGTGGGGCAAGCCAGATGCAACCGATGAGGAGATCATTGCGGCGGCAAAAGCGGCGCAGGCGCATGATTTTATTATGGAACTGCCCGATCAATATGATACGGAGCTGGGGCAGAGGGGTGTCAATGTTTCGGGTGGACAAAAGCAGCGTATTTCCATCGCAAGAGCGTTGATTCAGAACCCGAATATCATTATTTTTGATGACAGCACCAGTGCAGTCGATTCCCTGACGGAAAAACGGATTCGGCAGGCGATGAAAACCTCTCACAGCGGCTGTACAAAGTTCATCATCGCGCAGCGTATCAGCTCTGTTCGGGATGCAGATAAGATTCTGGTTCTGGGCGGCGGCAAAATCGTTGCAGAAGGTAACCATAAATATCTTATGGAAACTAGCAAGGAATATCAGGAAATCCTTGCCTCTCAGATGAAGAAGGGAGTGATGGCAGATGGCGAATGAGAATACAAGAAAACGCCCCGGCGGTCCCGGCGGACCGAGAGGAATGTTTGCGCACGGGAAACCGAAAAACACAGGGAAGACCATCCTTCGTCTCTGCGGCTACCTTGTAAGATTCTGGCCTTTGATTCTGATTTCCGTTATCTGTATTGCACTTACAACCCTTGGTACGGTTTACGCAACCAGCCTGATTGGTGTTGCGATTGATAAATATATTTCCGTATTCGATTTTGCGGGACTTTGGAGGATTTGTCTGGAGCTGCTGCTGATTTATCTGACGGCCTCTTTTGCAACATGGCTTTACAGCTATCTGATGTTGAAGGTAGGGCAGGAAACAGTTGCGACGCTCCGCAGGGAAATTTTTGAAAAATTCCAAAGACTGCCTCTGAAATATTTTGACAAAACCACACATGGTGAACTAATGAGCCGTGTAACAAATGATGTTGATAATATTTCCATGTGCCTGAACAGTAGCATTTCGCAGATTCTGCAAAGTATTCTGACAGTTATCGGCACCTTTGCCATGATGCTCTATCTGAGTATTCCGCTGACAATTGCGACCATTGTAACCATTCCGTTAATGCTTCTTGTGACAAAATGGGTAACAAGCCATTCCAGAAAATACTTCAAGGCAAAGCAGGAGGAGCTTGGTAAGCTGAACGGGCATATTGAAGAAATCATTTCCGGACAGAAGGTTGTAAAGGTATTCAGCCGTGAGGAAGAAGAAATTCATAAATTTGAAAAGCTGAACGATGCACTGCTTGCAAAAAGCGTACGCGCGGAGGTTTTCTCCGGCTCCATCGGGCCTATTATGACGGCAATCAATAACATGACCTACGCCATTGTGGTTGCGGTCGGCGGGATTCTGATGGTTATCGGCAACGGCATGACATTGGGGATTATCTCCAACTTCATCATTTATTCCAAGCAGTTTGCAAGACCGCTGACGGAACTTGCCAATCAGGTGAATACGATTCTCTCTGCTATGGCAGGGGCGGAGCGTGTGTTTGAGGTTCTGGATGAGGAGGAAGAAAAGCCTGATGCTCCCGATGCTTACGAAATGGGCGAAATTGAAGGGGATGTTGAACTAACGGATGTCAGCTTCTCCTATGAGAAAGGACATCCCATTTTGAAGCACATCAACCTCTACGCAAGGCCGGGGCAGACCATTGCCTTTGTCGGCCCGACCGGCGCAGGAAAAACTACAATTATCAACCTGCTGACGCGTTTTTACGATATCGACAGCGGCTCCATCACCATTGACGGGCATGATATTTATCAGACCAAGCGGGACAGCCTGCGTTCTGCCTTGAGTATCGTTTTGCAGGATACCTATCTTTTTACCGACTCTATCAAGGAGAATATTCGTTATGGCAGACTGAACGCAACAGACGAGGAAATCAAGGCAGCGGCAAAGCTTGCCAATGCACATGAATTTATCCGCAGACTGCCTGATGGCTATGATACCATGCTGACGGACGGCGGCGGCAACCTCAGTCAGGGGCAGCGGCAAATGATTTCCATTGCACGCGCTATTCTTGCCAATCCATCCGTACTGATTCTGGATGAAGCAACCAGCAGTGTGGACACCCGTACAGAGGTGAAAATTCAGGAGGCAATGCACAACCTGATGAAGGGCAGAACAAATTTTGTGATTGCACACCGCTTAAGTACCATCAAGGATGCGGATTTAATCGCCGTTGTAGAGCATGGGGAGATTATTGAAAGAGGCAATCACGAGCAGCTAATGGCGAAAAAGGGCTTTTATTATAACCTGTATACAAATCAGTTTGACCAAAATGAAGCAGTATAACAAAAAACCTGCATAATGTAGATTGTATTCTTTTAAAAATTCCCCAAAAATGCTTGATTTATTTTGGTGAATATGATATAAATGTATTTGTATAAAGACACTGATGAGGAAAAATAAGCTTTTTCATTTTCTTACAGAGAGCCGTCGGTTGGTGCGAGGGGGCAGAAAAGAGAAGCAAAACTGGCCTCGGAGTTCTGTTCTGAAAATGTATGACATGAGTAGGATGCAGCGGCAGCCGCCGTTATCGGTTTTGAGCGTGCTTGCTTTTTCGGCAGGCAAACTAGAGTGGTAACACGGAGTATCCCTTCGTCTCTAACTGAGACGGAGGGATTTTTAGGTTTCACAAACAAGAAAAATCAAAAAACACTGTTTTTTAAGGAGGAATTTACTATGGAAAGTCGCTATGATTTCAGAACGATTGAAAAAAAATGGCGTGCAGAATGGGAAAAAAATCCCATCAACAAGGAGGATGCTGTAAAGCCCAAATTTTATTGTCTGGATATGTTCCCTTATCCTTCCGGCTCTGGTCTGCATGTAGGTCACTGGAGAGGGTATGTGCTTTCCGACGTTGTCAGCCGTTATAAGGTGCTGCAGGGCTATCAGGTATTGCATCCCATGGGCTGGGACGCTTTCGGTCTGCCCGCAGAAAACTATGCAATCAAAACGAATACACACCCCAGAGTTTCCACAGATGCGAATATCAAAAACGCAAAAAGACAGCTGCATGAAATTTCTGCAATCTATGACTGGGATAAAGAAGTAGATACCACAGACCCCAAATATTATAAATGGACACAATGGATTTTTGTGCAGATGTTCAAAAAGGGTCTGGCTTATGAAAAGGAAATGCCTTTGAACTGGTGTCCCAAATGTAAATGCGTATTGGCAAACGAAGAGGCTGCCGGTGGTGTGCATGAACGCTGCGGTACTGTTGTAACAAAGAAAAACCTGCGTCAGTGGATGCTGAAAATCACAGCATACGCAGACAGACTGCTGGAGGATTTGAATAAGCTGGATTGGTCTGATAAGGTAAAGAAAATGCAGACCGACTGGATTGGCAAATCCTATGGTGCTGAGGTTGATTTCAAGCTGACAGGCTCTGATGATAAAATCACTGTTTACACCACAAGACCGGATACACTGCACGGCTGTACCTTTATGGTGCTGGCTCCCGAATATGAAGGTCTGGCTGCATTGACAACCGCAGAGCAGAAGGATGCCGTAGAAAAATACTGCTACGAAGCATCTACAAAATCTGCCGTTGACCGTATGACAAATAAAGAAAAAACAGGCGTATTTACGGGCTCCTACTGCGTGAACCCCGTAAACGGCAAGGAAATCCCTATCTGGGTTGCTGACTATGTACTGGCTGATTATGGTACCGGTGCAGTAATGTGTGTACCTGCGCATGATGAACGTGACTTTGATTTTGCGACAAAATTCAAACTGCCCATCATCCCTGTTATCCTGCCCGAAGGCGAGGATGAAGGAAAGCCTCTGACGGAAGCTTACACAGGTGACGGTATCATAGTAAACTCCGGCGACTGGAACGGCATGAAGGCATTCGATGCAAAGAAGAAGATTCCTCACCTGATGGAGGAAAAAGGTTGGGGCAGAAAGACAACCAACTACAAACTGCGTGACTGGGTATTCTCCAGACAGAGATACTGGGGCGAACCCATTCCTCTTATCCACTGCGAACACTGCGGCACCGTTCCTGTTCCTGAGGATCAGCTGCCCGTACTGCTGCCCGATGTAGAATCCTATCAGCCCACAGAAACAGGCGAATCTCCTCTGGCGCATATCGATGAATGGGTAAACACAACATGCCCTGTCTGCGGCAGACCTGCAAAGCGTGAAACAAACACAATGCCTCAGTGGGCAGGCTCCAGCTGGTATTTCCTGCGTTACACAGACGTTCATAACGATAAGGAGCTGGCAAGCATGGATGCATTGAAGAAATGGGCACCCGTAGATCTGTATGTCGGCGGTATCGAACATGCGGTTCTGCATCTGCTGTACGCACGTTTCTATACAAAATTCCTGTATGATATTGGTGCAGTACCCTTCGATGAGCCCTTCACAAAGCTGTTCAATCAGGGTATGATTACAAAGAACGGCAGCAAGATGTCCAAATCTCTGGGTAACGTTGTTTCCCCCGATGAACTGGTTGAAAAATACGGCTGCGACTCTCTGAGAATGTATGAACTGTTCGTAGGTCCTCCCGAACTGGACTGCGACTGGGATGACAGCGGTATCGACGGTGTATTCCGTTTCCTGAATAGAGTATGGAAGATGGTTTATGCAAATAAAGCTTCTGATAAGGCTCCTTCCAAGGATGAAGAATATATCGTAAACAAGATGATTGCAGATGTTACAAAGCGTGTGGAATCTCTGGCAATGAATACTATCGTTTCCACCTTCATGGAATCCACAAATAAACTGATGGATGTAACGAAAAAGGAGGGCGGTCTGTCCAAGTCCACTCTGGAAACATTGACTGTTATGCTCGCTCCCTTCGCACCCCATATTGCAGAAGAAATGTGGCACGAACTGGGTCATGAAAATACAGTATTCGAAGCAGGCTGGCCCGAAGCTGACGAAAGCAAGCTGGTTCAGGACAGTGTAGAAATCGCATTGCAGATTGGCGGCAAGCTGAGAGGTAAAATGCAGGTTGCAATAAATGTCTCCAAGGAAGAAGCGATTGCACAGGCAAAAGAAGCACTGGCATCCAGATTGGAAGGTAAAACAGTTGTGAAGGAAATTTACGTTCCCGGCAAAATCATCAATCTGATTGTAAAATAATAAACTAAAAAAGCATAGCAAAAAAGGCGAGGGAGAAACAATTTATTTCTTGCTCGCCTTTTTTGCTATGCTTTATATAATTTTATTTCAAATGTGTATGCATATATTCTTCGCGGATATCCTGCGGAACAAGACTGCCGCCTGTTGCCCAAGGGATATGTGTTGCGTTCGCCATCTTATCCTCCAGACCCATTTTCTTGATATAAGCCTGTACCTTTTCATCCTTCAGCATGATAGGACCCCAGAAGGATGCACAAGCAGAGGGTTCAATAAAGATATCCTCTGTTGCCACCAGATCACGCATCAGGTCATAAATATGATAGTCCTCCA
>ERZ773243.2941-NODE-2941-length-13165-cov-8.212662_pt1 | contig 13165 bp, 9 predicted proteins | sample MGYA00580520_ERZ773243 | MGnify/ENA primary metagenome ERZ773243 (study PRJEB29015, sample SAMEA2737747) | human gut metagenome | biome: human gut; feature: human-associated habitat; material: faeces | place: China | collected 2012 ... | reverse complement strand
AGAAGGAAGGCAAAAAGAAGATGCGCCAGCTGGGCAGCGTTTCCCTGCCCAGCGAGGCTTTTACCGCCGTGCTCAAGCTGGACAGCGACGACGATTGAGCCCCCGCTTTTCCCTTATAAAATACAGCGCCCCTGTGCACGGAACCCATCCGGTGCACAGGGGCGCTTTTGTTGTTTCGTCTTTTCAGCGGCGGTTGTTCCAGCTGGACAGGGCAATGACCACCGCGCACAGCCGCACCTTCAGCAAGGCCAGTTTGATGCGGTCGTTGCGGCTGCGGGCGTCCTGCAGGGGCATGTCCCGCACAGCGGCTCGCACCGCCGGGATGCGCAACGCCTGCCGCAGCCATGCGGTGCGCTGCCGGAAGCTCAGCGGCCCCAGACAGACATTCTTGATGCCCAGCTGCAGGTCCAGCACCCGGCTGTGGTTTACGGCCCGGCGGCAGGCGGGGTCGTCGTTCAGGCCCCAGTCCTTTGCCACGGCTTCCACCGCATCCGAGAGGTAAAAGTTATCGGCCAGCCGCTCCGGGTGGTAGCTCTGGGAGGCCGACCCCGAGGCACGCAGCTTATAGCGGTAGAGCTTTTCCGGGATGCCCACCACACAGTGCAGGTGCTGCCGGTAAAAGGACACGAAAAACAGCGCGTCCTCCGCGATCTTGTAATCGGTAAAGCGGCAGTTGCCCTCTTCGATGCAGCGGCGGCGGAACAGCTGCCGCGTGACCAGCGACATGGCCGACAGCTGCGGGAACAGCTGCGGGCAGGGGTCGCCCCGGTATACCCCTTCCAGCACCGGTGCGACCTCCGTGCTGCTCACCCGGGTACCATCGGGCGCATAGCGGTCATCGTAACTGCCAAACAAAATCAGGTCGGCGTCCGTCTGCCGGGCCGTGCGGCACAGCACCTCCACCATCTGGGGCTCCAGTGCGTCATCACTGTCCAGAAACTGCACATAGGTGCCGCGGGCTGCAGCCAACCCGGCATTGCGGGCCGCGCCGACCCCGGCGTTCTTCTGATGGATCACCCGGAAGCGGGCATCCTGCCGGGCAGCCGCATCACACAGCGCCCCGCAGCCGTCCGGGGAGCCGTCGTCCACCAGAATGGCTTCCCAGTCCGGGCAGGTCTGGGCCCGCAGAGAATCCAGTGCCGCCGGGAGATATTGCTCTACGTTATAAACCGGAACAATCATACTGATCTCAGGCATGTGCGGCACCCCTTTTGGCGATCAGGCTGGTGTACAGCTGCTGCAGGCGCAGGGTCTCCTGCCGGATGTCGTACCCGGCAGCCCGCACCTGTGCCGCCGCCTGCGCACGGTCGGGCAGATTGCGGTCCGCATCCTTCAGCACTGCGGCCCATGCTTCGTCCGGCTGTTCCAGCGAGATGCGGCAGCTGTCCGGCCGCAGCAGGACTTCCTCGGTGACGCCGGTGGAAAACGCGCAGGGCAGACCGGACGCCTGCGCTTCCATGCCCACCACAGGCAGGCCCTCAAACAGCGAGGGCATCACGAACACATCCATGGCCTGATACCAGACGGAGGTGTCGCTCTGCACGCCCAGGAACTTCACATCCTGTGCAATGCCCAGCCGGGCGGCCTTGGCTTCCAGCTCGGCCCGCAGCTCGCCCTCGCCCACCAGCAGCAGGCAGCTGTCCGGCCGCACCTTTTTCAGGGCCGCAAAGATGTCCAGCAGGCGGGTGTGGTTCTTCTGCGCCATCAGGCGGGCCACACAGCCCACCACCAGCTTATCGTTCAGGCCATATTCTGCCCGCAGCTTTGCCCGCACCTGTGGCCGGTAGCCAAAGCGGTCCAGGTCGATGGCGTTGCGCAGGGTCATGCCCCGGGCATCCCACGCGCTCTGTCCAAAGTAGTAGATGCCGGCCGCCCGCCCGCAGGCCCAGTAATCGGTGGCCGCGCCGGGAATAAACTGTTTGCAGAACCATTTGATCGGCAGCTTGGCGTCCTTGGGCAGACGGGTGTTGTGGGCGTGGGCGATGCGCACCGGCAGGCCCGCCTTTTTAGCGCCTTCCAGCGCAAAAAGCTGCATGGCCTCGTTGTGGGCGTGCAGCACCTTGATCTCCGGGTGCTGGGCCAGCAGCTGCTGCATAGAGCGCAGATAGGCCGGGTAGCTCTGCGGGGCTACGCCCGGGCTCTGGAAGATGCGTCCGCCCAGTGCGCGGATCTCGTCATCAAAAAAGCCGGGCTTTTTCTTGTTGACCAGAAAATCGAACTGGAACCGCGTGCGGTCCAGATGCCGGTAATAGTTCATCAGCATCGACTCGATGCCGCCCCGGTCCATATTGCTGACCGACTGCAGGATGTGGATCATGAAGAACTTCCTTTCTCCCGGTACTGTGCCCGGATGCGCCGCTGCACCTCCTGCGCCGAGGGCGGCTGCCATGTCTGTTTTTGGGCGGCAGGGTCCTTCGTCGGCTTTGCAAAGCAGCAGACCGCCAGCGGGATCATGCGCAGGCCCATGGTACACCAGAAATAAAAGGCCGTGTTGTCGGTGAGGTAGGTCATGGACAGCGGGTTGAGGATGGCAAAATACAGGATGCCGGCCTCGGCACCGTAGCGCTTGATCCAGAACCAGGGCAGGATCAGGTACAGGAACGCACACCAGAAGCACAGCCCCGGAAACCCCAGCTCCACGAACACCTTGAGGATATCGTTGTGCAGCGGGTAGGCCACATCAATGAGGCCGATCTCATAAAAGCGGGTGACCATGGCGTCCACCGCCTCGAACCCCAGCCCGATGAAGGTGGGCGAGAACTGATAATAGGGTTTGGCCAGGCTCCAGATGTAATCGCGGCCCATCATGTTGATGCCCACAGCGTTCAGCAGCCGGGAGATAGCCCCGGTGTGCACCAGATACAGATACACCCAGAACAGGGTCACCCAGGCCACGCCGGTGAGCATGATCAGCTTTTCCTTGGCATGGCTGCGGCGCAGCACCCAGATGTAAAAGGCCGAGACCACCAGCGCCGGCAGCAGGATGCGCTTCATGCCCGCCAGTACAAAAAAGAAGGAGCAGCCCGCCAGCACCCAGTTGCGGGTGCGCTGCTGCTTGGTTTCTTTTGGCGAAAAGAACAGGTAGTACAGCACAAAGATGCCCTCCAGAAAGGTCACCTCGTGGATCTCCAGCCGCTCGGCATAGCCATAGGTGTTGTTGCCCAGCGACAGGATGCTGGTGAGCAGGGAGCTCACGCTCTCGCCCACACCATAGGCGGGCACCTCGCTGAACAGGATGAGGAGGTTTGCGCAGCAGATGCCGATGGTGAACAGGTCGATGCTGAACCGCCCGTACAGGTACACGCAGCAGATGGCCACCACCGTGGCGATGCTCTGATACAGGATCTTTTCCACGCCGCGGGTGATGGAGGCAAAGGCCGTGAAGTTGCGCACCCAGATGAACATGGACCAGGCGGCAAGCACCGCCAGATACAGGATGTACAGCCCGGACGGCCCGGCCAGTTTTTTCAACCGGTCAAAATCGCCCCGGATGAAAAATTCCAGCCCGGCCAGCCCCACAAAGGCCAGCGTCACCGCCTTGGGCAGACCGCCCAGCACCACATTGATGCTTTTGCCTTCGCCCAGCCCGGACACGGTGAACAGCAGCACCGCCAACAGTTCCATCCAGCGGGGCTGGCGGAACTCCCGGCTGCGGAACGGGTCTTTTTTGCCGTAATATTTCCGGGTCAGGATCTTGGAAACATCCTGCACGCGGTCCACCTCGCTTTCCGTGCCGGTGTAAACCGGTCAGTTGATCAGCTGGAACAGTCTGCCCTGCAGCTGCCATAGCCCATAGTCCGCCTGTTCCAGCGCCCGCTGCGCCAGCCGCACGGCATAGGGCAGCGTCCGGGGGTCCGGCAGCTTCGCTGCCCACCGGCGGTACAGCAGGCAGCAGCAGGCAAAGGCCGTCTGCCGGTCTGCCTCCGGCAGACCGGCCACACACACATAGCAGTAATTGGCCAGCTGCAGGATCAGGTTGCAGGCAAACAGCGCATCCTGCGGCAGGCCCAGACGCACCGCACCGTCCAGCATTTCTTCAGCCACCCAGTAGGCCTGCAATGCTTTGGCCGTATTCTGGGAGGTCGCAGTGAGCCCCATTGTATTTTTTCGCCACAAATATACCACAGGTCTTGTCGAAGCAATGCACTTCGCCCGCGGAAAGACCCAGAAATGGATCATGGCATCCTCAAAACAGGTGTACCCGGAGGGGAACCGTACCCGTTCAAACAGGGTCCGGCGGTACAGCTTGCCCCAGGGAGTGCCGGGCAGCTCCACCACATCCAGCCGCCGGGGGCCGGTGTAGCACGCTTCTGCGTACTGCTGCACCGCACCGCGGGTGTCGGCTTCGTCGCAATACTGCCAGCCGCCCTGCACGATATCCGCCCCGGTACGCGCCTGCGCCGCCAGCAGCGTCTCCACAGCGTCCGGCAGCAGGCAGTCATCGCAATCCACAAACAGGACCCAGCGGCCCACCGCCCGGGCCAGACCGGTGTTGCGGGCGCGGGCCGCGCTGCCGCCCTGCTCCGGGTGCAGCACGGTGACCCCTCCCTGCCGGGCGTACTCGGCCAGAATGGCCCCGCTGCCGTCGGTGGAGCCGTCCTCCACCGCCAGCACCTGCAGGCGGCGAGTGGTGTTCTGGTGCAGGATGCTGTCCAGACAGGCGCGCAAAAAGCGCTCCCCGTTGTGCACCGGCACGATCACCGACACATCCACCGCATCGTCCTGCGGCGGCAGCGGGCAGGGCTCCCCGGCATCGCACACCGGCTTCGGGCAGATGCCCGGCGCGCGGGCGGCAAAGGTCTCCAGCTGCTGGTCGGAAAAGCGCTGATGCTTCACGGCTCCCAGCACCCCGGCGGCACAGCGGCCCGCCGTGCGGGCACCCCACGCCACGGCAAGTGCCAGCGGCTCACAGCCGGTTTTGGAACGGACGAGCTGGCAGGCCCGTTGATTCTGCAGCATGACTGCCGCCTCCTTATCTTTTTTACACCGTCTCGTGTGCGGTCTCCGGCTGCGGCTTATTGGCATCCCGCAGCTTCTTGAATGCGCAGCGCAGCAGATCCCGGATGTTGAATTCCTTTTCGTCATCCGAGGTGGCACTGGCTGCCTTGTACTCGATGGCGTAATCCGGGTTCAGGCTGTTGTACTCCTGGATCTGCTCGTCCAGCACTTCCAGAATGGCCTCCGCCTTGACGGCGTTGCATTCCCGGAAGAAGCCCATGATCTGGCCCGCACCGTTGGAACCGATGAAACTCTCCTCGGTGCCAAGGGCCGCCACCAGCCCGGCAAAGTCCCGCAGGACATGGTTGCCCACCGAGTAACCATACTCCCGCGAGAGATGGTTCAGGCTGGTAAACTGGAAGCACATGCAGGTAAAGTGGCTGGGCAGCAGGCCCTGCTTTTCCAGCCGTGCCATCATGGCATCCACACGGTCGCGGTTGGGCAGACCGGTCTTTTTGTCCACATACATAAAGTATTCCACAAAGTCGCGGGAACGGCCCACCACAACGGCCAGTGCGCAGCCCACGAGGAAGAAGAATACAAAGCCGATGGCCAGATACAGCTTGGTGTTGATGCTGGGCCACACTCTGGTGGAGCTGGTGGTCTGCAGATAGTCCGCGCTCAGGGAGCGGTTGTGCTCCATGCTGGTCTGGTTCACGATCTGGTAATAGTCCACCAGCGTCTGCTCGTACTTGTTGATCTCCGACTCGATCGCGGCATGGGAGGCCTCATCGCCGCCCACCCCGCCGGCTGCCTGGAAGGTGTCCAGCAGCTGCTGGGTATAGGCCCGGCGGATGGCGCTGCTGCGCAGGGTCTTGTCGATCTCCACATACTCCAAAATCAGCGAATCGTAGGTGATCTGCTTGCTCTGGTTGTCATCGTAGGCCTCTACGTTCTTCAGAATGTAGTCGGTGCCGCTGTCGTTGGCGTCGTTGTGGTAATGGTAGTTGATCAGGTCGCGGTTCTTCTCCGAGTAGTTCTGGATCAGGCCGCTGAGGTAGGCTTCCCGCTCCTGATACACCTGCCCGTTCTGCACGCTGCTCTCGATGCTCTGGGTCAGGTTGCGGCACAGCTTGTCGGCGTTGCGCACCTGCGGCCCGGTCATCACATTCGCGTACAGCGACGGGATCTCGTAATCGTACAGCATCTTATAGATGTCGTACAGGTCCTCGTAGGAATAACCCGTGACCGAAGAGCGGAAGTTGGGATAGTTTGTCTTTTTATCCTCCAGATAGTTCAGCACTTCGGTGGTGTCGGACGACAGCACGTCCACGCACTCGTAATAGTCGTAGCCGCTGTTCAGCAGGCCGCTGGAGGGGTTCATGGTCAGGGGCAGCTCCACATATTCCTCCGTGTAGATGGTGGAATAGCTGCTGACGATGGCATCCAGCACCCGGCGGGCGTAGCTCGCACCCAGGCTGCCGTCCACCACCAGCGTCACCTTGTATTCGTCCGGGAAGTAGGTAGACTCTTCCCCCTTGTCGATGAGAGCTTCCTGCAGGGCCTTCTGGTCGTCCGGGATCAGCTCTTCCACCGTGCAGTGGGAGCGCACAAGGTTGATGCCGCTTTGCAGCCCAAGGCTCTCCATGGCCTGCGAGATGACCTTGGAAGAATAGATCTCGTCCACGTTCATGGCGGTGCCGTCCGGGGCAAAGCCGTCCTTGATGCCGTCGTGCAGGTACTTGATGTTCACACTGGCGGTGTAGGTCTGGTTGTTTTTGCAGTACCAGTACACCACCACTGTGCCCGCCATGGTCACGGCCAGCACCAGTGCAAAGAACCGCCGGAGGTAGCGCAGGATATCAAACTTTTTCAACGCTGTTCCTCCTTCCGGATCTGCCGGGCGGTGCGCACCATGCACAGGCCGAAGCACAGCACCACAAAGGCTGCCATTTCCACGATCACCCGCTTGAGGCCGATCTGCTGCACAAAGGAGCCGGCCGCATCGTTGAACACCAGGTAGTTCTGGGTCTTATAGATGATATAGGAGGCATCCGTCACCCGCAGTGCCTGCTGGATCTGATCCATGGTGGTTCCCAGTTCCTGCAGCATGGCGTTCACCGTGGTCAGGCCCGCCGGGTCGCTCATGGTCTGCATTTGCTGCACCACATACTGGGTGGTGGTGATCACATCCTGATGGGAGGTTGCCTCCGCCAGGGCACCGTCGGCGTCGCTGGCCATGGTGTCCAGCGCCGTTTTGGTGCGGGACATATAGAACTCGCGGTTCTCGTCCAGCGTGGGGATCATGACGATGGCGCTCATGCTCTCATCGTACAGGCCAATGCCCAGATTGTCGGAGTTGTAGTAGGCCATCTGCTCCTGATAGTCCAGCTGCTCGATCTGCAGCTTGTATTGCAGCATGGCCGTCAGGGAAGAAACATCCGCCGACAGGCCGCCCCGCAGGATATAGGCCTGGATGCGCGGGATCTCGTAGTTGATCACGTTCTGGATCTGCTTGGACAGGCTCAGGAAGGTGTTGCCGGTGGTGGCGTCCTGATAGCTCTTGTTCTCGCTGACACGGGCCGTGAGGTAGCGGTCCAGCTGGTTGGCCCGCAGCGTCAGGCTCTTGAGGCGCAGATACGGCTCGGTGTCAAAGTAATCCGGCATGGTGCAGGAGAACACGCTCTGGTTCTCACCGTAGTGCTCCATGAAATAATCCTTGTAGCTGCCGCAGAAGATCCGGAGCAGCGTGGCTGCGGTCAGGTGCTGGCAGGGTTCTTCCAGCTGCAGGCTGATGCTGCAGCTGGTGGTGATGTAGTTTTCCGAGCTGCTCACGTTGGTCACATCGGTGGATTCCACCGTAATGGCCTTGCGCAGCTGTTCCACCGTCATCTGACCTTCCAGTCCGGCGTTGTACAGGGTGCTCTGCAGCACCTCGTCGGAGGTCAGGTCGGTAGTCGTAAACCGGGTGCGGTTGGGGTTGAGCCCCTGCGATGCCTCGGAGTAGTTCAGGGTCATCTGGGCCGAGGCCACCCGGCTGCTGTCCTGATATTGTGCGGTGCACAGCAGTGCCGCGAGCAGGATGCACACCACGATCAACGGCACCCGCAGGCTCCAGAAGCGCAGCACAGCCTGTTTGAAGATCTGCTTGATCTTTGTCACCACGTCTCCGGGCCTCCTTTCAAGTTCGTTCATCTCAGTACCAGTTCACATCCACCAGAACCAGCTCCGGCGGATTGTATACGCGGGGGATCTGGTTGGAGTCGCCCAGGCCGCAGCCCACGATGAGGGGTGCCCCGCTGTCCAGCTGGTACATGCCGCCCGCATACTCCGGGAACAGCCCCTCCTCTGCGGTGTACAGCCGCCCCAGCACCGGCAGGCGGATCAGACCGCCGTGGGTGTGCCCGGCCAGCGCCAGGTCAAAGGGCGCATCCTGCATGTAGTCCACAAAGGCCATGGGCACATGGTTGATGCAGATGCGGAAGGTGTCGTACTGGCGGCTCAGGCTATCCACACAGTCGCTGGCACCGTATTTGTAAAAGTCCTTCAGGGCACCTTCCAGCCCGATGAGCTCCACGTTGTTTTCCCCGATCTGGATGGTGCGGGTCTCATTGCGCAGCAGCTGCACCCCGGCCTCCGAAAATTTTTCGGCCAGCTGGTCATCCACCCCGCCGTAGATCATCTCGCTTTCGTGGTTGCCCAGCACCCCGTACAGCGGGGCCACATCGGCAAGGCTGCAGCACAGCGAAAGCATATTCTCATACTCCGGGTTCGGGAAGGTGACAAGGTCACCGCCCAGCAGGATCAGGTCCGGGTCCAGCTCCTGCACGGTCTGGATCAGCTCCTCGTTGTGCTCGCCGTATTCCCGCAGGTGCAGGTCCGACAAAAACAGGACCCGCAGCTTTTCCGACACATGGCTGGAGGTCACCCGGTAAAAGGTCACCTGAAAATGACTATTCGTATAATCCGTGTACAGTTTCAGTCCGGCAGCTGCCACGCCGCACAGCAGCACAAAAGCCGCCAGCAGCTGCAGCAGCCGGTTCTGCCACCATCGGCGGCGTGCGCCGTCCGGCGGGGGCGTTCGTTTTATTCTTGCATGTTGCGCCATGCTCTTCTGCCTTTCCTTGTCAATGGGTCAATGATTCATCACCCGCCGGAACAGCTCCGGCGAGAGGGCAAACAGCGCTGCCTTGGCCCGGCGGCGGGGCGTGCAGGCAAACTGCAGCATCCGCAGCCGCTGCGGGCGGTAGCCCGGCAGGGTCCTGCAATCGAACCGCGCCGCGCAGTCCAGATACTTCCAGCACAGGTCATCCTGCAGGCGGCGGCGCAGCGCCCGCGGGGTCACCGTACGGTAGATCTCCGCCAGACTGTCGTAGATGCGCAGCCGGTCCTGAACACGGCGGGTGCTCAACCCTTCCGCGTGCGTGATGGAACCGGCGCGGCAGTTATCGTAATAGTAGATCTCCTGCCCGGTCAGCACCACCCGCTGCGCCTGCAGCAGCACCCGGGGCGTGAACTCCTCGTCCTCGTGCAGGATGCCCTTGCAGAACTGCAGGCCGTTTGTCCGCAAAAAATCGGTGCGGTACAGATGCCGCCCCACTTCCACCCGCAGGCCGCCGGTCTGCAGGCATTTCAAAAGATACTCCTTACCGGTGTAAATGGTGTGAAAGGTGAAGTTTTTTTCCACCGCTTCTTCCCAGCGGGTCATCACCGGTTCCTCGCGCAGAAAATGCGCCTTGCCGATGACCACATCGGCCCGGGTCTGCAGCGCCATCTGCAGCAGGCCGGGGCAAACGTTCTCTGCCAGCCAGTCATCACCGTCCATGAACAGGATATACTCGCCCTGTGCATGGCACAGCCCGTAATTGCGGGCGTCCGACAGGCCGCCGTTGGGCTTGTGGATCACTGTGACCCGACTGTCCTCCGCCGCCAGTGCGTCACACACCGCGCCGCTGTCATCGGTGCTGCCGTCATCCACGATGAGCACTTCCAGCGGCACATCCGGCTGCGCCAGCACCGAGCGGACACAGCGCTCCACATAGTCCCGGATGTTGTACACCGGGATCACGACCGAGAGCAGGCCCTCGCACATCGCTTCTTCATTCCGCATCGTGTTTTTCCTCCGTCGCTCCTTTTTTGATCGTAAGCGTGTGCAGCAGCCCGCGCAGGGTGTCCACATTGCGCCAGTCCAGCACCGCGTTCACCACAAGGAACAGCGGCAGCACCCACAGCCCGAACAACGCACCCTTCAGGCACACCATCAGGTAACCGCCGCCATAGCAGCGGTCAAATCCCAGCAGGTACAGCAGCACAAAGCAGAGCAGCCCGTTGACGCCCAGCCGCACAAAATCGCCCACCGGCGACTCTCCCAGCACTTTGGTCCGGGTAAAAAGGATCAACGCCATATAGCGGTACAGGTGCGCCGCCAGTGTGCCGAACAGGCAGCTCGCGATGCCGAACCGCAGCACCGACATCACCGACACCAGCAGGTTGATGCCCATCTCGATCAGGGCCTGCTGCCGGGTCTCTTCAAAGCGGCCGCTGATGTTCAGCAGCATCCCCGACGGCTGCTTGGCACTGGACAGCAACTCCACCGCTGTGAACAGCACCAGCAGGCGGGTGTCAAGGTACTCGGCATCGGTCACACCGGACGTATACAGCGCGATGATGGGCATCAGGAACACAGCCACAGTTGTGAACAGTGCAAAGGCCGCGGAAAGGTAAAGGGCATCGTACAGCCGGTACAGCCGCTTGAACTTTTCCGGCTCCACATAGAACAGCTGCCCCAGCCGAAAGCTGATGCTGTTGACGATCGAGTAGAACAGCTTTTCGATGTTGGAGAAAAACAGCATATAAATGGTGTACACACTGGCCGACGCCAGACCGCACAGGCTGGAGATCAGGATCGTGTCGGTGTTGTTGAACACGATGCTCGTGAGCTGATGCACCAGCACCGAGCCGCGCTGGGCCAGCGCCTCCAGATTGGGGGTGTCGTGCGCGTTGAGCCACGGATAGTTTTTGCGCATATAGGCCGTAAGCACCAGCACCTGGAACACCGAAGGCACGCAGTAGGTCACCTGCACCAACAGGATGCTGCGGGTAAACAGCAGCGCCAGCATGCGCAGCAGGTTGCCCGCCGCCATGGTGGCCGTGGTGATGTAGGTGATCACATAGTTTTTGCCTTCCACTTCCATAAAGGAGCGATATTTGCCCTGCACCAGATAGCTCATGATGCCCGGGATGCCGTAGAACACCACGATCAGGCTCACGGTGCCGTAGGACAGCACTGTGTTGATGCACAGGGGGTACAGCAGCGCAAACACCACCGTGACCAGCAGATACACGATACCGGTGCGGCGGTAATAGTGATGCGTGGCCGAAAAAATGCCGTTGATGGCTTTCCGGTCGCCCACGGCCACCGGAAGGTAATAGGCCTGCTGCGAGGCCAGGCCCACGCCCGCTTCCAGCAGAGTCAGACAGGAAAAGATCTGCTTGATGGTGCTGTCCAGACCGTTGAGCTCCGAACCGAAGCTGGTGAGGTACAGCCGCGGCAGCAGCAGGCCGAACAGGATCACCGACAGGTTGTACAACAGCGACGAGCACATGTTGTGCAGCACCCGGCGGCGGCTTTCGGCCGCGGTCAGGACCGGACCGGTCGGGTTTTGTGCGTTGTCCATCACACCGCACCTCCATGCGAAGGCATCGCCTTGAGCGGATCTCCGGTCACATGATGGTACACTTCTTCATACCGGTCCAGCATGATGTCATAATCAAAATTGGCCCGCACATAGTCCAGCTGCGCTTTGCTCTGCTCCGGGGTCAGCGGCTGGGCAGTGTCCCGCTCCAGTGCCCGGGCCAGACTGTCGGTGTCCTCGGTGCGGAACTCGGTGCCGTAGTCGGCGGTCACCGTGGTGTTCTCCGGGATATCGCTCACGAGGCACTTCACCCCCAGCGACAGCGCCTCCAGCAGCGAAAGCGAAAGGCCCTCGGTGTGGCTGGGCAGCACGAACAGGGCGCAGTTGCTGTACAGCTCCAGCAGCGCGTCGCCCACCACATAGCCCGTCGTGATGATGTTGGGGTTGCCCGCGATCTTCTCCTGCACGGTGGTGCAGTACTCGGTCTCCGCAAAGGGACCGGCCAGCACCAGTTTTTTGTCCGTGTGGGCTTTCAGATAGCCCTCCACCAGGTCCAGCGTGCCCTTTTCCGGCGAGATGCGGCCCACATACAGAATGTAGCTCCCGGCTTCCAGCCCGTATTTTTCGCGAATCAGGTTGCAGGGCAGCGGCTGGCGCATCTGCACCGCATTGGGGATGAGGATGGCGGTACGATCGTACTTCTCCTGAAAATAGTTCCACTCGCTCTCCGACAGCACCACCAGATCATCCGCATACTTTGCGGCCACCCGCTCACCCAGCTTCAGGTAGGCGCTGGCAAAGCCGCCCCACTTGTCCACCTTCCAGTTCAGCCCGTGCACGGTGCACACCGTGTGCTTGCCGAACAGCTTGGCGATCACCAGCGGCACCGATGGGCCGATGGCGTGGTAGTGGATCACATCGTAGTCCCGCGTCAGGGCGTCAAAGGTGGCTAGGAACGAATAGACCATGGCATTCAGCGACGCCTTCTGAAAGGTAAAGATGCGGCGGGCCTGCACGCCCTCGGTCGTGTAAACATTGTGCCCCTTCTGCAGGCCGCGGTTGTACACCGTGACCTCATAACCGCGCCGGACCATGCTGACTGCCAGCCCGCCGACCATGACTTCCACACCACCCGAACGGGACGGGAAGTCCTTGTGCCCGATCATTGCCACCTTCATACCAAAATCTCCCTTTCCGTGACAGCGTTTGCTGCCGTTCTGCCGGTCGTGGCTGGCCGGCTTCTGTGTGCAACTCAATTGTAACATACCCGCAACACCTGCGCAATGTTTCCGTGCATTGTTTTGGCAAAAATCCCCGCAGAGCCTGCATTTTCTCCATTGACCGGGCCGTACCTGCGCCAAATGTTTAACAAAGTTTAAGGCGTTCCGTGCCCCCAAATTGATTGACATACTTTTCACAGGTATGCTAAACTGTTTTTGTTGGTTCTGTGCAGATTTTTCCACAGAGCAGGGCCAAAAATCACAAAGAGACACAAGAAGAGAAAGAGAAGGAAACCACTATGAACAAGATCTCCCGCAAAGGCTTTCTGAAGATCGCCGCTGCCGCCGCCATGAGCGGTGTCACCGCCGGTG
>ERZ773243.2913-NODE-2913-length-13271-cov-4.987515_pt1 | contig 13271 bp, 10 predicted proteins | sample MGYA00580520_ERZ773243 | MGnify/ENA primary metagenome ERZ773243 (study PRJEB29015, sample SAMEA2737747) | human gut metagenome | biome: human gut; feature: human-associated habitat; material: faeces | place: China | collected 2012 ... | reverse complement strand
CGACATTCAGAACCACAATCTGACGCTCTAACCAACTGAACTACATCCACCATGTTTGCGTTTCTCTAACGCGGTGCAAAGATAGATATAATCTTTTAATCTGCAAATATTAGAAGGACTTTTTTTAATAAAAAATGTACTCTTTTATTCCCTTATTATGTTTGTTGAATAGGGAGCGGGTATCCTTAGTAAAGATTTTCAAGTGGTTACGTTCTATAACGGATAGTGAGTCTGTCGGATAATTGATCGGATATAATATGTAATTCTTCTTTCGCGATAATACCGGCCGAGAAGTCCATACTAAACCGTATTCGCAATTGGTGACGCGGGTAATGCTGTCCTTTTCAAGTTCTAATTTAAACAAAATTCCTCCGTCTGTCCGGCGGGCAGACATATTGGAAATGAAATTTCCTAAAGAATAGACTACCGCATGTTGGCTACCTACCGTGCTGTCCGTGCGAAGTTCCATTGGCTGTACTACATGGGGATGAGAACCGATGATATGAGTTACACCTTGCTGCAATAACCAGTCTGCGAGAGAGGTCTGTTCCCGGTTAGGGAGCGATTGGTATTCTTCACCCCAATGTATACAGGCAATGAGAACATCGGGTTGGAGTGCTTTCGCTTTCCGGATGTCCAGTGCCATCGTTTCTTTGTCAATGTAATTCACAATGTTGGGAGAAGTTGCTTTGAGACCGTTTGTACCATACGTATAGTTGAGAAGTACGATGCGGAAACCGTTCTTTTCTATCATGAGCGGATATCGCTGTTCGCGTGTTTCAGCATTGGTGTATGTACCTGCATATGGGATGCGGAGGGAGTCGAGCATGAGAATGGTTCGTTCCAGACCTTTTTTACCCCGATCCAGGCAATGGTTGTTGGCTGTTATCAATACGTTGAAACCCGCTTCACGGATGGCGGAAAGATATTCGTCCGGTGCACTGAAAGCAGGATAGCCACGATATGGTTTTCCGCCGAGGGTTACTTCCAGATTGGCGACGGCAATATCCGCCCGGCTGATTTCTTCTTTGACGAATTTGAAACAATCGGAGTAATCGTATCCGGCAGGAGTACGGGCGGCATTGATTTGTCCTTGGTGTTGCATCAGGTCACCGGCAAAAAGGAGTGTGATGCGGTGGGGAAGAAGGCTGTCATTCGCATTGGATATGATCGTATCTGAAACAACCTTGACTGTATCTCCCTTTTCCTGCGACACAGATGTGCAGGAAAAGGAGAGAAGTAAGAGAATTATGAATGAGAAATATCTCATTTATAAATGGCTTTTTTACCGGCCAACAGCGTGTTCTTCATCAACGAAACAATGGTCATAGGGCCTACACCTCCCGGCACGGGGGTGATGTATGAACACTTGGGAGCAACCTCATCAAACTTTACGTCGCCCGTCAGTTTGAAACCGGATTTTTTGCTGGCATCGGGTACGCGGGTGGTACCTACATCGATAATAACCGCACCTTCTTTCATCATATCGGCTTTCACGAAATTAGGCTGTCCTAAGGCGGCGATAATGATATCGGCTTCCTGACATTCTTTTACCAGGTCACGTGAGCGGCTATGGCAAACGGTGACTGTTGCGTCTCCCGGGTAGGCTTTCTGCATCATGAGGGCAGCCATCGGTTTACCGACAATGTTACTGCGTCCCAATACTACGCACTTTTTACCCGATGTTTCGATTTTATAACGCTTCAGCAGTTCGAGTATGCCGTTCGGAGTGGCAGATACGTAACAGGGCAGTCCGATAGACATGCGTCCTACGTTAATGGGATGGAAACCGTCTACGTCTTTGCGATAGTCGATGGTTTCGATTACTTTCTGTTCGGAGATGTGCTTGGGCAACGGGAGCTGTACGATGAAGCCGTCCACGTCGGTATCTTCGTTAAGTTCGCGTACTTTGGCCAGCAGTTCGTCTTCGGTCACATCGCTTTCATAACGGATAAGGGACGATTTGAAACCGCATACTTCACAGGCTTTTACTTTTGCAGCTACATATGTTTCGCTACCTCCGTCGTGTCCTACAAGGATAGCGGCCAAGTGGGGACGTTTACCTCCATTAGCCACAATTTCTGCCACTTCATCGGCAATTTCTTGCTTTACTTGTTCGGAAATGGCTTTTCCATCTATAAGGGTCATGTTCAATAGTATTTTGGTGATGGGCAAAAGTAGAATAATTTGCCGAACTCTCCAAGTCAAAGGAAAAGAAAGAAAGGAGCTTGTTTTTGTCAAGAGCTGATTTACGTATTCTTAACAAAATAGCCGGCGCTTCGCAAGAAAATGTGTGCCGCATTGTAATCCGGTTACATTTGTATCGCAACTAATAATGAAATGCATCGTGACATTACTTGTTACACATCGTGACATTACTTGTTATGTACCGTGACATGCCTTGTTATTTTGTATAAGTATTGTTCGGAAGTGCCGTAAGCACCCATCCCGGAGTCTTTGGCAAGTGATTTAAAAAAGAAAAGGAGAAAGCCGAAGCTCTCTCCTTTTATAGGTGTTTTAACTGAATATACTTTATGATTACGTCTGTAAAGATACGAAATCAGAATACAATAATCAAGCTTTTAGCCGGAAATTATCAGCGTTTCATTTTAGGCATCATCTTACCCATCTTGCTGCCTGTTACCATCTTCATCATCTTACGGGTCTGGTCGAATTGTTTCAGCAGGCGATTTACTTCCTGAATAGTCGTTCCGCTACCTTTGGCAATACGTGTGCGGCGTGAGCCATTAAGTATTTCGGGGTTGGAACGTTCTTCCGGCGTCATGGAGTAGATGATGGCTTCAATGCTTTTGAATGCGTTATCGTCGATATCGATGTCTTTGATGGCTTTGCCTACACCCGGAATCATGGATGCGAGTTCCTTAAGGTTACCCATCTTCTTGATCTGTGCAATCTGGCTGAGGAAGTCGTTGAAGTCAAACTGATTCTTGGCAATCTTTTTCTGTAAACGTTTGGCTTCTTCTTCATCGTATTGTTCCTGGGCGCGTTCTACCAGCGAAACGATGTCACCCATACCGAGGATACGGTCTGCCATACGTGCCGGATGGAACTGGTCGATAGCATCTAACTTTTCACCTGTTCCTACGAATTTGATAGGTTTATTTACAACCGAACGGATAGAAAGGGCTGCACCGCCACGGGTATCACCGTCGAGTTTAGTCAGCACTACACCGTTGAAGTCGAGACGGTCGTTGAACTCTTTGGCTGTATTTACAGCATCCTGTCCGGTCATGGAGTCGACTACAAAGAGAATTTCATTCGGCTGGATGGCTTCTTTGATCGCTGCAATCTCCTTCATCATTTCTTCGTCTACGGCCAGACGTCCGGCTGTATCGACGATGACAAGATCATAACCTTTGGCCCTGGCCTCTTTGATAGCGTTCTGGGCAATCTCCACAGGATTCTTGCTATCCGGTTCGGAATACATCGGAACATCGATCTGTTCGGCCAGTACGCGGAGCTGTTCGATGGCAGCGGGACGATATACGTCACAGGCTACGAGTAATGGTTTACGGTTTTTCTTTGTTTTAAGCATCCGGGCCAGTTTCCCGGAGAAAGTAGTTTTACCCGAACCCTGCAGACCGGACATCAGGATAATGGCAGGCTGGCCTTTGGTGTCGATTTCAACGGTTTCTCCACCCATCAATTGGGTCAGTTCGTCGTGAACGATTTTCACCATCAACTGACTCGGTTTTACGGCGGTAAGAACGTTCTGTCCTAATGCCTTTTCTTTTACCGTGTCAGTAAAGGTTTTTGCCACTTTATAGTTAACGTCGGCGTCCAACAAGGCTTTGCGTACGTCTTTCAGTGTTTCTGCTACATTGATTTCGGTGATCTTACCTTCACCTTTCAAAATCTTAAACGACCTCTCCAGTCTCTCGCTTAAATTATCGAACATGGTTATATTAATTACGAATTAGGGTGCAAATGTACTAAAATCTCTTGTATTTATATCTTTTTATTCTGCCATTTTGCTTTTTTGAGATAAATATAACTCGTTATCAATAACAAGGTATAGTACACAATCTCAATGGTAAAGCAGATTTCAATCGGTGCTTTGAGCCACATCCCGATGAAAATGATATACGAGCCGTAAATGATAATTGTAATTGTTTCGAGCAGTAAGGCGGCTTGTGTGTTTCCTGTGCCCGAGATACCGTTGAACACAACATTGGCTACCGATGCGATGAGCATGGCGATACAAATCACATAGACTGAAGGGACGGATTCTGCAATCAGTGCTGCCTCACTGGTATAGACGGACAGCAGTAGTTGCGGGAATAGTGCTGTGACTGCTACCAGCCCCAGCATAATAAAGAACGAGAATCTCGCAATTTTATTAATAAGCGGCATTACGTGCTTGATACCTCCCGCACCGATAGCATTACTGACAAGACTGTTTGTGGTGGTTGCCAGTGAATTGACCGGAATCAGCAATACGACGTAGATACTCCGGACTATGTTGGCAATCGCCAGTTCCCGTTGTCCCAGCCGTTCTACGGCAACAAAGAATACGAACCATGTAGCCATTGACAGGAAGTATTGGAGCATGGTGAAGCAGGAAATGCTGAGAATCCGCATCAACAGTGCAGGGTCGAACGAACGCAGACGGTTCAGTCCGTATTTCTTTAAGTCGATAGTGACATATGTGTAGATGAGGAAGAATAGGATAGAGGAGGCTTCGGCCAGTACGGAAGCAATGGCGGCTCCCTTGATACCCATTTCGGGCAGACCGAATTTCCCGAAGATCAGTGCGTAGTCCAGCACGACATTAGTCAATGCCATGACGACTGCGTTAATGGTCAGCACTTTAGTACGTGTGATTCCGATATACAGTGCCCGGAACATAACATTGACGAATGAGAAGAAGAATCCGTAGATACGCCAGTCCAGAAACTCCATTGTCCCTTTGTAGATTGATTCCGAGGAAACCAGCAACCGCATGATGTTGCCGCCGAAAGCCTTGGTGAAACCGAAGAGTAGTAATGCCATTACAAATAGGAACATAACTCCCTGAATCATCACCGGACCTACATCTGTGTAGCGTCCCTCGCCGTTACGTCTCGCAATGACGATTTGCGAACCGGTACTGAATCCGAATGCGATGGTGAATACACATATATAGAATAGTCCGCCCATAGCAGAAGCTCCCAAGGCAACTTCACTTACGTGACCCAGGAACGCCGTATCGGTGACATTGATGACATTTTGTGCCAGCAAGCTGAGTAGTATCGGGTAACTGACACTCCAAATCTGTTTGTTGGTATACATATTAAGCGTTTAAGTTTACATTTTGCAAAGATAGCGCTTTATTCCGAATCGGAAGCGATCGGGTAGGTGAAAACAATTTCCGGACCCTCCGGGGTTTGGGTATTGATTTGATAGGTTCCTCCGAAATGTGTCAGCAATAATTGATTGATTTCGTGCCGGATGACAGTTTCCTGTGAGACAAAGGTAGTATCCGCCAACGGCGAATTAATGATTTGGAAATGAAGCATTTCATCTTTCCGGCTGAGTATGAAACGGATGACGCGTTCCTGTTTTTGGTCTTGCTGGTATTCATACGGGTAAACCAGTGTGCTAAGTATCATCTGTGTCAGGCGGGCGGTATCTGTGCGGACGGGCTGTGACTTCGTTTCTGTGTAGAATCGGACTTGGATGCCTGTCGTTTCATTCTTCATACGTGCCATATAACATGCTTCGTTGCATAGTTCGACAGCATCGTAAACTTGTATTTGGAATTTCATCATTTGAGCTTCCAGGCGTGATAAGTCGAGCACATCGTTGACAAGTCTCATTAACTTTTCTGAGCTTTGGTGGATTATGTTCGAATATTCCTTCCTTGTTCCTTCGTCAATATTCGGTTCGCACGCTATGAGTTGCGAGAATCCTACTACGTTATTGAGCGGAGTGCGGATGTTATAACTCATGTTCGAAAGAAAGCGGTTCTTTATTTCATTCGTTTCCCGAACGGTTGCGGCGGCTTTGCGGATTTCGTTTTCCGAACGTTTCAATGCCTTTCGTACCATAGCCAGACGGAACATGAAAATGAATAATACAAATAAAACAACGATAATCACAGCCAGAAAGATGAGGCGAATCCGGTTGTTGTGCCGTTGTTGTTCCATATTGATTTTATCCAGTTGATAACTGCTCTTTATTTGTTCCATTTGATTGTTTGCAAGCGACATGGAGGCGGAATCTTTAATGGCAAGTGCCTTCTGATATAGTGGAACGGCCTTTTCGCTATCGCCGGCCTTTACCCATATTTTAGCTTTCACCAATAACTGTTCGGCATAGTCGCTGGCATAGTTGTCTTTCAGCATAACTAATGTGGTGTCGATATAATCTGAGGCTTTTTGATATTCACCGATATATTTGTAATATCTGGCGTAGGTGTCGAAATAAAGTACCTGATACATGAAATAGTTGTTTTCGTTCTGATATTCCTTAGCTTTCACCAGATGTTCATAGGCTCTTTGCGGCTGTTGGGTATTCAGGTAATAATAAGCATAGAACAATTCGTTGAACAGAAATACGTCAGAGAAACCGTCTTTAAGAGAAGGATTTTCCTTGATATGTTTATAGAGTGTGCTTTCGAGTTCTTGCAGGTATTTAAACAGCTTGCTGTTATTCTTCATTTCTTTGGTGACAGATACCAATTGCGACAGTACCGAGATGCGAACTACCGGATTAGCGTCCGGAGCAAGTAGCTTGTAGGCTTCTTCCAGTGCTTTGATGCCTTCCTCCCAACGTTGACTGCCGATGTAGGCATTGCTCAGACACTGATGAGCGGCTACCAGTCCCCGATGATTGTTTTTTTCGAAAGCTTGTTGCTTCATCTTGTTTGCCTCGCTAATGGCACGCTCGTATTCTTCGTTGTAAGTGTACAAGTCGATCTGGAAACGTTTGGCGTCGAAGAAATAATCCCATATATCGGATTTGTGGACGTGTGGTTCCATTTGTGTAATCCATTTCGCTACGCTGTCTGTTTTGTTGTGGTTATAATAGTACAATAGGTGATAATAGGCTGCCAGTCCTGCGTATTTATCATCCTTCTGAAACAATGCTTCTTTCATTAAAGTGTCCGAGAACTGGATGCATTTAGGATTATTCTGTTCTATTCTTATAATGTTGTTTAAAGCTACAAGACGGGTTGAGTCATGAGGCAGGTTTTGAAACACCTGTATCAAACTGTCCGTGTTCATTTCATAATCGGCTTTTCCGACAAGAAAGCAGCAACAGACTATGTGCAGTAGTATTAATCGTTTCATCTTGTTTCCTCCTTTCCTTGGTCGCTTTTGTCAATAGGATGTGTAAACAAGAAACGTGAACCTTCTTCGTAATCGGGGTCGATCCAGATACTACCTCCCAGTTGTTCGATGATGAGTTGGCAAATCGATAGTCCGAGCCCCGTACCTTGGGCATTTTCATTGAGCTTCTCGAAACGGTTGAATATCTTTTTCTGTTTTTCTTTAGGGATTCCTGTGCCGGTATCGGTGACAGAGAAAAGTGCCGTATCTTCCGTTTGTTGCTCAAGTTGCAGAGTGATAGAGCCTTGTGAGGTGAATTTAGTTGCATTGATAAGCAGGTTGATCAGTACTTGTTGCAGGCGGGCACTATCTGTCAGTAGTTCCAAGGAATCGAGAGGAGTGGAGAAGCGGACGTCTGCATGGGTCTACTTTATCTTTTCCACCATATCAATGACGTTTCTGCATAGTCCTACTGCATCGCATATTTTGAACTTGAATGTCATCTTTCCAATTTCAAGGCTGGATAAGTCAATCACGTCATTAATCAACTTTAGCAACAGTTCCGAATTTTGCTGGATAATATCATTGCACTGTTTTCTCGTTTCTTCATCAATGGATTCTTCCGTCAGAATGGTGGAAAAGCCGGATAAGGCGTTGAGTGGAGTACGAATCTCATGACTCATGTTAGAGAGGAAAAGGCTTTTAGTGCGAATCGAATTTTCTGCCTGTTTCTTTACTTTTTCTTGTTCTTGTTGCGATTGGATCAGACGTTTGTTGTTCCTTTTGATGCGGAAGATGAAGAATATAATTAAGGAGAGGACAGACAGGATAATAAACCAGCTCCAGTATAAGATTTTCTTTTGCCTGTTTATGTTGTTTAATTCATTCTTGTCAATCTGATAGAGAGTATGCAATTCATTGATCTGGCGCAGATAGCTATTGGCGTCAAGTGAGTCTTTGCGTGCGTTAATCACTTCATATTCCTCACATGCTTCTTCGATACGTCCCATTAATGAAAGAACTTTTGCCCGTTCTTGTGATATCTGTATGTCTTTGTACGAACCGGATTCTTTGACGTATGGCAGTAATTCATCATACGATTGCAATGCTTGGGTATATTCTTTTGCGGCGATATGGTAGGAAGCATATAAGTATTTGATTAACAGAAGAAAATATGGATACGGATGTTTGGCATAGATTCGCTCCATTTTTTGCAGATGTTCCAATGCCGAAGGGAGTTTGTCTGACTGTATCTCATAAAACGCACGGCAACAGGGAAGATAAAAATAGCAAGGTGAATCGGGCCTTTTGTCGCAAAGAGCTTCCAAGTAGTTGATATCTTTCTCAATTCCTGCCATTTGCCGGTTATTGAGCTTAATAAGTATCATTTGAGATAATGCGTTTTTTAAATAGATGTCGGCTTCGGGTATCTGTTGCATAATCTCTATTGCTTCTTCATAAGAACCTATGGCAACTTGTGGTGTTGATGAGCTTAAATATGTATTTCCGATTGCACGTAGTGCAAGAGCTGTTCCTAGCGGGTAGTCTATCTCTTTAGCTTTCTTATACATTGAATTGGCGTTGTCAATAGCCAGGCTGATATTTCCTTCTGTTATTGATGACTGAACCGCCATTGCTTTGAGCTGGAATAAGATGTCGTATCGTTGCTGCTTTTCAAGTTCAGGTGTTAACAGCTTCTCCCATAAGATAATACTGTCTGTGGTGACGCCGGTGTTAAAAGCAAGGTCATACTGAATGAGCGGCTGTAATAAAGACAGACGTTCTGCATTAGTATGTGCAGCGTACAATGTTACCGATATGAATACCGTTATAATTGTAGTAATTATGTGGTGTAAGTTTCTATTCACCGGATGTTTGTTTGCAAGGTTTTATGCAAAAGAAACAAAAAGAGCGAAGACTGACAAGAATCTTCGCTCTTTTTTTCTAATTTATTTTCTTTTGATAATATCACGTGCGCTAGGGCCTTCGTGGTTGGGGTAGCCGGGAGTATGATTTCTGCATCTCGGGTCGGCGTCTACTTTCAGACTGCGGTAATTATCTTTTGACCGGGTGATGTAGTCGTCGAGCATGGCACGGTGTTCTGCAAGAACCTTGGCATATTTGGGATTCTTGGCGAGGTTCTTACGTTCACCCGGGTCGTTCTTCATGTCATAGAGTTCTTCTCCGTTGCCTTCCAAATAATGGGTGTACTTGTATCTGGGGCCACGTACCATACGTCCGGGAGTAACTGTGTATTCATATTCACTATGCCATTCGGATACAACATATGGATGAGTCTTCTTTTGTTTTTCTCCTTTTAATGTCGGTGCGAGGCTGATTCCTGCCTTTTCTGCGGGAACAGGAATGCCGGCTAGGTCACAGAGGGTTGGCAATAAGTCTAGTGTAGGCTGCGTGAGTAAGTGGTCTACCGGTTTTTTCTGATGCTTGATACCGGGACCTGCAAAGATAAATGGTACGTTTGTCATTTCATCATAGAAACTGATGTGCTTGGTCACCATACGGTGTGAAGTCATTCCGTCACCATGGTCGGCAAGGATAACAACGATTGTGTTCTTTCCTGCGGGGGTGGAGTATAATGCTTTCAAAACACTGTCTACTTGTTTGGATACCATTTTTGTATAGTGTTGGAAAGCGGCGATGTAATGGCGGTAATTTTCCTCACTCCAATGGGAGGCTTGCGTCATACGCCGGTGGCTGCAACAGATGTATTGCACCGGGGTAGGTATGTTGTTCCAGTCTTCTACATCGAAATTGTCGGGCAGTTCCGGAAGTGTGCCGCTGACAGGTCGGTCAGTATGTACTCCTTCATTTTCTCCTACGAATCCGCAGATATTATGGGGATTCTGAAAATCGGCAATGCATATGAAAGGTTTTTCCGAAGGATTGCTTAAATAGGAAACAACGTCCTCGCAGGTTCCTACGTCCAGAAAACTATCATTATTGACCGGAAATTCCGGGTCGGTAAATGGCTTTGCTACCGGTTCTTTATGTTTGAATCCTCTTAATGAACCCATATCGTGCGTTTTTCCGAAGTGTACAGCTTCGTAACCGTTTTCCGAAAAAAGGCTTCCTAATGTCGGAACGTTTTCCGGTATAGGTGTATTGATCGGTTCGCTGGAGTTGGAGCGTACGTTAGTTTGATGAGGCATCATGCCACTCCATAAAGCGGCGCGTGACGGTTGGCTGAGGGGGCAGCCTACATAAGCATTGGAAAAGATAACTCCTCTTGAAGCTACTTCGTCGATAGGAAGGGTGCAATCTTGTGTATGACCGTAGGCGCCAACGACGCGTTGTGTAAGATGGTCGCATTGGATAATCAGAAAATTGGGCTTTTCTTGTGCTTGGGCTGCTATGCCGCAAAGAGCCAATCCCATGAAAGGATTAATTGTTTTCATTCTTGGTTAGAATTAAGTGATACTTGATTTTGAAGCAAAAGTAGGAAAAAAGGGAAAGCAAAAAAGGGGGGAATACTTGTTTTGGACGCAAGTGAAAGTTTTTTGTACAAAATTGGAATAAATGACGGGTGATAAAACTATAAACGGTGAACAAACTGCGATTATAACGCATTCTGTTCACCGTTCATTATTTATGGTTTACTGCTAATTAGCTGTTCATGCTCATCAGGAATTCATCGTTGTCTCTGGTTTTTTCCAGACGGTCTTTTACGAAGTCCATTGCTTCGATCGGATTCATGTCGGCAAGATATTTACGGAGAATCCACATACGGTCGAGAGTTGTCTTATCAAGTAACAGATCGTCACGACGAGTACTGGATGCGGTAATGTTGACTGCCGGGAAGATACGTTTGTTGGACAGGTTGCGGTCGAGTTGCAACTCCATGTTACCTGTACCTTTGAATTCTTCGAAGATAACTTCGTCCATTTTAGAACCGGTATCAATCAATGCAGTTGCGATGATTGTCAGTGAACCACCATTCTCGATGTTACGGGCTGCACCAAAGAAACGTTTCGGCTTATGAAGTGCGTTTGCATCCACACCACCGGAAAGTACTTTGCCCGATGCAGGAGATACTGTGTTGTATGCACGTGCCAGACGAGTAATAGAATCAAGGAATATAACTACGTCGTGGCCGCATTCTACCAGCCTTTTTGCTTTTTCCAATACGATACCTGCGATTTTCACGTGGCGCTCTGCCGGTTCATCAAAGGTAGAAGCGATAACTTCGGCATTGACGCTGCGCGCCATATCTGTTACTTCTTCCGGACGTTCGTCGATAAGCAACATAATCATGTATACTTCCGGATGATTGGCTGCAATGGCATTTGCAATGTCTTTCATTAAAATTGTCTTACCGGTTTTAGGCTGGGCTACGATTAAAGCACGTTGACCTTTACCGATTGGAGCGAAAAGATCTACTACGCGGGCAGACATGGAATCCGAATAACCGCCTTTGCAGAGTTTGAACTTTTCATCCGGGAAGAGCGGCGTCAGGTGTTCGAAAGGAACACGGTCGCGAACGAAAGCGGCGTCACGTCCGTTAATCTTCGATACCTTTACTAACGGGAAATATTTCTCTCCTTCTTTGGGCGGGCGGATAACTCCTTCTACCACGTCACCGGTTTTCAGGCCAAATAACTTGATTTGCGACTGTGATACATAGATATCGTCAGGAGAAGAAAGGTAATTATAATCGGAAGAACGGAGGAATCCGTATCCATCCTGCATAATTTCCAGTACGCCTACTCCATTAAGGATGTCATCGAATTCGTAAGGCTTTTCACGCTCAATAACTTTACGTTCCTGCTGCTGTTGTGGTACCGGAAGATTTTCGTTCGCGTTGTTTGGCTGGGCAGGACGCGGCATCGGTACACGCTGCTGGTTCTGATTTTGGTTATTGTTACGTTGGAAGTTATTATTGTTATTATTATTGGCGTTATTGTTACTATTGCTAGCATTATTATTGCCATTATTGTTGTCACGCGGACGGACAATGCGTGGACGTTGTTGCTGTTGTTGCTGATGAGCCTGTTGTTGTGGCTGTGGTGCTTGTTGTTCGGTAGCAGTTTGTGCCGGTTCAGTTTTGGTGGCTTCGAATTTTCCAAAAAGTTCGGTGGGAAGTTCTATCTTTTCTGAAGGCAGATCTTCGATAGGAATAAAATCATCGTCGTCGGCACCGGATAAGATATTGCTTTCTTCGTCTATAACGGGTTCGGCTTTCTTTTGCGGTTGCGGTTTCACTACTACTTTCTTCTCTTCAGCAGGTTTGTTGGCTTTTGTTTTCTTTTCGGGAGCTTGTGCCGGGACTGCTTTTTCTATTACTTCAGGAGCTTTCTCAGTAACTACTTTATCTTCCGTTACTTTAGGAGTTGCCGGAGTTGCAGTTTTCACGCTTTCAACTTCTTTTTGCTCTGCTGCATCGGCATTTTTACGCGGACGGCCTACTTTACGTTTAGGAGCTGCGGTATTTTCTGCTTTAACTTCAACAGCAGGAGTCTCTTTTTCTTTATTTGCACTTTCCTCTTTTTTAGAAGGCTGTTGTGGCTTGGCAGGAGCAGCTTCTTTGGCTTTCTCAGCTTCTCCTTCCTTGGTTGCGGAAACTACTTTGTTATCTTTCTTGGCAGGCGCTACGCGTGAACGCTTTTTCTTTTGTTCTTCTTTGCGTTCTTCTTTAAGCTTGTCTGCGGCAACTTTCTTTGTGGCTCCGGCGATTGCTTGTTCATCGAGTATTTTGTAAACAAGGTCTTCCTTTTTTAATGAGTCTGTTTTTTTTATGCCTAACTCTTTGGCAATAACTTGAAGTTCCGACAGATCTTTGTCGTTTAATTGGATAATGTTATACATATAGTATGGTAAGTTATTAATATTTCTTTTTTGCTGAATTATGGACAGCATTACTATGACTCTCCGGTCACAGATATGCGAGCATACGTTTTGTTTTTATTATGAATTAGGGATGTATATGTTGAATCGTAGAATGTTTCAACGGGGCAAAGATAATAAATATTTTTGGTTTCA
>ERZ773243.2909-NODE-2909-length-13296-cov-3.312892_pt1 | contig 13296 bp, 12 predicted proteins | sample MGYA00580520_ERZ773243 | MGnify/ENA primary metagenome ERZ773243 (study PRJEB29015, sample SAMEA2737747) | human gut metagenome | biome: human gut; feature: human-associated habitat; material: faeces | place: China | collected 2012 ... | reverse complement strand
AGCAGGCCCCGCCCGCCGAAGGAAGCCGTCAGGCACCCCGCCGCATAGGCCGGAAAAAAGCCCGCAGCAGCCGCCAGCAGCGGCAGCAACAGGATTCCCGCAGAGCAGACGCCGCATAGGAACGCCAAAACCGGTCCTTGCAGATAGAGCAGTGTCAGAGAACAAACCACGGAAATTCCAAGGTCCTGACTCTGCGCCAAGGCCAGATAATCCGTCAGGTACGTGGTCAGTTCCCGTTCCACATCCCCGGAGATCCGTCCGGCACAGACAACACCCGCGCCGATCCCGAGAAAAAAGAAAACCGCCAGCAGCAGGCTGTGCAGCCGGCTGGGGTCTGTCCATTGTTCCGCACGATTCCATTTCAAACCGCATCACCTCACCCCAGCCTATGAAAGTGGGACAAGATTTATGTTGCGGTTGACGTAAAACTTTTCTCATTCAAATATAATTCAAATGGCGCCGTTTCGCAAGGTGTTTCCAGAAAATACCTGTTTTTCGGCGTTTATGCTAAAATATTATGTAAACTGTATTATGTCAACCACGTAAATCGCAGCATAAAACAGCACCTTTTCTCTCATTTTACGCAAGATGTAGTGTCTATCCCCCGCAGAATCTTCCCATATCTGACCACATCGAAAAAAAGGAGCGCCGCCCCACCGGACGGCGCTTTTTCAGACGGAACGCAGCTTTTTGTGAGATTTCACCAATCGCTTGTTGGACCGCTTCCCCACCTTTCCGCAGAGCAGCGCCGCCAGCAGCCCGCCCAGCAGGATCAGAGCCAGCAGGATCAGCCCCCGGACCGCGATCCCCTCGCCCCAGCCGCCGAAGCAAAGCAAAAGCAGAAGCAGGGCGAAGGCCCCCGCATTCAGCAGACTCCCGCCCGGACCCAGCCTCCCCTTCCCTGCCGGAAGTCCCCCGGCGAAGGCCGCGCAGAAGGCCAGCGCCCCCAGCGCCTGCGGGACCCTGTCCTCCCCCACGATCCCCTTCACCGCCAGCAGCGTCACCAGCAGGACGCCCAAGCCGTCCACAGCCGCCGTCAGCAGCAGGCACAAAGCGATCTGCTTTCCCGCCGATTTCTTTTTTCCGGACATCCGATCCCCTCCCCCAAGCATTTCTTCTGGAACAGCTTATGCCATCAGCGGCCATTTTTATGACAGGACGCACACACCATATTTAAAACCGCATCGGTCCGGGTTTCAACCACAGCCACAAAACCGCCTGCGGCCGATCGCAAAGCTCCCCATCGAGGCCACACTCATTTGGTCCCTGGAGCGGTGAAAAAGCACATGCATCCGCATCCGATTTCGGAAGAAAACCGGAACCGGGGACAGGGGTGCGGTCATATATTGGGCTGTAAGGAAAGGAGGCGGAGCCGGGTGTTTCGGGGAGGACGGAACTGCATCATTGGAATATTCGCCATCGCCATGGGGGCAGGCATCCTCATCGCGGCCATTTTTCCAACGGGACTGTTGATGTTCCTGGTGGCAACATTGCTGATCGCTAGCGGCTGTGCCTGCTGGAAGCGGTAGAAAGGAGAGGGGTATGAATATCGTAGTATGGAAGGCGCCGAAGGCTATGCGGGGACTACTGCGGAAGCTGTTCAGAATCCAGGCATAAGGGGTCCCCGCCGCTCATAAACTGCACTGAAGTACACTGAGCGGAAAGGAAGGATACCCACATGGAACTGGAATTAAAAAAGGAGTGTCTGGATACATACGAACTGGGAGAGCCGCAGACGCTGACGCAGGAGGAGACCGCGGAGACCATCGTTCCGGATTACTGCCCGGACATCGCCCGGATCATTTCGGCGGAGGGAGTGGTCTGCCTCCACGGCGGCACAGAGCAGGACGGCGTCACCGGCACCGTCCGGGTGACGGTCCTCTACACGCCGGAGAATGAGTCCGGCGTCCGGGCACTGGAATTCGCCATGCCCTTTTCGGCGCAAGGGGAAGGGTTGGCCGGGTGCGCCCATGTAGTGGTGGAGACGGAGATCGAGTTGCTGGAAAGCCGGATGCTGAATCCCCGGAAGATCTTCACCCGCTGCAAGCTGGTGACCCATCTGGCCGGCTGCCGGAAGGTATGCCTGACCATCTCCTCCGATGCGGAGACGGACCCGGCGCTGCTGGTGGAAAAGCGGTGCTGCGGGCAGACGGTGTCTTTGCTGCGGCAGGTGGCGGAAAAGGATCTGACCTTTTCGGAGACCATGTCCCTGTCGCTGGGCCGGGAGGGTGCGGCGGAGCTGCTCCACTGCCGGGCCAACGGCATCGTGACGGAGACTAAGGCCATTGGCAACAAGCTGATCTTCAAGGGGGTCTTTTTGGTTTCCGCACTGTACCGCACCATCGGCGGGCAGCTGGCCTCCGCCAGCGCGGAGCTGCCCTTTTCACAGATCATGGAGACGGATAGTGCGGAGGAAAATACCCAGGTGTCCATGCGCCTGCGGATCACCGGGACGGATATTCAGATCGACGGCTCCGATGACGAGGGCCGCCAACTGTCCGTGACGGTCTACTATCACACCATGGCCTTTCTGCGGGAGACACGGGAGGTCACGCTGCTGACGGACCTCTACTCCACCGCTTACGAGACCCGCTATGAGCCAAGTCAGCTGGATCTATGCAGCCTGTATGAGTCCGTGACCCGGCGGCAGACCGTCCGGGAGGTGCTGGAGATCGGCGTGGCGGCGGAGGCGGTGCTGTCCCTGTGCGCCGACTGCGGGGCGGTGTCCGTCAGCCGGGAGGGAGAAATTACTCAGCTGCGGACGGCGGTGACGGTCCGGGCGCTGTATCTGGACGAGGGAGGCGCCTGTTTGTCGGCAGAGCGCTGCATCGACGTCTGCTGCCCCATGGAGCTGCCAAAGGACTGTACCGTGTCCGCCCGTGCCTTCTGTGGGGAGGAAATTCAGGGAACTTTGGGAGACCGTGGCATCGAGGTCCGATTCCCGGTTGATTTTCAGGTGGAGGTCTGCGGCCGGTGCCGCAAGCTGTGCGTGGCCTCCGCCGTGCTGGACGAGAGTACGCCCAAGGACCTGTCCAACGCGCCATCCCTGATTTTGCGCTGCGTGGGGAAGCAGGAATCCGCGTGGGAGGTGGCGAAGCGCTACAACACCACCATCGCGGACATTTTAGCAGCAAATCAGTTGGAGCAGGAATCCGAGATCCCCTGCGAACGGCTCCTGCTGATTCCGAAAAAGAGGGCGTAAGAAATCGAAGCCAATCCCAAACAGAAGTCCGCAAAAAGTCCGGTACGTGTCTCTTTCAAAAAAGAATCGTGCAGCCCCCTCGTTTTGGCTGCCAACGCAAAAAGGCTTGCTGTCGATTGACAGCAAGCTTTTTTAGTCTCTGTATCGGATCGCAACAGGGCGACAGTTGGGCCAGTGGTTCCCACATGGGATCATGAGCACTCCACCGCGACCTTGATCACGTTGTCTCGCCGGTTTTCAAAGAGCTCGTAGGCCTCTTCGATCCTGCTGAGGGGATAGGTGTGGGTGATGAGCGGCTCGGTGTCCAGTTTCCCCTCCGCGATGAGACGCAGCGTTTCCTCGCAGTTGCAGCCGTCCACGCCACCGGTCTTGAAGGTGAGGTTCTTGCCGTACATATCCGGCAGCGGCAGGACCTGGGCCTTGTCATACAGTGCCACCACCGTCACGATGGCGTTGGGTCTCGCGCACTCCCAGGCCAGACGGAAGGTAGATTCCGCGCCGGCCACCTCCAACACCACGTCCGCGCCGCCGTGGTCGCTGTTGGTGCGTACAAAATTCAGGCACTCGTCCGGCGAGACCGTCAGCACCTCCGGATAATGCTTGTTGATGAAGTGGACGCGGCTCTCATCCTTTTCGCAGACAATGATGCGCTTCGGCTGTTTCAGCATCACGCAGAGCAGCGTGCAAATTCCGGTGGGGCCCGCTCCGAGGATCAACACGGTGTCCTCCGCTGTGATCTCAGAAATACGAGCCGCCCAGAAGCCGGTGGCGAGGACGTCCCCCACCAGCAAAGCCTGCCGGTCGGTGACGCCGTCTGGAATCTTGTTCAGACCCTGATCGGCGAAGGGCACCCGCACGTATTCCGTCTGGCCGCCGTCAATGCGGCAGCCCAAGGCCCAGCCGCCGTTTTCATCGGTACAGTTGTTTACAAAGCCCTTCTTACAGAAAAGCACTCACCGCAGAAGGTCTCCACATTCACCGTCACCCGGTCCCCCGGCTTGACATGGGTCACGGCGCTGCCTACCGATTCCACAACGCCCACCATCTCATGTCCCACCGTGATGCCGGGAACGGCCCGGGGAACGCTGCCATGCTTGATGTGCAGATCGCTGGAGCAGATGCTGGCCAGCGTCACCTTCACAATGGCGTCCCGCTCGTGCAGCAGCACCGGCTTCGGCTTTTCCAGCAATGCAAATTTTCCCTTTTCAACGTATGTGTAAGCCTGCATTTCCTGATCCTTCCATTCATTTCAGTTGATTGATATATGTTACCACAGCACACCGTTTTCCGCAAGGAGAAGCAGGCCTGATGAGAACGCAGCGGCTTACGCAGCGCTCTGATTGCGAGCCGGAGTGTTTCCAACCATTTTGACGCAGAAAAGCGCCCCGCTTGTGAGACTGGCATATCTCACAAACGGGGCGCAAATATGGGGCGTACTTATTTCCGCTTTTCCTGCCATTCCCGCAGAGGTTTCAGTTCCTCGAACAGACGCAGATAACTCTGATACCGGCTGGGCTGGAGTTTCCCCGCTTCCAGCGCTTCCCGCACGGCGCAGCCCTTTTCCTTGGTATGGCTGCAATCCAAAAACTGGCACTCCCCCAAATAGGGAGCGAACTCCCGGAAGGTCTCAGGCAGGCGGTGTTTCAGTTCCAGATTCAGTTCCTCCGTTTCAAAGGAGGAAAATCCCGGTGAATCCATGATCTCCGCCCCGCAGCTCAGACGGAACAGCTCCACATGGCGGGTGGTATGGCGTCCCCGGCCCAGCGCCGTGCTGATCTCTCCGGTCTTTAGCTGGAACGCCGGGTCCAGCGCGTTCAGGATACTGGATTTCCCTACGCCGGAGTTACCTGTAAAGGCAGATAGCTTACCAGTGATCAGGGGGATCAGTTCCTCCAGACCCTCTCCGGTCTCCGCGCTGATCCGCAGTGTCGGGAACCCGGCGGCGGTATAGATGCGGTACAGCTCCTCTGCCGGGTCCAGATCGCACTTATTCAGCAACACCACCACCTCGCAGCCCTTCAGGGCAGCGATGGCCGCAATGCGGTCGATGAGAAAGGGGTCTGTTTTGGGGATGGCGGCGGAGCCGATCACCACCAACTGGTCGATATTCGCCACTGCCGGCCGTTCAAAGGCGTTTTTCCGGGGGAGGATAGACTCCACGAACCCCTCGCCGTTTCCCAGCTCCCGGACCGTCACCCGGTCCCCCACCAGAGGGGACAGGCCCTCCTTCCGGAATTTTCCCCGGGCACGGCAGGTCAGCACCTCCGCGCCGGTATCCACATAGTAAAAGCCGCTGAGGGCTTTTTGAATCCGTCCCTCTGCCATCGTATCAATCAAAGCTCCGCTCATAGGATTGCTTCTGATCCAGCACGCCGTCAAAGTAGACCTTCACCATTTTCCGGCCCGTGCCGTAAAGGGTGGTGCTCACGGCTCCGTCCGCCTCGTAGACAGTCTCGCTGTACTGGGGATTCGGCTCGTCGCCCACATAGATCTCCACCTTGACAATGTCCTTTCCGTTCTGGGGAATGTCCACCGTGATGGGCAGGGCACTGCTGGCCAGTCCCGCACTGACCCGGAACTTGATGGTCGTCCACTCCGGCACGGTCTCGCCGCTGGCCGGACTCTGCCAGACAATGGTGCCGCCGGGCTTGTCGCTGTCCACTACCTCCACATCTGCGGCGTCGCAGGTCAGCTTGTAGCTTTCCAGCTGGGACAACACGCTGTCAATGCTCATTCCCACAAAGGGCAGGACCGTTACCGGTTTGATGTCCGGGCCCTTGCTGAGGATCAACTTTACGGTATCGCCCTTTTTCAGGATCTCGCCCTGAGCCGGCTCCGTCTTGATGACGTACCCCTCCGTGATCTCCTCGGAGAACTGCTTCAATTCCTCCGGGGCCTCCACGGTCAGCTCCAGATTGTATTCCTTGTTCAGCTTTTCCAGCAGGATACGGGCGTCCTGCTCGGATTTGTTTTCCAGATCCGGCACCTCGCCGGTCTCCTCACCGGCGCTGACCCACACCTGGATCACCAGCTGGCTGCCCTTCCGGGTCTCCCCCTTCTTGGGGTCCTGCCGGAGGATGTGGCCCTCCGGCACGTCGGTGCTGAACTCAGAGCCGGCCTTCTGGATCTCAAAAACACCTTCGATCCGGGGATCGTCCTCCGCTTCCTCGATGGTCATGTTATACAGATCCGGCACCTGATACTGGTCCACCACCGCCGGGGCAAAGGAGCCGAGGATGGTCTTGAACAGCACGATCACCACGGCTACCGCCGCCACCGTCACGGCACTCACCAGCACACCCCGCTTGCCGCTACCGGTGCGGCGGGGCTCCTCGTCCTCGTCCCGTTCCCGGCGGGGATAATTCCGCTCCGGCTGATGGACGGGGATGGTCACCGTATGGCTGGGCATGGTGCGGATGGTCCGGGTAGGCTCGTCATTCTCCTCCGGGCGCAGGTCCGAAAGGTCGAATTTCATCTCCACCTCCGGATTCTTCCGGAAGGCCTCCAGATCCGCGATCATGGCGTCCGCCGACTGATAGCGGTGCTCCAGATCCGGGGCCATGGCCTTCATGCAGATCAGTTCCAACTGCTCGGGAATATCGGGATTGATCTCCCGCGGAGCCAGCGGAATGGAGCTGAGGTGCTGGATGGCCACAGAAACGGCGGACTCTCCTTCAAAGGGCAGCCGTCCGGTGAGCATCTCATAAAGCACCACGCCGGAGGAATAGATGTCGCTGCGGGCGTCCGGCCGGTCGCCCCGTGCCTGCTCCGGAGAAATATAGTGGACGGAGCCAAGGGCTTCCTGCGTCAGGGTCCGGGCGGAATCCGCCAGACAGGCGATGCCGAAATCGGCCACCTTCACGCTGCCGTCCCGCAGGACCATGATGTTCTGGGGCTTGATGTCCCGGTGGATGATGCCACGGCTGTGGGCGTGGCTGAGGCCCCGCATGATCTGGGTGATGAAGTGCAGAGACTCCCGCCAGTTCAGCTGGCCCCGCTTTTCCATATACTGCTTGAGGGTGATGCCGTCGATCAGCTCCATGACGATATATTCCATATCGCCGCCCCGGGACACATCGTACACCGATACGATGTTGGGGTGAGACAGCTGGGCAACAGCCTGCGACTCCGCGTTGAACCGGCGGCGGAACTCCTCGTTCTGCGCCAGATCGCTTTTCAGAATTTTGATCGCCACCAGACGGTTGAGGCGATGGCACTTTGCCTTGTAGACGATCGCCATGCCGCCTGTGCCGATGCGCTCCAGGATCTCATAGCGGTTGTCCAGCATTTTTCCAATGTATTGATCCATACGTCTCCCCCCTTCTTACAGCTTCTGCATCAGGACTGCCGTCACGTTGTCCGGTGCGCCCTGACTTTTGGAAATATGCAGCAGCCGGTCCAGACAGGTATCCAGATCGCCGCCGTGGACGATCTCAAAGAGCATTTCCTGATCGGTAACGGTGTTCACCAGTCCGTCGGTGCACAGCAGGATAAAGTCCCCCTGCTCCATAGGGCGGATATACCCGTCGCAGGCAGCGTTGGTATCCCGGCCCAGAGCGCGGGTGATGAGGTTCCGCCCCGGATGGCGGCGGGCCTCATCAGCGGTGATGTCGCCGTGGTCCACCATGGTCTCCACCAGAGAGTGATCCTTGGTGATGCGGGTGATCCCCGCCTCCGTGATGTAGTAGGCCCGGCTGTCGCCCACGTTGGTGATCACCGCGCCGTTCTCATAGGCCACAGCGGCAACCAGAGTGGTACCCATATTGGCAAGCACCGCCTCAGCCTCCGCCCGCTCCGCCACGGCCCGGTTGGCCATGGCCACCGCGTAGGCAGAAGCCTCCCGGAGCTGCTCCGGGGTCATATCCGGTTTCAGGGCCTTCTCCATCTCCGCCGCGTAAGTCTCCGACGCCAGCGTACTGGCAAGCCGGCCGCCGGCGGCGCCGCCCATACCGTCGCACACCACACAGATGTCACCGTTCCGGGCGATCCGGTAAGTATCCTGATTTTCCTTTCGCACAAGGCCAGTATCCGTAACGGCCCAGGTTTTTATCATGATTCAGCCGCTCCTTTTTTCCGTTCTTCCATTTCCTTCCGCCGCAGCTGGCCGCAGGAGGCGTCAATATCTCCTCCGAGGCTCCGCCGCACCGTGGCGGTCAGACCGTGAGACTCCAAGCGCTTCTGAAACGCCGCTACCCGGCGGGAGGGTTTCAGAGGACTCTCCGCCACATCGTTCAGCGGGATCAGGTTCACATGCCCCGGCATCCCCTTCAGCTTTTTGGCGATGAGATCCGCCTGCCAGTCGTGGTCATTGACATCATCGATCATGGCGTATTCAAAGGAGATCCGCCGCCCGGTCTTTTTAAAGTACCGGTGGCAGGCGTCAAACAGCTTTTCCACGTCATAGGCCCGGTTCACCGGCATGATTTTGGATCGTGTCTCACTGTCCGGCGCGTGGAGGGAAACCGACAGCGTCAGCTGTAATTCCAGGTCCGACAGCCGGTCAATGCCGGGGATCACGCCGCAGGTGGACAGAGAGATGTGCCGCATACCGATGTTCAGCCCGTCCGGGTGGTTCACCAGCTCCAGAAACCGCAGCACGTTGTCCAGATTGTCCAGCGGCTCACCAATGCCCATCAAAACGATATTGGAAATGGGCAGGCCGGAGTCCTTCTGGGCAAAGATCACCTGATCCAGAATTTCAGACGGTGTTAAGTCTCTCACCTTGCCAGCAATGGTAGACGCGCAAAAAGCGCACCCCATCCGGCAGCCCACCTGTGAGGAAACGCAGACGGTGTTGCCGTGGTGGTACTGCATGACCACCGTCTCGATGCAGTTGCCGTCCAGCAGTTCCCACAGGTACTTGATGGTGCCGTCCAGCTTGGAGACCTGCTTACGGGCCACGGAGGGCGCTGTGATATAGCACTGCTCCTTCAGCTTCTCCCGGAGAGGCTTGGAAAGGTTGCTCATCTCGTCAAAAGAGGTGACGCCCTTATGGAGCCAGGTAAAGACCTGCTTGCCCCGGAAGGCCGGTTCCCCCATCTCCTTCAGGGTCGCCGTCATTTCCTCCAGGGTCTGGGATTTCAAATCGATCATATCGTCCTCGTTACTTCCGCTTCATGCGGCAGATGTAAAAGCCGTCGGTACCGTGGCGCTGGGGCCAGAGGGTCAGCTGCCCCTCCGTCTCCCCCACCGGCTCCGGCAGGGTGAAGCCGTCCCGGCGGAAATCGCTGTGCTCCGTCAGGAAGGCATCCGTCACCTGCTCGTTTTCCTCCGGCAGAATGGTACAGGTGGAATACACCAGCACGCCGCCGGGGGCCACATACCGGGCGGCGTTGTCCAGCAGCGCCGTCTGGATCACCGGCAGGGTGAACAGATCGTCTGCCTTTTTGTAGCGGACGTCCGGTTTCTTCCGGATGATGCCCAGACCGGAACAGGGAGCGTCCACCAGCACCGTGTCAAACCGCTCCGCCCATTCCGGGCGGAACACCCGGCCGTCTCCGGCGGAGGTGGTAATAGAGGTCAGGTCCAGCCGGGCCGCGCCCTCCTGAATTCGTTTCAGCTTGTTTTCGTGGAGGTCGCAGGAGACGATCTCCCCCTTGTCCTCCATGGCAAAGGCGGCGCTGAAGGACTTGCCGCCGGGGGCGGCGCAGAGATCCAGCACCTTTTGTCCCGGCCGCACGCCGGCGATCAGGGACACCAGCCGGGCGGCGGGGTCTTGCACCAGCAGTTTACCCTCCCGGAAGGGGGCCAGTGTGGTCAGGTCTCCGGCTCCGGTCAGTTCCAGACAGCCGGAAACCCAGGGGTGGGGCTTCGCGGTCACGCCCCAGCCTTCCAGTTCCTTTATCAGGCTTTCCGCATCGGTTTTCAGGGGGTTGACCTGTACCGTCAAAGGCGGGGTATCGTTATTCGCCGCCAGGAATGCTTCCGTCTCCTCCCGGCCTAAAATCGACAGCAGCCGCTTCACCAGCCATTTGGGATGACTGTACCGGATGGAGAGGTATTTTGCCTCGTCCCGCTCCGGGATGGGCGGCAGCGCCGTCTTATTTTGAGCGATCTTGCGGAGCACCGCGTTCACAAGGCCGGACGCCTGCCCTCTGCCGGAGATCTTCGCCAACTCCACGGAGGTGTTCACCGCCGCGCTGTCCGGCACCCGATCTAAATATAAGATTTGATATGCACCCAGACGCAGGATCTCCAGCAGCGGCGGCTGAAGATGGTCCGGCTTCTGGGAGCAGTACGCGCTGAGATAAAAATCAAGCAGCTGCTGGTTCTGGACCACGCCGTAAACCAATCGGCTGCACAGCGCCGCCTCCGGGCCCACCAGACCGTCCCGGCCTAACTGAGCTTTCAGGGCGGCGTCCGCCCAGGCATGGTTATTCCGACAGGACATCAGGACCCGCAGGGCCGTTTCCCGGGCGCCCATCAGTTGTCCCTCCGTCCGCGGTTATTGCGGCCCACAAAGATGAGCACATAGCGCAGCAGCTGCAAGGCGGACATCAACAGCGCAGCCACATAGGTCAGCGCAGCCGCCTTCAGCACCTTCCGTGCGCCGGGAAGCTCATCGTCATACAAAAGCTGTTCGTTTTCCAGCGTCTGCAAGGCCCGGTGGGAGGCGTTGAACTCCACCGGCAGGGTAATAAGCTGAAAAATCGTGGTCAGGGAAAACAGCAGAATACCCACGAAAAACAGAGATTGGCTGTACAGGACCATGCCCACCAGCAGCAGGATGAAAGAAAACTTGGAGCCGATCTGGGTGGCGGGGATAATGGCCGTCCGCAGCCGCACCGGGCCGTAGTTTTCCGCGTACTGCACGGCATGACCGGCCTCGTGGGCCGCCACGCCCACCGCCGCGATGGAGGTGGAGTTGTAGACATTTTCCGACAGGGAAATGCTGTTGTCACGGGGATCGTAGTGATCCGTCAGGTTGCCGGAGCAGGGCCGGATCGCCACGTTGTAGACGCCGTGGGCCCGCAGCACCGCCTCCGCCGCCTGCGCGCCGGTGAGACGCCGCCGGTTGGCGACGCCGCTGTACCGCTTGAAGTTTCCGCTGACCTGCGCCTGCGCCCACAGGGACAGCAGGAGCACCGGGATCAGCAAAATGCAGTAGATATTATTCGCAAAAAAATCGCCGTAACCGCCGTAATAACCGTAGTAAGGCATGGCGTTCCTCCAATCAGATATTCATGGGATGGCCCAGCAGATAGGCCGCCGCGCTCATGCGTTTGCCGCCCTCCGCCTGAAGCTCCGTGATCCAAAGGCTCTGCCCGTCGCCGCAGGCCACCTCGATGCCCTTCTTTCCGGCGGAAAGCAGCGTACCGGGCGTCTTGTCCGTAGCCGTGCCAACGGCTGTTTTGTAAATTTTGAACCGCTGGCCCGCCAGTTCCGCCGTGGCGCAGGGCCAGGGGATCAGTCCCCGCACCTGATTGCGGATGACCGCCACAGGCTTCGTCCAGTCAATAGGAGACAGCTCACGGGACAGCATGGGCGCAAAGGTGGCCTGTGTGCTGTCCTGCGGGGTCCGGGGGGCGGTCCCCGCCGCCAGCAGAGGAAGGGCCTCCGCCAGTGCCTCCGCACCGATCTCCGCCAGCCGATCCCACAGGGAGGGCAAGTCCTCCTCCGGGTCAATGGGCGTTTTCGCCGTGAGGATCACATCGCCGGCGTCCAGCTCCTCCGCCATATACATGATGGAAACGCCGGTCTCCGCGTCGCCGTTGAGCATGGCCCAGTTGATAGGGGCAGAACCCCGGTATTTGGGCAGCAGGGACGCATGGACGTTCACGCAGCCAAGGGGCGGCACATCCAGAATATCCTTGGGCAGGATGCGGCCATAGGCCACCACCACGATCAGCTCCGGGGCCAGAGACTTTACCAGCTCCAGAGCCGTGCCGTCCCGCAGTTTGGTCGGTTGGTACACAGTCAGGCCCTGTGACAAGGCGTACTCCTTCACAGGGGAGAAGGTCACTTTGTTCCGGTTCCGGGGCTTATCCGGCTGGGTGAACACACCGCAGATCTCGTGGCCGTCCTCCACCAGTCGCTTCAGAGACACCGCCGCGAAATCCGGCGTGCCCATAAACAGGATGCGCATTATTCCTCGTCCTCCAGATATTCCTTCAGCTCCTCCTCGGTGAGGAAGTGGTCGATGTGCTCCACGAACAGGTGGCCGTCCAGATGCTCGATCTCATGGCAGAAGGCCCGGGCCGTCAGGCCCTCGGCCTCCGCCTCGAACCAGTCGCCGTCCCGGTCCTGCGCCCGGACCCGCACCCGGTTGGGCCGGGTGACAATGCCCCACTTGCCGGGGACGCTGAGGCAGCCCTCCAGCCCGGTCTGCTCGCCGCTCTGGGCGATGATCTCCGGGTTGATGAGCTCCAAATATTCCTCCGCTTCCTCGTCCAGCACCAGACAGACCCGGCGCAAGATCCCCACCTGGGGTGCCGCCAGTCCCGCGCCGTTGGCGTCTGCCAGCGTCTCCGCCATATCGTCCAGCAGGTCATGCAGCCGCCGGTCAAATTTTGTCACCGGGCGGCAGACCTTTGTCAGACACTCGTCGCCCTGTTCTACGATCTTTCGTAATGCCATGAATGGCACCTCCTTGATTTGATCACGGCGGTCAGTCCGCCGCGTTATGGTCCACAAACAGATTCATGCCCCGGTTGGCGCTGTCTTTGGCGAAGTCTTTTTGCAGCCATGCCAGCATTTCCCGGGTGGCCTTGTCATTCTTTCCCACCAGTGTGCAGCGGTAGCGGAACCGGTTATTCACCTTCACCACCGGCGCGGGGGCGGGGCCTAAGACCTCCGGCTCTCCGGCGGCCAACTCCGGCCGCCTGCAAAGCTGCCGCAGCGTCTCCCGGACGGACACGGCGGCCCGGAGCACCCGGCCCTCCTCCGTTCCGGAAACGGTGACAGTGAAAAGGTCCGCAAAGGGAGGATACCGCCGCAGACGGCGCATCCGGATCTCGCTTTCGTAAAAAGCATCATAATCCTGCCGAGCGGCGCACCGGATCACATCGTTCCCCGGCGTGTAGGTCTGGATGATGGCCCGTCCGGTCTTGGTTCCCCGGCCAGCCCGGCCCACCACCTGGGTCAGCAGACTGAAG
>ERZ773243.2898-NODE-2898-length-13353-cov-2.393518_pt1 | contig 13353 bp, 13 predicted proteins | sample MGYA00580520_ERZ773243 | MGnify/ENA primary metagenome ERZ773243 (study PRJEB29015, sample SAMEA2737747) | human gut metagenome | biome: human gut; feature: human-associated habitat; material: faeces | place: China | collected 2012 ... | reverse complement strand
GTCCTAAGTATTCACCCTTTCTCTCACGGTTTAAGACATTCCAGTAGACCTTACCACTGGTCAGGTTGGAATACTTGTTCAGTATGATAGTGATATGCTTGATAAAATGCAAAGAGTTATGTCAGTTTTTGAAGCATATAAAGACAACATAGAGATTGTGTGGATACTTGATGATGTTCAGGAGAAATATTTAAATAATGCAGCTTCTTATAAAGTATTATGTGATGGATATATGAGGATAAAAGAGCAATATAATAATATGAATATAGGTAAAACAGTAAGAAAAAAAGATATAAGTATTGGAGAAATAGTAAAAGAATGTGATGCTTATTATGGATGTGAAAGTCATATTGCACTTGAATTCAGTCAGAAAAAGAAGCCTGTTATGATTTTATCTGTAGATTGTTAGGTATCAGGATTTTAATAATCATATGGATAGTTTATTAGGGACTGTCGCATAAAACACTATTAATACAATATGTAGATAATAAGTGCGTTATTAATATCTGCATATTGTATAGATTATGCTTAATGCGACAGCTCCTTGAAATTATATGTATATATCTTTATTTAACTCAATTTACATGCTGACTTTCGTGTTCTGGGACAGGAATATCTGCGTTACAAGTATGTCTTCTGGTGTTGTTGCTTTTATATTGGTATATTCTGACAGCGTCATTTTCACCTTTGTGTGCATATATCGCTCTGAAACCATAGCATCGTCTGTTATTCCTGACTTGTCATTGTCTGCGTACAGCCTGTCATACGCCTCCATTATAAGCCCATATTCAAATACCTGAGGGGTCTGTATCTGCCACAGGGTACTTCTGTCTGGCGTATTAACAGCAATACCATCTGTGTCAACTACTTTTATCGTATCTTTAACTGGAACTGCCGCAACGCATGCCTTATACTGCATAACATCCCTCATGCATGCATTAATGATATTATCAGTTACGCATGGTCTTGCTCCGTCATGTATGAAAATATTATTTTGCACACCAGATACAGCATTATTTGCGTTATTCACATCACGTGAACTATTCCTTATGCAGTTAAGCCCCGAATATACCGAATCATATCTTTCTGCGCCGCCTTCAGCTATACCTATAATCTTTCTATATGAATAGTCCTGTATGAGTTTTTCCATATATTCTCTATAATCAGAAGATGTTACAAGCACTATTCCATCAATATTGCTGTTATGTTCAAATGTATCTATAGAATGACACACCATCGGCTTGCCGTTCAGCTCCATAAACTGCTTGGGAACTGCACTCTTCATTCTTGAGCCTTTTCCACCTGCCAATATTATCGCATAGTTCATACACATCTCATCTTCCTTTCCTGTGTTCTTTATATTCTCTCACATCCGGCAATAGTTAACACTAATAACCTTCTACTTTCCTAAGTCCGCAAGAATAACCTTTGTTCCAATAGGAGTAATCTTAATAACTATAAATTAATCCCAATTACTTTAGACCGATTGCCTTAAATCATCCCAAACCTATTCTCTATATTCTCTCACCCAGCTTAAGATTAGGCACTGCATTGAGGTCGTAGCCGTGTCTTGTTCCTGATATATATTCATAATATGCCGCCACACCAATCATAGCCGCATTGTCTGTACAGAATATTGGCGATGGTGAATAGAACTTAATATCGTTCTTCTCACACTCCTCCTTTAAAGCCTTTCTTAAGGCAGAATTGGACGCAACTCCACCTGCTACAGCGAGCTTGTCCATTCCACTCTCCTTTGTAAGACGTATGGCTCTTGATACAAGCGCATCTACAACAGCTTTCTGGAATGATGCTGCAAGGTCTGCCTTGTTGATTGTTTCACCCCTCATCTCTGCTGAATTAATATAGTTCAGTACCGCTGACTTTATTCCACTAAAAGAAAAGTCATATGGTGCATCATCAACATGTGCCCTCGGAAATACTATGGCATCAGGATTACCCTCTTTAGCCACCTTATCTATCTTAGGGCCGCCCGGATAGCCTAATCCTATAGCTCTTGCCACCTTGTCAAATGCCTCTCCAGCTGCATCATCTCTTGTCCGTCCGATTATATCAAAGCTTCCATAATCATTTACCTTTACAAGATGAGTATGTCCTCCAGATACAACAAGTGCCACAAATGGCGGCTCAAGTTCCTTATTTTCTATATAATTGGCTGCAATATGTCCCTCAATGTGATGAACTCCTACAAGCGGCTTTCCTGTTGCAAATGCGATGGCCTTAGCCTCAGCAACACCGACAAGAAGCGCTCCAACAAGTCCCGGACCATAAGTCACTCCTATTGCATCTATGTCATCTAAAGTCACTTTTGCCTCATCAAGTGCCATTCTGATAACCGGATTAATATTTTCTATATGCTTTCTCGAGGCTATCTCTGGAACTACTCCACCATACTCTGTATGAATTGCTATCTGTGAATTAATCACATTGGATAATATTGTTCTTCCATTCTTAACAACTGCTGCCGCTGTTTCATCGCATGAACTCTCAATAGCCAGTATCAGCACATCCTTCTGTTCTTCCATCATAATCTCCATTCTTTATGCTCATTTAGCCCAAATCTACAGAATCAACCAGTTCCCAGTACAATATCTTCCACTTGCCGGAATTATCCTTCCTGAGTGTAAACTTTGTACCGGAAGTATGCAGATTACTGCCTTCACGTATATAATACACAAGCTGTAATGATGCATAATCCCTGTTATTAAAGGTAGTATACTTTGTATCACTGGCACTCTGTATACTAAAGCTGTTTATTCTTGCATCATTACTTCGGTATACATTAATATCATCCTTTAATGCCTGCATAAACTCATCATCTGTCTGGGTTCCCTTAAGTTCATCATCAAACAGTAATCTTGCCTGATGTCCAAGCTTTTCTATATCTTCGTCTGTTATGTCAGGTTCATAGTATTCCTTTGTTATTCTTGCATAAAGCTTCACAACATCCCTGACTGACTCTGGATAATTGTCACTTATATTCCTTGTTGTAAGATAAGCCAGCTCCTCATTCTGTACAGCCTGGTCGGTTGCATCTTTTTCAGCTGGCTTATTAGCCAGATAATAATAATATCCCAGGCACAATGCTGCACATATTATTACAATAATTACCATTTTCCAGTGTTTTCTCATAGGCTGCTCCTTTTTAGATTACTCTTTTTAAGTTATTCTTCATCCTCAAAGTTAAGTGTAACGCTCTGTCTGTCTTTTGCTGCACGCACATTTTTAAATATATGCTTTATATTGCCAACATAGTCCGCCGGACGGATGAGCGAAGGACTATAGTGTGTAAGCCACATTTCCTTGACATTTGCCTTCTTGGCAAGCTCTGCCGCCTCATAGAAGGTCATATGCTTGTATTCCCTTGCCTTGGCATCCTTATCCTTCTCTCCATACATACCTTCGCATATGAAAAGGTCTGACTCTAAGGCATTATCAACTATTGCCTGCACTGGTCTTGTATCCGTGCAGTATGTAAGCTTTATGCCCTTTCTAGGCGCTCCCATAACCATATCAGGTGTATAAGTCACACCCTCATGCTCTACTGCCTGTCCATGCTGCAGCTTATTCCATATACGGCATGGTATTCCAAGTTCCTTTGCCTTGTCAGCATTGAACTTTCCTATTCTAGGTATACTGATAGTATACCCATAACATGTAACCGCGTGATTAACACGGAATGCCTCTATCTCATATCCTTTTATCTGAAAATGCTCCTGCTGCCCGCTAAGCTCTATCATATTAATCTCAAAAGGCAGTTCAGGTGCTATTACTCTCAACGCATTTACAACTCTTGTAAGCCCCTTAGGACCGATAAGAGTGAGTGGTTCCTTTCTGTCGGAGTTACCCATAGTAAGCAGAAGCCCCGGAAGACCGCTTATATGGTCTGCATGATAATGCGTAAAGCATATGATATCTATCGGATTATAACTCCACCCTTTTTCCTTTATGGCTATCTGAGTTCCTTCACCACAATCTATAAGCAGGCTGCTCCCGTTATATCTTGTCATAAGTGAAGTGAGCCATCTGCCGGGAAGTGGAAGCATTCCGCTTGTTCCTAATAAACATACGTCTAACATACCGGCTCCTTTCCTAATTGTATTATTTTACTATAAATGAGCAAACTAAAAATATTGTACAAGTATGTCTACGTTATAAAAACAAATTGTCATAATCCATTGAAATACATCTGAGGTACAAACAGAAGTAAATCATTTTTGTGCATTTTTCTGTATTTGCTCATTTATAGTTATTTTAATTATTTACACCGTATAGGTTGTTTTTGACATAACTATGGCATCTTCCACAGGTTTCTCATAAAACCTCTTTCTGACACCTATAGGATTGTAGCCAAGCTTATTATAAAGCTGCTTTGCCGCCTCATTGCTCTGGCGTACTTCTAAAAAGAATATAGTAACGTCCTTCTCTTTAGCCTTCTTTTCCATTTCTTTCAAGCTCCTTAAGAAGTGCTTCTGCAACACCACTTCTTCTATATGAAGGAGAAACCGCAATATTGGTTATGTTGCCCTCTCCTAACACAGTCCACATACCACAGTAACCTGCTATCTCTCCTGTACACTCACATACAAGATACACATTGTCAGGATTAGCTGCTGCATCCCTGAAAGACTTTTCTGACCATGGCAGGGAAAATATCTGGTTCTCAATCTGTGATACAAAAGGTATATCCTGCTCCTGCATCGCTCTAATATGGTACTCCATAATCATTCTCCATTCCAATAATACTGTATACTGACCTTTACTGTGCCTTGTTATGTTCTCTTTCTGCCTGTGAAGGTCTTAAGTAATCAGGCTTCATCTCATCTGAGCTTATAGTCTTTCCAGCCTTTGCCATATCCATAGCAGCGAGTGCCACGCTTGATGCCCTCTGTGTCTTTATATGCGCAGGTGCAAAGCTGTATTCGCACTTAAGATTATCTTTGATATAAGCTCCTGCCACATCTATGCCGTCACCAACAAATACAACATTTTCATTCTTCTCATTTAACATATCGACAAGTTCTTCGTAAGGTATAAGGCACTGCTTACTTACCACCTCTAACTTACCGCCGTTAAACCTGTATAAGCCTGTGTATAAATGCTTTCTTCTTGCATCCATCACAGGGCATATAAGTCTGTCATCACCGATGAGATTATATGCCATAGCTTCAAGTGTAGGTACTGCAACCATTGGTTTATTCTTCGCAAGTGCTATGCCCTTGCCTGTAGCCGCACCTATCCTTAAGCCTGTAAATGAGCCCGGGCCGTCAGACACTGCAACTATATCTATATCTGACACATCTGTTTCTGTCATACGGCATATCTCATCTATCATTGGAAGTAACGTCTGTGAATGTGTTTTCTTGTAATTAATAGTATATTCAGCGATAAGTGTGTCCTCTGTCATAATAGCGACAGAAGCTGTAACTGCTGAACTCTCAATAGCTAATACTTTCATACTTTTCTCCTAACCTGTGAATACTGGTACACACCTGACATTTATGAATTCTTCACTTCTATTCTTCTGTAGTCAAAGCCTTTGGATAAGTCCTTGCTTATAGTGATATATGTCGCATTTTCAGGCATAATCTCACTTATAAGATTGCCCCATTCAATAAGGCACACGCCCTCAGAATAGAAGTACTCCTCATAGCCTATCTCATCCATCTCTGTTATATCACCTATCCTGTATACATCAAAATGATACAGCGGCAGCCTGCCCTCGTGATATTCCTGAACTATTGTAAATGTAGGACTGTTGATAGGTTCATTGATACCAAGTCCCTTGGCAAAGCCCTGTGTAAATACAGTCTTTCCAACGCCAAGGTCACCATCAAGACAGTATACATCCCCTGCTTTAGCTGACTTTCCCATATTAAAGCCAAGTTCATATGTTTCCTTTGAATTATGTGTTTCTGTAATCATATCCATCTTCCATTCCTGTGTATACACATCATAAATAGCTTTACATTATTACTCTTTATATGCTGCAAGCTTGTCTGTATTAACCTTTACCTGAAATGCCTTGAGGTGCTCTTTTGCCATATTGACAAAATCGACTGCCTTACCGTTAAAATCTCTTACAGGTATTATATTGGCATTAACTGTAGTCATATATACATCAATGCTTCTTCCATCGAACTTTATCTTGTATATCTTATCCCAAGAAAGTGTTTCTGTAACATCGCCAAGACTTACTGTTATACCGGAGTCATCAATTCTGTAGTGAACTTTCTCCTTAAATGTAACAACACTTTGCATCTGTCTTTTAGCCCTGAGTATCATATCAGCCGATGGGAATACAAGGAAAAATACGCCAAACACGCCAACCATAAGCGTGTATGACACATTTACCTTTCCTGCTGATATGACTGAAAGAACTATAAGTATCAGGGCAAGCAGTATTTCTGCCATACCCGATACTGTATGATACTTATGATAAAACTTGAACCTTATAAGGTCTTTTTGTGTAACCTTGCTGTCAAACTCAATAACACTATTCATCCCATTAATCCGCCTTTCTGTTTAGTGCATAAACTTCTCTAAGCCTCTTAAGTTAAGCCCCTGCTGCTTATTCTTTCTTCTGTTATGGTTTCTGTCTGAATTATTGTTATCTCTTGTGTTTTTGTTATTACCGCTGTACTTTTTATTGTTCTTATCGCCACCCTCAGCGTTCTTTCGTCCTCTGTTGGCTGCCGCCTTCTCATCAAGTATCATTGATAATGATATTCTGCCCTTATTAGCATCTACATCTATAACTCTGACATCTACGATATCACCTACGCTGACAACATCAAGCGGATGCTCAACTCTTCTTTCTGCACTCATCTGTGATATATGTACAAGTCCATCCTGATGAACTCCGATATCAACAAATGCGCCAAAGTCAATTACATTTCTTACTGTACCCTTAAGTATCATCCCCGGTGTAAGGTCTTTCATATCAAGCACGTCTTTTCTTAATATTGGCTTAGGCATCTCATCTCTTGGGTCTCTTCCCGGCTTTTCAAGCTCTTTTACTATATCTTCAAGTGTTATTGTACCTATGCCAAGTTCATCGGCAAGCCTGCTCATATCTTCTATCTTAGACTTAAGTCCTATAAGCTCTCCTGAACTTATTGACTCTATATCATAGCCCATAACCTCTAAAAGCTTCTTAGCCGCATCATAGCTCTCCGGATGCACGCTTGTAGCATCCAGAGGATTGTCACCGCCAGTTATTCTCATAAAGCCTGCGCACTGCTCAAACGCCTTTGGACCTAACTTTGCAACCTTAAGAAGCTGCTTTCTGTTAGTAAATCTTCCGTTAGTTTCCCTGTAATCAATAATATTCTTTGCAACAGCTTTTGATATGCCTGATATATATTCAAGAAGTGAAGCCGAAGCTGTGTTAAGGTCTACACCTACTTTATTAACGCTGTCTTCTACAACTCCGCCAAGTGTTTCGCTTAACTTCTTCTGGTTCATATCGTGCTGGTACTGGCCTACACCGATTGACTTAGGGTCTATCTTAACAAGCTCTGCAAGTGGGTCCTGCACTCTTCTTGCTATAGATACTGCACTTCTCTGGTTTACATCAAAGTCAGGGAATTCCTCTGTTGCAAGCTTACTTGCTGAATATACGGATGCCCCAGCCTCATTAGTTATGACATAGTCTACATCAGTAAGGTTATATTCCTTTATCATATCAGATATAATCTGTTCTGACTCTCTTGACGCCGTTCCGTTACCGCAGGATATAAGATTGACATTGTACTTCTTTATGAGGTCTGCAACTATCTTCTTAGTTTCCTCAACCTTGTTAAATGGCTCTGTAGGGTACACAACCTTTGTTGCGAGTACTTTTCCTGTAGCATCGACTATAGCAAGCTTACAGCCGTTTCTAAAACCCGGGTCCCATCCAAGAACTACTTTTCCAGCTATAGGTGGCTGTAAAAGAAGCTGCTCAAGGTTCTTGCCAAATACCTTTATAGCGCCGTCTTCTGCTGTTTCTGTAAGTGTATTTCTTATTTCTCTTTCTATAGCCGGTGCTATAAGTCTGTTGTAGGCATCCTTTATGCACTCTGTAAGATAAGGTATTGTATACTCGTTATCGTGCTTGATTATCTGCTTTGCAAGGTATCTTAACACTCTATCCTCTGGTGCTTCCACCTTTACTGTGAGGAACTTTTCATTCTCACCACGGTTAATAGCAAGTATTCTGTGTCCCGGAATAGATGCTATGGCTTCGTTGTAGTCGTAGTAGTTCTCATATACAGACTCTGCCTCTGCATCCTTTGCTGCTACGACTATCTTTCCCTCTTTAAATGTTATATCTCTTATATATGTTCTGTAATCAGCAACATCTGATATCTGTTCAGCTATAATATCAAGCGCACCTGCAGCTGCATCCTCTGCACTCTTTACTTCCTTTCCCTCTTCTTCTAATATGTACTTTGCTGCCTCTGTGAGAATGTCACTCTCTGCATCCTGCTTCATAATGTACTCAGCAAGAGGCTCAAGCCCCTTCTCCTTTGCTATAGTCGCCCTTGTTCTTCTCTTCTGCTTATATGGTCTGTAAAGGTCTTCTACAAGCACCATAGTCTGGGCTGCCATAATCTGCTCCTTAAGCTCATCTGTAAGCTTGCCCTGCTCTTCTATGCTTGCAATAACCTGTGTTTTTCTATCTTCAAGATTACGCAGATACTTAAGTCTGTCATCTAATTCACGGAGCTGTTCATCATTTAAAGCCCCTGTGACTTCCTTTCTGTATCGTGCTATGAACGGTATTGTACAGCCCTCATCTATGAGCTTTACTGCTGCATCAACCTGCGATGTCTTAACACTTAACTCTTCTGCAATCTTTTTAATAATATCCATTGTAAAACTCCATTTCTATTACTTTTTTATCAACACTTTATTATAACAACTGCGGACTTTATTATCAAGTTACTGTTCACTGCTATGCAATTCTGCCAGATATGAATATTATCATCTACTGTCAAGCATACAATGCGCCTCTCCTGACAGAAGCATTTATAAAACAAGGGAGAATTCACACATACAGTTGATGTAAGTGAATTCTCCCTGTTGCCAGCTTATGTAAAACCTGTTATTTAATATTTTTCTTCATCTGCTCAAGTTCATCATCAATGTTTTTTACACTTGAAAATGAGCTGTCAATGTCATCACCTTTGCCCTTGCGTGATGACTTTTTCTTCTTGTCATCAGATGCACTGCTTGCAAAAAGCACCTTTGCTACAAGTCCGGCACCACCGAATATAAGTACAAGAAGTAATATCCATTCGTATAAAGTCATTGAACTAAGATGAATATGTGTTGACATTATGACTGATACTATTATAAGAAGTACCGAAAATGCTGTGAACACCTTTGATGCAAAGTTAGCACCAGTTGTAAACATCCATATAATTCCGATAATAAGTGGAACTATAATCAGTCCAGATGAAAATCTTCCTCCGCCAAATGAGAAAAATCCACCATATCCTGAAAATACAATAACCTTCTGCGAAAGTATATACAGTCCTACTGCAAGCATAACAATACCTGCCACGAACTGCATAAGTTCATTCTTTGCTTCCTTCATAAGCCTTCCCCCGTCTTTCCATCCGGCTGTACTGTGTTTTTCACCTTACAACACCAGATAGCTCTTGTTATATGTACCAAAAAAACCTGACTATGAGCAAGCTCATATGAGTTTAAACCTTTTTGACCCTGTTATCATACACTATGCTTCCGGAACAAATACTCCGTAGATTGTTCTTATAGCATCCTCAAAGTATCTGTTTCTTACGCCGATGATTATGTTGAGCTCACTTGAACCCTGGTCAATCATCTTTATGTTTATCTTAGACTTTGCAAGTGCCGAGAATATGTTGCCTGCAAGTCCTGAGTTATTTCTCATGCTTCTTCCTACAACAGCGATAAGTGCAAGGTCTGACTCAAGCTCTATTGTGTCTGGATTAACTGCTCTGTGAAGCTCTGCTAAAACCTTCTGCTCTTTCTCAACGAATTCATCCTGATGGACAAATACTGTCATAGTATCTATACCAGATGGCATATGCTCGAATGATATTCCATTGTCCTCGAATACCTGAAGCACCTTTCTTCCAAATCCTATCTCGGAATTCATCATATCCTTATCGATTGTAATAGATACAAATCCCTTCTTACCTGCAATACCTGTTATAATGCAGTCAGGCCTGTTACATGTTGTTTCAACAATCATAGTACCCTTATCCTGTGGTGCATTAGTATTACGGATATTGATTGGAATTCCTTCCTTTCTTACAAGGAATATTGCTGATTCATGAAGAACAGTTGCACCCATATATGAAAGCTCTCTTAATTCCTTATATGTGATAATCTCGATTGTTCTTGGATTATCTACTATTCTTGGGTCTGCCGCAAGGAAACCAGATACATCTGTCCAGTTCTCGTATACATCAGCCTTTATAGCTCTTGCTACGATTGAACCTGTCACATCTGAACCGCCTCTTGAAAATGTCTTGATAGTATCGTTTGGCATTGAGCCGTAGAAACCAGGTATTACCGCATTGTCAAGTGTGGCTAATCTCTGAGGAAGCACCTCGTTTGTTCTTGCAGAATCGAACTGACCCTGATCGTTAAAATAGATAACATCGGCAGCGTCAACAAAGTTATATCCAAGATATTTAGCAAGAACGATACCGTTAAGATACTCGCCACGGGAAGCCGCATAGTCACGTCCTGCCTTGCCGATAAAGCAAGCCTTGATAGTTTCAAACTCCTTTTCAAGAGAAAGGTCAAGACCCAGATCATTGATTATGCCGTAATATCTTTCCTTGATAGCGTCGAACTCGCTGCTGAAATCCTTGCCCTTTGCAGCAAGATCATAGCAGCCGTAAAGCATATCAGTTACCTTTGTATCGTTTGAAAATCTTTTACCAGGAGCAGACGGTACAACAAATCTTCTTGAGCTTTCCGCTGTGATTATCTCCTTTACCTTTTTGAACTGCTCAGCACTTGCAAGAGAGCTTCCACCGAATTTTACAACCTTTGTCATTTCACAAACCCCTTATAAACTATAGAATTATTCCTGTCTGCGTACTTTTCCCACGCTGACGTTACAATAAATAGTATACCGAATTTGCGTGATTAAGTCAATGTATAAATGGACTAATTTTTATAGTTTTTTCGATGTATGTTTGTGAAATACGCTTGTATTTGTATGACGGACAACTCATGCTTATCTGTCTGCCTATTATCTGTAATGTTCGTCTATCCACTTATCATGTTTTCGTGAAAGAAAACCCCAGCGTTCTTCAACACAAAATGCAGCAGATAAAACAAGCGGCAAAGAAAGCAGCACAGCCGCAATAATAAGAATAGCCATATTACTTACGTTCACAAGAACGCCTCCCGTCTCGGTTTTGTTATGACTATATTATAACGTTCCTCACTTAAACAGACCTTAATGCAAAGTGAAAACCATGTAAAAAAAGCCCCGACCGAAGCCAGGGCTTTTTTCATCAGACTGCTTAAACCGTCACAGCCTGAGTATTATTCTTTTTAAGCACCTCAATAAAATCTTTTTCAGGAACAGGCTTTGAGAAGTAGTATCCCTGAATGAAATCACAGCCCATGCCAAGAAGCGTGTCGAGCTGATGCTTGTCCTCGATACCCTCGGCGACTATCTGCATATTGAGCTTCTTTATCATCGCCACTGTACTCTCAATGGCGATATGCGCCTTTTCGCTCTTGAAACATTCCCAGACTATTTCCTTTTCAAGCTTGATAAACCTGAAAGGCAGGCTGAGAAGATATGTCATATTTGAATATCCCGTACCATAATCGTCAAGTGCAAACTTCACACCATAGTCGGAAAGGGTCTTGATGTTTTTCTCCATAATGTGCGGAGTATACACCGCCGCAGTTTCCGTTACTTCAAGACAAATAGACGATGGGTCTACCTTGTATCTGTCCATAATGCTGAGAAGCTGCTCTACAAGGTCAGATTGCATACACTGGACTACCGACAGGTTTACCTGCACATATTCGATACCAAGTGAAGTTCCCACGCCTTTCTTTATAAAACGGCAGGCTTCCTCGAAAACATATTTGCCTATTTTGAGTATCTTGCCGTTTTCCTCAGCTATAGGAATAAATTCCTGCGGAGGGATAAATCCAAGCTTTTCATCCTTAAGCCTAACAAGGGCTTCACAGGAAACTATCTTGTTTCTTGAACTTGAATATATCGGCTGATAATATACCTCAAAGCCACGATTGTCCAAAGCCTTGTCTATGGCATTCTCTACCTCGCTTCGACGCTTGCTGTCATAAAAGTTTATGTCAATTGCATGAAGAAGTCTTTCCGTTTCAGGTTCACGATGCTTGAACTGCTCGATAAAGTCCACCAGCATATCTGCATTGTCAACGTCCTCAGGGCAGTCGATACGCATAAAGCAGGCTGTTATCAAAGTATCAACAGTACCTATATTCCAGTTTTCAGACAGCTTTTTCCTTATTGCACGATACGTTTCCCCCACCTTTTCAGAATCCTTCGGAAACATAAGAGCAAAGCATTCGTCCTCCAAATAAAATCCATCGCCCAGATTAACAAAGTTATAAAGATAGTCGGAAAAGCTTCTTAACAGAGAGTTGGAAAAACGTCCGCCAAAGGTTTTCATAAGCATTTTGAAATCCGGTATCCTTATGAGCAATAATGTAAAATCAGAAGCTGAGGCATATTTTATGGAACACCTATTGACAAAGCTGCTCCAGTTGAGCATTTTCGTTCCTTGGTCTATCATATCGTCCTGACTTTGCAAAGTGAACATTATTAGAAGCATACATACAGATGCCGCAAAGCACTCCACAAGAAGGTGTTTATTGATCATCTGAACAATTACCGCCACTACCGTCATTGAGATAAAGGCTGTTATAGAAGTGACCACTTGTCTTGAGAGCATACTTCTATTACCCATTGCGTAAACGATGCCAAATATAAGATAATAGATCGCCACAATGTATGTAAATGGCTGAAGAGTGCCACGATGATAACCACCTTGACCATCCACATAGATGATAAAATGTGTTGCAGGCGTCGTGATCACAAGCAAAAGATCAACGATCATCGGTGTATATAAAAAGCTTTTGAAAAGAGCCGACATCTCTTTAAAGCCGTCCGTCAGGAAAAGTATATAGATCACAAATAGAAACGGAATAAGATTATGTGTAAAATAATAAGCCGTATGGAAGAAGGTTTTAAGCCCTATACCCCATTCGCCGGTAGACAACACACTTAAAATATCCAAAACAGTTGACAAAGCCGAGTCGCCCACGAGAATGCCA
>ERZ773243.2896-NODE-2896-length-13365-cov-2.843576_pt1 | contig 13365 bp, 9 predicted proteins | sample MGYA00580520_ERZ773243 | MGnify/ENA primary metagenome ERZ773243 (study PRJEB29015, sample SAMEA2737747) | human gut metagenome | biome: human gut; feature: human-associated habitat; material: faeces | place: China | collected 2012 ... | reverse complement strand
AATCTTATCGCGGACGGCAGCTATAACTGCAAGGTAAAGGGTGGTCCCGGCAAACAGGGTATAAACGGCTGGATATGGGGTCTTATTGCTCTTGATACCGGTATGTATGAGGTTCCGAGCGACGCCGCATATCAGCGTGAGCTTTTCATAAAAGAAATACTTAAAATGCAGCTTACCGACGGCGTAGACGGCAATAAATACGGCGGCTGGGTTCTCGGCGGTTACGGTTCATCGTCGGATGTCGATATTACCGCTATGGCAATACAGGCGCTCGCTCCTTATTACAATGACGATACCGTGTATACATATAAAAATGAAATTTCGGGCGACGAAGTTTCAAAAACGGTTCGTCAATGCGTGGACGAAGCATTTGACCGCTTAGGCTCAATGATGAACGATAAAGCGGGCTTTACTTCCTGGAATACCGATAACTCCGAAAGTATAGCTCAGGTTATAGTTGCGCTGACTTCTGTCGGAATCGACCCCCAAAAAGACAGCAGATTTATAACCTCCGACGGCTTAACGCTCCTTGACGGACTTCTGAGATTCCGCGATACAAACGGCGGCTTCTGCCATGTTGTCGGCAACGGCTGGAACAGTATGGCAAACGATCAGGCAACTTACGCTCTCGTAGCTTATTGGAGATTTGAAAATAAGATGAGAGCACTTTATGATATGCGCGGCGACTGGAGCGCGGAAACCAAAGCGGCAATCACGGACGCAGTAAGCGCCATAGACGCTCTTCCTCTGCCGACGGACGCAAATTATAAGTCTGCGGCAAAGAGCGCACTCGCAAAATTCCGTGCGGTTCCCGAAAACGAACGCAGATACGTAAATAATTATTCGGCTCTTGTTTCGGCAATAGAGCTTGTCGGCGGCGAGGGAGAGCTTGACTCAAATACGCCGTACATCACTTCTATCGCGGTTACAAAAGCACCCGATAAGACCGAATATTATGACGGCGACTCTTTTGACGCTGCCGGCATGGAGGTTACCGCATATTACAGCGACGGAACGCAAAAGCCTGTAACGGATTATGAGATAATTTCCGGTGATTCACTTGAAGTCGGAACTCAAAAGGTATGTATAAAGAGCGGTAAACTCAAGACCTTTGTAACAGTTACGGTAAAGGATAAAATCCCGTGGGAGGGCTTGGGCTCCGAGACTTCACCGTACCTTATAAGCACGGCAGAGGACCTTTACAATCTGTCATATTACGTAAATACCAAGCTTATGGCAACTACCGGTGTTTACTTTGAAATGACCGATAATATCGACCTCAGCGACTATGACAACTGGACCCCGATAGGCTCTGACAGAAATCAGTTTGACGGTGTATTTGACGGCGACGGATATGTCATAGACAATCTTACTTCTCTACGCGGCGGACTTTTCGGAACTGTCTGCCAAAATGCCGTAATTAAGAATGTCGGTGTCGCAAGCGGCGAAATCGGCAAAGAAAATATATACACTTCGTTCCTCGGCGGTATCGCCAAATGGAGTAACGGCGCAGACTTTATAAACTGCTGGAACGGTGCCGATATTTACGGCAGCGGTTACATGGGCGGTATAGTCGGTACAGTGCGCGACGGCGGCAAGAGTAATATCACGGGCTGCTACAACGTAGGCTCGCTTTATGCAAGCAGCGGCCATACAGGCGGTATTGTAGGACATCTCGATACTACAAGACGTGATACTTCGGTTGAGGTTACCATAGACAACTGCTACAACCTCGGAAGCATAAACGGTATTTATTCACTCGGCGGCATTGTAGGACAGGCTCAGGACGGCCACACCATAGTCAATTGCTATAACGCAGGTAAAATAACTTCCTCATCCGACGGTCAGGCAGGCGCAATAGCAGGCTCGCTCACAAATGATAACAGGGTAGAAGAATGCTATTATGACTCTTCCGTTACAGAGAACGGAATCGGAGACGGTGACGGAAGTACCACAGGCGAGACAACCGAGTTTATGAAATCTCCCGAATTCCTCGCGCTTCTCGGCGAAAAATTCAAAAAAGACGAATATTCTCTTGTAAACGGCGGCTATCCGATCCTTTATTGGCAAAAGACTTTTGATGCCGACGATGTAAACGAGGTTGTCGAAAAAATCAACGACATCGGCGATGTAACGGCGGACAGCGGCGTTAAAATAAACGAGGCAAGAAACGCATATGACAATCTCGACGACGATTTAAAGCCGTACGTTTCAAATCTTGATGTGCTTTTGAACGCCGAAAAAGAGCTTTCCGAAATAATAAGCCTCAAAGAAGCCAAAAAGACAGCACTCGAGCAGCTCGAGAGCTACAAGGACGCTTCGGATTACACACTCAATCGTGAGGCATTTAACAAGGCTCTCGAAAAAGGTATGGCTGATATAAGTGCGGCGAAGAATAAGGACGAAGTGAATACCGCTTTGATAAAAGCCAAGGCGGCACTTGACGAAATTCCGACAGATTCGTCACTCGGTAGCAACGACAACGGAAATGTCAATGTACCGTCGGTACCGGGTACAGACGGGAATACGTCAAATTCCGGAAATACCGCCGATACGGATATTAAGGGCGTTTCAATTCCCAAAACAGGCAGAATCGGAAATGCGGCGGTTGCATTTTTTATGTTCTCTTCTTTTGCTGCGGCAATGGCTGTTACCGCCAAACGCAAAAAGGACGAAGAATAAGACGGATTGATTACGTACCCGACGGGGCATTTTGTCTCCGGCGGGTACATCGCTTACTCTAAACCGAAAATGCCGATTATCGGCGGATTCATTTTGCAAGGGAGGTATATACCACGGATAAAAACAAAACCAAAAGAGCTCTTATTTGCTTTTTTATGTGTTTTTTGCTTATTCTGCCGTCGTCTCGGGTTTTTGCCGCGGCAGGCCCTACGCTCAGAACTACGCTTTCCGACAATACAACTCAGCGCGGAAGCAAAAAGACATTTGACGTATGGGCGAGAAATGCGTCAGGCGAAAAAATAAAAGCGACGGTTACGTTTAACGGCGAAAAGCTTTCGCCCACATGGGACGATAACGAAAAATCAAGCTATACCCTTAACTTTACCTTTGAGGGCGATAACACGGTTGTCGTTTCGGCATCGTCCGACGGCGGGCGAAAAAAGCAGCTTACATATCACATTAACTACGAGAAAGCGCGGCAGGGAGAAAAAATCGGCACGGCTGTTTGGAGCGTCGAAATGTTCACCATAGGCTGCGGATATCTCGTGTATCCCCAAAAAGTAAATATATACGAGGGCGAGACGTCCGCTCAGCAGCTTTTGCGCCTGCTTAACGAAAACGGATATGTGGGTTATTACGGCGGCAGCGTAAGCTCTTCGTTTTACCTCGCATATGTAGCCGACGGTACGGCGTCTGCGGCGAGATATAACAATTATCAGAGAAGCTCGTCCGCTTCGTCTCCGAGAGCACTCGGAATTTCACCGACAATACCGTCTGTTTTGGTGCCGCATCTTAAAAGCACAATGACGTTTTATGACCCCGGCGATTATGAGAAAAACTGGAAAGGCCATCTCGGTGAATTTGTAATAACAAACGGCTCGGGCTGGATGTATTCCGTCAACAACGTTTTCCCGAATGTCGGTTTTGCCGATACATACCTTTCCGACGGAGATATCGTCAGAGTACAGTTCACTCTCGGCTACGGAGCGGATATAGGCGGCTTCGGTGCTATGGGAACCTCAATTCCGAATGTCGAAAATCAGCCGAAATCCGGTTATTTTTCGGTGGCGAATAAGGACTCGCTTACAAAGGCAATAGAAAGAACCATTTATTCGGGTCTTATAACGCGCTCAAATGTAAAAAATGCATACGCCGCGGCATTATCCGTTGCCGAGACGCTTGACGCTTCGCAAAGCGCGGTCGATAATGCGGTTTCCGCTATCAATTCGGCACTTCAAAATCCGGGGGCGGAAACAAACTCCGCTCCTGCGGATGCTCCTTTGTCCGTCGGCGGCAGCGGCGCTCATGTGTCCTCCGGTGCGGCATTAGGCGGCAAGAATGCGTCGGGCGGCGCGGCAGCTGCCGCTTCCGGTGGGTCTGCCGACGCTGTCGCGGCTTCGGCTGCGGAGGAATCCGCTTTTTCCGAGACCGATGCGGAAACGGAGGAGATAACCGAAGCTTCAGAGGCTCTTTCCGAGAGCGAAGAGAGCACGGAAAACGCCGTATCATTGTCGGAAAACAAAAAATCAAAAACGCTTGTCACGGTAATATGCTTGGTATCGGCATTTATCGTTTTGGCAGGCGGAGTATGCTTTATTGTGTTTTATGTAAAGAAACGCCGCAAAAACGGCGAAAAAGAAAAATCTGTTAAGGAGAGCTCTTCCCAAAAATGACAAAACGTGTTATTTCGGTGTTTTTATGCGTCCTGTGTGTTATATCCTCAATTTCTTTCATCGTATCGGCAAAAGAGAAGAAGGAGTATACGTCCGACAATTTCCTTAGCGTCGCGGACGGTATTATCGCATGGAAAAAAGCCGATAACGGCTCGGAACCCGACGGATATTTGATTAACGATAAATATTTGGAAAATGCGGGTACTACTCCGGGGGATTGGTATCCCATAGCTCTCGGCAGACTCGGAATACAGGATAACAACGAGGGCTACCTTGCGGTCATAAAAGACAGGGTAGAGGAGCGTTATCGCGAAAGCGGAAGGCTCAGTGCCGCAAAGGCAACCGAGTGGCACAGAATAGCACTCGCCGTTCTCGCTATGGGCGGCGACCCGACAAATTTCGGAACCGACGAAAACGGCGCGCAGATAAATCTGATAGCGGACGGAACCTACGACCGCGGCAAGACAACGCCGCTCGGAAGACAGGGCATAAACGGCTGGATATGGGGGCTTATAACTCTTGACAGTATGCGCTATGCCGTGCCTGACGGAGCGTACAACACCCGCGACGATATAATCGTTGAAATAATTTCAAAGCAGCTTTCCGACGGCGGATTTGCCCTGAGCTCGGATGATGCAGACCCCGATATTACCGCTATGGCGATAACGGCACTCGCACCATATTATAATTCCGAAAAAATATATTCTTATCACAGAAAAGCGTTGTCCGCCGATGAGAGCAAAACGGTGCACGAGGTTGTTGATGAAGCGGTTTTGTGCCTTTCACGTCTGCAACTCGACACGGGCGACTACAAAAGCTGGGGAACTCAGAATGTAGAGAGTACCGATTGGGTGGCGGTGGCGCTGTGCAGTCTTAATATCGACCCTCTCTCGGACAGCCGTTTCATAAAAAACGGCAACACCCTTTTTGACGGTATAATGCGTTACAGAATGACGGACGGCGGATTTGTCCATTCGTTTACTTACGACCCCGACAATCCCACATCTTTGCCCGATAAATCAAATACCATGGCGTCGGAGCAGACCCTTTATACCATGGCATCTCTTTGGCGGCAAAAAAACGGTATGAGAACTCTTTTCGATTTCAGAAAAGAGCAGAGCTCCGCGCTTAAATCGCGAATAAACGACCTTACTTCCGACATTTCTAAAATCGGCAATAAGACCGATAAACAAACGCTTCGCGAGCTTCTTGCGGTTTTTTATTCGTTGCCCGAAACAGAGCGGTGCTACGTGAGCAATTATTGGACTTTGTCCGATGAAGCCAAAAAACGCGGAATAGACGTTTCGGAAATAGCGGGTGAAACCGCGGTGATTGTGTTTTCGGATGATGACGCAAATGACGACGCCATTTTGTATTTTACCGATTCCGACCGTGCAATGGTTGACTCTCTGCCCGAAAAACTCACTACGGAGCAGTATGTTTTGGTTGTAACATTGCTTGATAAGCTCGAAAGGAGTGAAGATTTTGACGGTAAAGACGCATATCTCCGAAAGCTTGTTTCGGCAAAGGAGCAAATTGCCGCGGTTCAGGCGGAAATAGATTCGCTGAACGACGACATTAAAGCCGAGCTTTATCCGTTTGATAAAATCACGCTCAAGGATAGGGGCAAGGTGAATAAAATCGTTAAACGCTATAACGCGCTCAGCGAATATGACAGAGCAAAAATCGAGCGTTGGGAGGATGTCGTCAAGACAAAGACAAAGCTTGACAATATCGTTCGCGCCATAGTAATATCTGTTGTACTGTTTGTTTTAGCGGTAGGACTTACCGTGTTTATAATTATAAGAATCAGACGCCGTAAGATGAAAAAAACTCTCGAAATGGAGGAGCTTGCGGCAATGTATAAGGATGAAGACGACGAAATGCGGTAATTTTTTCTCGTGGAAGGGGAGTCATAATTGAAAAAAGATATTTTGGCGCTCCTGTCGTTGGCGCTGATAATAGCCGTATTGATTCACGGCACAAACATTCAGTCCGTTGACGAGTACTACCTTACTCATATCGACGATATAACCCCGCAGAGCGAGACGGTTTTTATCAGTATTCGCTGTGATACCGTGCTTCAAAATTACGACGAGCTTGACAAAGTCCTGCAATCCGATAAATACGTGCCGCAAAACGGCGTTATATTGCCGGAAACCGAATATGTGTTAAGACCCGGCGACACCGTTTTTGATATACTTGACAGGGCGGTAAGGTATAATAAAATACAGATGGAGTATCAGGGTGCCGATAAAAACAGCTATGGCAGCGTATACGTTCAGGGTATAAATTATCTGTACGAATTTTCCTGCGGACCGCTTTCGGGTTGGATGTATCAGGTGAACGGCGAATTTCCGAATTACGGATGCTCAAAATACAAACTGAAGGACGGCGACCGAATAGCATGGGTCTATACCTGCGATCTCGGCAAGGACGTCGGCTGTATATGGATGGGAGATGAAACGGGATGAAAGCTTTCGGCGGATATCATCCGGCTGTTACTTTTACATATTTTATATCTGTGCTGTTAACGGCTATGTTTGTATGGAATCCCGTAATACAGCTCACAGCACTCCTCGGCGGCATTATGTTTTCGCTTATGCTTGTGAGAAAAAAGGCTATTTTAAGCGATATGGGCTTTTATCTTCCGCTTTTTCTGCTTGTGGCTGTTACAAATCCTCTGTTTTCACATAACGGCGTTACTCCGCTTTTCTTTATGAACGGTAACCCTGTAACGCTTGAAGCGGTTGTTTACGGCGTTTTTATCTCGGTGATGGTTGTCGGAGTGCTGTTTTGGTGCAAGTGCTATAATGAAATTATGACCGAGGATAAATTCTTGTATCTGTTCGGCAGAATTATTCCGAAAATGTCGCTTGTGCTTTCCATGGCTCTCAGATTTGTTCCGATGTTTAAAAGACAGATGAAAAATGTGAGCAGAGCGCAAAAGGCAATGGGGCTTTATTCGCAAAAAAGCTATGTTGACAGATTACGCGGCGGAATACGAGTGTTTACGGCGATGATTTCGTGGTCGCTTGAAAATTCCATGGAGCTGTCGTCGTCTATGAGAGCGCGCGGATACGGTCTGCACGGCAGAACAAACTTTTCGCTGTTTAAATTCGGGGCGAGAGACGCGGCGGTTTTATTGTCGGGATTATTGCTTTTTGCTTCCGTACTTATAGGCGTCGGCAGCGGAAGCATCGATTTTACATTTTATCCGGAGCTCGGTAAAATAAGTCTTTCGTTAAAATCGTTAATTACTTACATTTCGTTTTTTATATTATCGTTTCTTCCGTTTTTTATTGAGGTAAAGGAGAATTTAAAGTGGAAATATTACATATCGAAAATTTGAATTTCCGTTACCCCAAGGCGGAAAAAGACACTCTTCACAATATTTCTCTTAATATCGGGCAGGGTGATTTTACCGTAATATGCGGCGCAACGGGCTGCGGAAAGACCACCCTTTTAAAGCTGATTAAAAACGAGCTTGCTCCAGCAGGAGAAAAGAGCGGCGAGATACTCTATAACGGGAAAAGCATCGATTCCCTCAGCCTTCGCGAGAGTGCATGTGCCATAGGGTTTGTCGGGCAAAACCCCGATAATCAGATAGTTACGGACAAGGTTTGGCATGAGCTGTCGTTCGGCCTTGAAAATCTCGGCGTGCCGCAAAACGTAATTCGCCGCAGAGTGGGTGAGATGGCGAGCTATTTCGGCATACAGGATTGGTTCCGCAAAAAAACCGACGAGCTTTCGGGCGGTCAGAAGCAGCTTTTAAATCTTGCGTCGGTTATGGTAATGCAGCCCAAGGTGCTTATCTTAGACGAGCCCACAAGTCAGCTTGACCCCATAGCCGCGGCTGATTTTATAGCGACGCTTAAGAAGCTGAATACCGAATTCGGTATTACCGTGCTTTTGGTAGAGCACCGTCTTGAGGACGTTTTCCCGATAGCCGACAAGGTTTTGCTTATGGAAAACGGTTGCGTGCTTTTGTATGATTCACCGCGTGCCGCCGGCAAAAATCTTAAAAAAATAAATCCCGAGCACCCTATGCTCAAGGGTCTTCCGAGTGCCGTAAGGCTTTACAATCTGCTCTCGTCGGACGAAGTCTGCCCGCTTACGGTTAAAGAGGGGCAGGAGTTTTTCAGACGCAATTTCAAAAGGAGTATAGACTTTTCCGACGGTGATAAATCAGAATATTCCGATAAAACCGATACGGCAATCGAGCTTAAAAATGTTTGGTTCAGATATGAAAGAGATTTGCCCGACATTCTGCGCGGTGTAAATCTTAAAGTGAATCGCGGCGAGATAATTTGTATTCTCGGCGGCAACGGCACGGGAAAAACGACAATGCTGAATGTTATTTCGGGTCTTAATAAGCCGTACCGCGGCAAAATAAAGATAGACGGCAAAAAAATCAAGGATTATAAGGGCAATTCGCTGTACCGAAAGAAGCTTGCATATCTGCCGCAAAATCCGCAGACGGTATTTTTAAAGGATACCGTTTCGGGTGATCTCGAAGAAATGCTCAAGGCGATGGAGTATAAAAAAGAAGAGCGCGAAGAAAAAATACGCGATATTTCCGAAAAATTCGGTATAACGGATTTGCTTACGAAGCATCCTTATGACCTCAGCGGCGGTGAACAGCAAAAATGCGCCCTTGCGAAAATATTGCTTTCAGAGCCTACAATACTGCTTTTGGACGAACCGACAAAGGGACTTGACGCCTTTTCAAAGTCCTCGCTTTTGAATGTATTGAAGAAGCTTAAATCGGACGGAATAACGGTTGTTATGGTAACTCACGATGTTGAGTTTGCCGCTGTCGGTGCCGATAGGTGCGCGCTGTTCTTTGACGGCGAAATCGTTTCTTCCGATGCGCCGAATACGTTTTTCGCAGAAAATAATTTTTATACGACGGCGGCGAACCGCATAGCCCGTCCGCTTTGTCCCACAGCGATAACGAGTGAAGAGGCGGCTGAGTGCTGCCGCGGAAACGGAGAAGATAATGGTTAAAAAATGGCTTTCGTATATTTTTCCGTGCATTTTGGTGCCTGCGGCGGTTTTGCTCGGTGCCACAGTGTTTAAAGATAAACAGTATGCGTGGATATCGCTTTGCGTTGCCGTGTTGTCGTGCATTCCGTTTTTTCTCGCCTTTGAAAAGGGAAAAAGCGGTACAAAGGAAATGATTTTAATAGCTGTTATGGTCGCGTTGTCGGCAGTCGGCAGACTTGTTTTTGCGTGGGCACCCAGCGTAAAACCGGTGACGGCACTCGTTATAATAACAGCGATGTATTTCGGCCCACAGGCAGGCTTTATGACGGGTGCGCTGACCGCCGTAATATCGAATTTTTATTTTGGGCAGGGTCCATGGACACCGTTCCAGATGTTTTCGTGGGGTATAGTCGGGCTTATAGCCGGAGTTTTCGCTCCGCAGCTTAAAAAGAGTCTTGTGTTCAGAATAATTTACAGTGCCGTTTCGGGAGTGCTGTATTCTTTGCTTATGGATATTTATACAACCCTTTGGTATGACGGCACGTTTAATCTGACGCGGTATATTGCCGCTGTTACGTCGGCTGTGCCCGTTACGCTTACCTATGTAGTTTCCAATGTTGCATTTATAATAGTGCTTGCAAAGCCTATAGGCTCGGTTCTTGAACGAATTAAGACAAAATACGGAATGCAATAATGCATTCGTATAAAATCGTTCACCTTTACCTTTACCGTGCCGAGAAGATAGATTTTTATCTGAAATGATGCTGTAATCGCCGTTTTTGCGCAAACATTGACGGATTTTACCATGCAAATCCGTTTTGCGTAGGCGCAAAACCCTTATTGATTGCAATAAATTAAAATATTTGAATAAATCATTTGACAAAGGTATGTACGTTTGGTAAAATATATAAGCTCTTTGTTGAGCTCAATAAATCGAATACGGAGAGTTATCGAAGTGGTCATAACGGGCCTGACTCGAAATTTTTGGAAGCTCCGGCCGTTTCGTCCGCTGAAAATGTCCGCCGCACAGGGCTTTGCGCGGGTTCGGATTTCACAATTTCATATCGTTCTTGCGTGTTTTTCTTGCATTCTTCCGGAGCAAGGATTACACTTGAGATATACGGAGAGTTGTCCGAGAGGTCGAAGGTGCGACACTCGAAATGTCGTGTTCCCAAAAGGAACCTAGGGTTCGAATCCCTAACTCTCCGCCAAAAACCCAGTCATATCAAGGCTTTTGCCCATATGACTGGGCTTTTCTTTTCTCTCAAGGTCACATCGGCGTACATGATTTTCGGCAAGAACTCAGGTGTGCCAGCCGGTCTGCCTTGTGTCCGGCAGAGTCAGGATATTGTCCATTACATTTGCCGAGGTGATCTTGGACTTGTAATCCAAATGGCTGTAAATATTCGCCGTCGTGCCGATGTCGCTGTGACCCAGCCACTCCTGTATTTGCTTCAGAGGCACATCGTTCGCCAAAAGCAGTGAGGCGCAGCTGTGTCTGAGGTCGTGAAAGCGAATGTGCCGCAGGCCGTTCTGCTCCAGCAGCTTGCTGAAATTGGCGGTAACGCTTCTGGGGTTGAAGATATTGCCCATGGCATCCACAAAAACATAGCCGTCATACTTTTTGCTGTAGCATTTTCCGCATACGCGCCGATTCTCCTTTTGCTGCGCCCTCAGCGCCAGCAGCTTTTTACGGATGTTGCTGACCAGCGGCAGGGAGCGCAGGCTGGATTTCGTCTTGGCGCGGTCGGCGCAGACGATTTCACATTTGCCGTCTATCTTTGCGTTGGTTACAATGTGCTTAATGGTGATGGTGTTCCGCTCAAAGTCGATGGCGTCCCATTTCAGCCCCAGCGCCTCGCTGCGGCGCAGGCCGTAAAAGGCGGTCATCTGAATCAGCAGGGAGTACGGATGATCCTTGGACGCTTCCAGCAGCCTCTCCAGCTCCTCCTGCCGGTAATAATCTGCAATGTACCGCTGCTTCTTGGGGCGCTCCACCTTGTCGGCGGGGTTGAAGGGAATCAGGTCCATTTTGACGGCGTATTTCAGTGCCTTGTGGATATTGGCGTGATAGTGGATCACCGTACCGGGCGACACGCTTTTCAGCTCATGCAGATAAAAGCTCTGAATGTGCTTGGCTTGGATTCCGTCCAGCGTCAGCCCGGTGTTTCGGAAATACGGTGCGATCTTCCCCTTTACCATCTGCGTGTAAGAGGAAAAGGTGGTCTTTTCCACCGAGCTGCGGATAATCTCCAGCCACAGCTCCATGTAGTCGGCAAACAGCATATCAGAGGAGATGTCCTCGTTCTCCTTGCTCACAACCGGCGGGACAAAGCTCTTGCGGGTGTCCAGCAGCAGCTTCTCAGCGCGGCGCTTGTTTCCCTTTGCGGGAAGTCCTGTGGGAATCCACGGCTGCCTGCGCTTGCCGTTGGCGTCCGTGTAATTCAGCACCATGTAGTAATTGTCGTTTTTTATTTGCAGGTGTCCTGCTATCATAAATTCTACCTCCTTTGCGGATAGCACATGAACGGGCACCCTTTCGGACCGTTTTTATTATACGCCCGGCGGGAATGCCCGTCCAATGTGCCATACAGGTTCAAATCCCGGCTACGCCGCCGGCTGCGGATTTCCCGCCGAGAGTGCGTAGCGGATTACATTGATTTTCGGTACGCGGTATGCGTTGCCGATTTTCATACCGGGGATGTCGCCGTCGCCGATCAGCGCATAGGCCAGATGACGGCTGATGCCCAGCATCGCCTGCACCTGCGCCACATTTACAATGTCGGGGTAGTCCGTGAACATCACCTCGTATAGGGTCTGAATTTCGATTTTAGTCATCGGCACCACCTCCATCGTCACCAAGCACATGTGCGAGAAGCATATCAAGCTCTTCTTCTGTGTTCACCGGCGAGAGGCTGACAATACCCTCTTCGTTTTCATCCTCACCGAAGGGAGTGCCGCCTTCGCATACAATATTATCCAGTTTTTCCGAAATAGCATGGATTACATAGTGAACCTCTTCCTGAGAGAGAATAAACACAAGCTCGTGTCCGCACTCATCATCAAAGGTTGTCACAAGATTATCGTCGCTGCGGTCAATACCGTTATCAGCATCGATGAGAAATTCAAGGAAAAGATCCTCAACAAAGAGGCAACCCGCCTCGGAAAAATCTGCGACCATACGGTCAAGCTCCTGTTTTCTGCTTTCGCTCAAACGGTTAAAACCAAAATCAGCTTTCATAATTTAATCTCCTTTTACCGGGCATCCCGGTCTTTGCGCTGCCGCGCCAAGTGTTTGTTATAAAAGTCCATGGCCTTGACAAGTGTCTCGGTCATCTGCTTCACGGAGGTGTCCGGGCGGAAAAAGCTGCGGAGCTTGTCTACCGGCACCTTCACATATTCCACCTGATTGCCCTTAACCTCGGACAGAAGCTGCAGCACCGCGTCATCCGTGAGAGTCTGCGCCTCGCTCATGCGCCGCAGCCGCCGGGCCTGAGACAAGGACGGCGTTACTTCATCGCTGTCCATCACGGAGAAGAGCATTTCCTGCTCAGACGGCTGCAAATAGGACAGCTCCACCGCCGGAGTCAGGGCGATCTTGCCCTCGTCCACCAGCTTCAGGATGTCGGAGATCAGGTGGGTGAGTCGGATGTAGCGTTGGATTTGGTTGCGGCTGTCGCTGCTGTTTTGTGCAAGCAGTTCGTCTGTTCTCAACTTCGTCCCAAGCTGGGACGAAGTTCCCTGATGTTTCAAAGCATCGTATTTCATCTTGTACGCAAAGGCCTTTTCCGATGGCAGGATATGCTCCCTTTGCAGGTTGCTGTCCACCATGGTGATAACAGCCTCCTCGTCTGTCAGGTCACGGACAATTACCGGCATGGCGTCCATCCCCAGCGCCTTGCACGCTGCCAGCCGCCGGTGGCCGGAGATCAGCTCATAGCCGCCGTCCGGCAGCGGCCTTGCCAGCGCCGGGGTGATGGCACCCACCTTGCGGATGCTCTCGATCATCCGCTGCATCTCC
>ERZ773243.2875-NODE-2875-length-13442-cov-7.302981_pt1 | contig 13442 bp, 12 predicted proteins | sample MGYA00580520_ERZ773243 | MGnify/ENA primary metagenome ERZ773243 (study PRJEB29015, sample SAMEA2737747) | human gut metagenome | biome: human gut; feature: human-associated habitat; material: faeces | place: China | collected 2012 ... | reverse complement strand
TGATGCGGGTGGAGTCGCCGAACACCCGGAACAGGTCGGCCAGCTCGTACAGCACTTCGTCATCCGGCATGTCCAGATCTTCCGGCTGCACGAGGGGTTCGTTCTGCTGTGCCATGGAAGCATCTCCTTTCGGGATGAAATTATATGAACGTCTGTTCATGTGTTCATGATATCACGCACATGCCTGCCTGTCAAGCCCTTTGCAGAAGAATTTTGACATTCCCGCTGCATTGATAAAAAAACACCGCAAAACGCCAAAAAGATGCAAATTGAAAAAGAAAACCCGGCCCGCTGGAAAGCGGACCGGGAGCGGACGGGTGGCGGAGCGGCTCAACGCTTCTTCCCGGCTGCTGCCCAGGGGGCGTACATCAGCACAAGGGCCAGCGCGATGGCGGGCAGAAAGCCCAGAATGTAGAATTTTTCGCCAAACCACGCGGTAAAGGTGCTGGTGATGACGTTGCCATAGGGGTTATTCAAAAAGTAAAAGTTGGTGTGCAGGGGTTTGTTAAGAAAATAGATGGGCAGGGCCGAGCCGAACAAAAAGGCCAGCACTTGCGGCACCCGGCGCACGCTGGGGCGGTATCCGCCCGCCACCAGCAGCACAGGGTAGAGCACCAGCAGGGCGTGGATGCTGACTGAGTGCAGGTTGATGAGGGTGAACCACCCGGGCACATCCCGCCAGCTGGGGCACAGCAGAGCCAGTGCCGCGCCGGGGATGCACAGGGCGTACAGCTCCTCCTTGCACCAGCTGCGGTCGGTGAGGGTGTTGTACAGGCAGACGAACACGTTGATGCTGCACAGGTGCAGCGGCAGATAGCTCCAGTTCCACTGGCCGGTGCAGGCCATGCCCAGCAGCAGGGCGGCCTCGTCGGCCAGCAGGGCCGCCGTGACCCCCACCAGAATGTGCCGCCGGGTGCGCGGCGTGCTGCGGCGGTACCACCACACCATGCCCAGAAGGAACAGCGCCGACAGCGCCAGCTCTATGAGATGGACAGTGCCGAACAGCGGGTAGCACTCATAGCCCGCACCGTATTCGGCGGCGGTGATGTCATAGGATTTCCAGAAGTCAGACATGGAGGTCCCCTCTCTTTCAGAGCCTATCATAGCACAGACAGCCGGAAACCGAAACGGTATTTTTTACAAAATGCGCCAAAGTGGGTGCATTCTTTGCCAAGCTGTGGTATCTTATAAAAGTATAAAACAACAAACTGCGCAAAACGCACAGGAGGGAATTTTTTATGACATTGGAACCTGGCATCCGCGGTGAGCAGAGCGTGTCTGTCACTGCTGCAAACACTGCAAAGACCATGGGCAGCGGCACGCTGGACGTGTTTGCCACCCCGGCCCTGGTGGCCCTGGCCGAAAAGACCTGCTGGATGAGCGTGGCCCCGGCTCTGGCCGAGGGCGACGGCACCGTGGGCACGAAGCTGGAGCTGGAGCACACCGCTCCCACCCCCGTGGGCATGACCGTGACCTGCGAGAGCGAGCTGGTGGCTGTGGAAGGCCGCAAGCTCACCTTCAAAGTGAGCCTGCACGACGAAAAAGGCCCGGTGGGCGGCGGCACCCACGAGCGCTTTGTGATCCACAACGACAAGTTTGCGGCCAAGGCGGAGGCAAAGAAGAACTGAAAAAGCCTTCCCCCAAGGGGGAAGGCTAAGGCTCCCTCTTTGACGGAGGGAGTTCTTCCGGCTCCAGCCGCAGCGGCGGCGGGTCCTCGGCCAGCAGCTGCTGTTCGGCGTGGGCCTGTGCGTCCTGCAGCAGCTGTACGGCCTGCACGCTGGCGCGGAACAGCTCAAAATACATCGCTTTGTAATCCGGCACGGCCCCACTCCCCTTTTGCATTCCGTGGGGATAGTCTGCCCCGCAGCACGGGGCCTGATACGCTGCCGGAACGAATCGCCTGAAACGAAAAGGAATCATTATGAAAAACAAGAATCTGTCCTGGGCAGCGGCACTGTTCGTGTTTGCCCTGCTGCTGTGGTGCACGGCAGCCACTCCCGGCAAGATCGCCGACCCGTCTACCTACACCTGTGCGGTGTACAGCACCTTCTTCTCGCTGCTGCCGCCGGTCATCGCCATTGTGCTGGCCCTGAACACCAAGGAGGTGTACACCTCCCTGTTGGTGGGCATCGCCTCGGGCGCACTGCTGTATGCCAACGGAAACCTGGAACTGGCCCTGAATACCCTCTTCTTCCACGAAGAGGGCGGCATGATCGCCAAACTGTCCGACAGCAGCAATGTGGGCATCCTGGTGTTCCTGGTCATGCTGGGCATCCTGGTGGCCCTGATGAACAAGGCCGGCGGCTCGGCCGCCTTTGGCCGCTGGGCATCGAAGCACATCCACTCCCGGGCGGGCGCACAGTTTGCCACCCTGCTGCTGGGTGTGATGATCTTTGTGGACGACTATTTCAACTGCCTGACCGTGGGTTCGGTCATGCGCCCGGTCACCGACCGGCAGAAGGTGTCCCGCGCCAAGCTGGCCTACCTCATCGACGCCACGGCGGCCCCCATCTGCATCATTGCGCCGGTGTCCAGCTGGGCGGCGGCGGTCACCTCCAGCGTGCCGGAGGGGTCTGGCATCAACGGCTTCACCATGTTCCTGCGCACCATCCCCTACAACTACTATGCCCTGCTTACCGTCGTCATGAGCCTGTTCCTCATCTTCACCGGCACGGACTTCGGCTCCATGAAGCTCAATGAGGACAACGCGAAAAACGGCGACCTGTTCACCACCGAGGACCGCCCCTACGGCGACGACGTGGACGACGGCACCGAGACGAAGGGCCATGTTGTGGACCTGATCGCACCGGTGCTGGTGCTGATCGCGGCCTGCATCTTCGGCATGATCTACACCGGCGGCTTCTTTGACGGGGTGGACTTCGTCACCGCCTTTGCGGACTGCAACGCCTCTGCCGGCCTTGTGATGGGCAGCAGCATTGCGCTGCTGTTCACCTTCGTGTTCTACCGGGTGCGCAGCGTCATGACCTTCCAGGACTTTGCAGCCTGCATCCCGGAGGGCTTCAAGGCCATGGTCAGCCCCATGCTCATCCTTACCCTGGCCTGGACCCTGTCCGGCATGACCGGCCTGCTGGGTGCCAAGTATTATGTGGCCAACCTGCTGGGCGGCTCCGCTGCGGCGCTGCAGTATCTGCTGCCGGTGATCATCTTCCTGGTGGCGGTGTTCCTGGCCTTTGCCACCGGCACGAGCTGGGGAACCTTCTCCATTCTGATCCCCATCGTGTGCCACGCATTCCCGGAAGGCGAAATGCTGGTCATCTCCATCGCGGCCTGCCTGTCCGGCGCCGTGTGCGGCGACCACTGCTCCCCCATCTCCGACACCACCATCATGGCCTCGGCGGGTGCCCACTGCAGCCATGTGAACCATGTGTCCACCCAGCTGCCCTATGCCATCACGGCGGCGTCCTGCGCGGCGGTGTGTTATGTGATCACCGGCCTGGCACAGGCGGTACTGGGCAGCCGGGCCAGCCTGTTCACCTCGCTGGTGCTGCTGGCCGTGGCCATCGTGCTGGAGCTGGTGGTGCTGAACGTCATCCGGCTGCGAACGGCCAAAGCAGACTGACCCAACCGGCGTTTTTGACCCTGTCAAGGGGGCAAAAATCATCATTCGCGCAGTTTTCAGGGTGCTTCACGCGGTTTTGCTTTCCTTCCGGTTGTTTCTGTGGTATGATGGACCCAGAAACGAACGACCGTGCGGCTTTTTGACGCAGTCTTTGGCAGAAAAGGAGGACGACCCCGATGAAAAAACGCATTCTCAGCCTGATCCTGGCACTGAGCATGGTGCTCTCCGTGCTCCCCCTGGGGGCCTTTGCAGAAGGCTCCACCCAAGACCTCGTCATGGGCGCGAACGGTCTGCCGGACTGTTCGAACGGCACCAGTGGCAACGGCTGGAGTTACGATGCCCACATGAAGAAACTGACTCTGACGAGTGGACCGTTTGATTTCAGTTCCACCCATCCCCAAGGCGGTGGAGAAACGACCACAACGCCTGTGCGATGTGAGATTGAGATTCAACAGGGTGCGACAATTACCGGCGGCACCTTCAATGGAGAAGTGTCAAACAACCAAGGAGGAAACATCACTAACGGCACCTTTGAGGGAGAAGTGATAAACAACGCCGGAGGAGAAATCTCTGGTGGAACCTTTAAGGGAACGGTGTTAAACGGCAACGGAACGATCTTTGGCGGCACCTTCGCGGGCAGTGTGGAAAACCAAGGCAGCGTGACTGGCGGCGTGTTCAACGGCAATGCAAAACCAACCGGGGTAACAGGTGGCTACCCCATCACCGTGGATGCGCCCTCCCCCGATGCCAAGATCAAGAAAGTCAACGATGTGTCTGCGCATTGGGCCCCCTACGCCTACGCAGGCACTATCGTGACCATCACTGCCGATACCGAGATATTCAGCCTGAACGGCAAGCCCATCGGCGGGGGCGACTACGACAGCGAATACCCCGATACAAACAACAAGAAGACCGTGAAATTCACCATGCCGAACGAGGACGTGGTGCTCAGCACCGGCGAACTCGTCATGGAGGGCGGCTACCCGGTCGGCTCCAACAACGGCACTGCCGACTGCGAGGGCAAAGGATGGACGTACAGTGAAAAAGACGCGTCGAACCCGAAAGGCAAACTGACTCTGACGAGTGGAACGTTTGATTTCAGTTCCACCTATCCCCAAAACACCAGTAAGGGAGCGGGGGCAGAGCCTGTGGCGTGTGCGGTTGAGACTCAATTGCGTGTGGAAATTACCGGCGGCACCTTTGAGGGAGAAGTGACAAACGAAGGCACCATAAAGAACGGCATCTTCGCGGGCAGAGTGACAAGCAACGGCACCATCATGGACAACGGCACCTTCAATGAAGAAGTGACAAACAGCGGCTACATCAAGGACGGCACCTTCAATGGAAAAGTGACAAACAGAAACACCATCGAGAACGGCACCTTTGCGGGCAGCGTGACAAACGAAGGCACCATAAAGAACGGCAGCTTTGAGAAAAAAGTGACAAACAGCAACACCATCATGGACGGCGTCTTCAAGGGTGTTGTGGAAAACGGCGGCAGAGGAACGATCTTTGGCGGCACCTTCGCGGGCAGGGTGAACAACAGCTACGGCGGCCACATATTCGGCGGCGTGTTCAACGGCCACATAAACGTACCAGGATTTGGTGTCTACCCCATCACCGTGGATACGGCCTCCTCCAAAGCCGAGATCACGGAAGTCAACGGTGTGTCTGCGGTTTGGGAGCCCTACGTCGTCGTGGCCGAATTGACCATGAACCAGAAAGTAATCATCACCGCCAGCACCGAGATCTACAGCCTGAACCACAAGCCCATCGGCGCGGGCAACTGCAACAGCAGCCAAGACAGCAGCGACAAGAATACCGTGAAATTCACCATGCCAAAAGAGAGCGTGGTGCTGAACGGAGCGATCACCAGCACCGACCTCGTCATGGAGAACGGCTGGCCGAAGGATTCCAACGGCGGCAAAAACCCCTGCAAGGGCGACGGCTGGCAGTACATCCCCAATGACCCGACCTATGGCAACATGCTGCTTCTGACGGGCAGCAACCAGACCGGCGGGCTGTTCGATTTCAGCACCATCGGAGATGGTGCGGCGGTGGAGTGCAACGTCTTTGTGGGCAAGCCGACGGCCATCACGGGCGGCGAGTTCAACGGCAAAGTGTTCAACAACAGCGGCATTCTGGGCGGCACCTTCCACGGCGAGGTCGACAATAGGGCACCGGGCCGCATCGTGAATGGCACGTTCAAGAACTCGGTCGAGAACAACGGCATTATCGAAAACGGCACGTTCCACGACAAAGTCAAGAACAACGGCACCATCGAGAAGGGCACCTTTGAAGGAACAGTGGAAAACAACACCAACGGAACGATCTCTGGCGGTACCTTCGCGGACAGTGTGAGCAACAACGGCGGCACCGTGAACGGCGGCATATTCAACGGCAACACAGGTTTGGACGGGGTAACAGATCTCCACTCCATCACCTGGGATGCGGCCTCCTCCAATGCCAAGATCGAGAAAGTCAACGGTGTGTCTGCGGCTTGGGCCCCCTACGTCGTGACCAGCAATGCCACGACGAAGGAAGTGACCATCACTGCCGACACCGAGATTTTCAGCCTGAACGGCCAGCCCATCGCAGAAAGCAGCTACGGCGTCGACAAGAAGACCGTGACCTTTACCATGCCGGACGATGACGTGGTGCTGAACGGCGAGCTCATCACCAAGCCGGAACCCGAACCCGAACCGAAACCGGAACCGAAACCGGAACCGGAACCCACCACCTACACCGTGACCGTCATCGGCGGCACGATCGACGGCAAGACGTCTGTTTCCGCCAAGGAGAACGACACCCTGACCGTGGTGCTGGACCAGAACGAGATCCCGGACGGCATGACGTTTGACATGTGGAGCATTTCGTCGAGCAAGCTCAGCGGCGATATCAACGTCGATTATCGGGCCGAGGCCATGACCTTCCAGATGCCCGCCGAGGATGTGACCATCCGGGCGCAGTACCGCTCGGCGGAGATCATCGAGGATGCAGCGCCCTCTCCGCTGGCAACGGCGGCGACCATCGCGGTGGGCGGCGCAGCCGCAGGCATCGTGGTGTGGCAGGGCGTGAACCTGGGCGTAGACCTCTACCTCGCCAATGCGCTGCCCCAGGGTGTGCCGGTGCCGACCGACCGCCGTGCGCTGGCGCTGCTCCTGTGGGAGACCGCAGGCAAACCGGAGGTGGCTCTGCCCACCCTTTACGGCGATATCCCCGCCGAAGAGATCGAGCTGCAAAAGGCCACCCATTGGGCGGTCCAGAACGGCCTGATGGACGCGGCCGACAAGAAGGATGCGTCCTTCTTTGACCCGGACCATTATGTCACCAAGATGGACGTCTTCGGCGCATGGCTCCGGCTCAAAAAGCTCCTCGGCACGATCGGAACATCCCCGACGCAGTGAGCGTCCCCCTTAACGCAAAGGACCTCCCGGCCTGCATGGGCTGGGGGGCCCTTTGTTTCAAAACGGAAAAATTCCGTTGCTTCTGGGGAAAAACATGGTATACTAAAGGAAATTGAGCGATCGGAAGGAGCCGCACCATGCTGGAAAAAGCATTCAACGACGTTTACACAAAATTCAAGCTGCACTTCTATCAGAACGTGTTTCAGCGCTTTGCCACCCGCGAGGCGACCCTGACCACGGTGGAGTCCTTCTGCATGGAGGGCATCATGGCCATGGGCGAGCCCACCATTGCGGAGTTCTCCCGCATGATGCAGATCTCCACCCCCAATGCGGCCTACAAGATCGGCAGTCTGGTCAAAAAGGGCTATGTGGAAAAGATCCAGTCCACCGTGGACCGGCGCGAGTACCACCTGCGCCCCACCCAGAAGTATATCGACTACTACAACATCAGCTATTCCTATCTGAGCACCGTGATCGAGCGGGTGCGCAAGCGCTTCCCGGAAGAGGACGTGGACAAGCTGGAGCAGATGCTCACCATCATCAGCGATGAGCTGATGCCGGAGCTGGACCTGATGAACAAGACCCGGCAGCGGCTGTCGGAATAAAAAATGCGCCCGGGAGTATCCCGGGCGCATTTTTGGTAGGGCGGCTTTACAGCACCATAAACAGGGTGCCGGCGGTGATCAGGGCACAGCCCACCAGGTTTTTGGCGGTAAAGGGTTCCTTCAGGATCACAAAGGCCAAAGCCAGGGTGATCACCACGCTGAGCTTGTCCACCGGAACCACCTTGGAGGCGGCCCCGATCTGCAAAGCGTGGTAATAGCACAGCCAGCTGGCCCCGGTGGCCAGGCCGGAAAGGATCAAAAACAGCCAGCTGCGGCGAGAGATATCCCCCACGCCGCCCTGGGTCCCGGTGAGGAACACCATGCCCCAGCTCATGACCAGCACCACCACCGTGCGGATGGCGGTGGCCAGGGTGGAGTTGACCCCCTGGATGCCGATCTTGGCCAGGATGGAGGTAAGGGCCGCAAACACGGCACTGCCCAGTGCAAACACGAACCACATAGTAAGATGCGCCTCCCTTTTTGTCCAGTGTAACACCGCAGCCCTCCCGGCGCAAGGGTGCACAGGCAAAACCGCCGGGCAAGCACTGGCCTGCCCGGCGGCTTTATCCTCAGTGGTAAAAGGTATCAAAATTCACCTGACGGTAGAACCGCTGCTGCAGCTGGTCGAAGCTGTCGCAGTTCTGGGCCAGCAGCCACATGCTCTTGGTGACCACGGCTTCGATGGTCATGTCATGGGCTTCCAGGAAGCGGAATCGGTTCTTCACCCGCTTGCCCACCTCGTACACGCCCACGTCGCTGCCCTCATAGGTCACCTGCGTGGTCAGGATGAGCACCTTGTGGGTCTGCTCGTAGTGGCCCAGCCCCTCGGCAAAGGCGTCCATGAGCCGCTGCGGGATGCCGCCCACGCCGAAGCTCTCCACGATGACGCAGTCGTACAGGCGGAAGATCTCCGGGATCATGCCGGGGTCCATGCCGGGGATGAGCTTGAGCAGGAACACCCGGGGGTTCATGGCGCGGCCGAACTCCACCGGGCCGGTGGGCCAGGGCGAAGGCACATAGCGCACCAGACGGTCGCCCTGCACCAGTGCCAGCTCCGGGAAGTTGACCGAGGCAAAGGCGTCGTAGCTGATGGTCTTGTTCTTTTTGGCACGGGTGCCGGCAATGACGTGCCCGCCAAACACCACCATCACGCCCCGGCTGCCCGGGTCCAGTGCACAGATCACGCTGTCGCGCAGGTTTTTCTTGGCGTCGGTGATCTCGTTGGAGATGGGCTGCTGGGCACCGGTGAGGATGATGGGCTTGTCCGCGTTCTGGATGAGGTAAGAAAGTGCCGCTGCGGAATAGGCCAGCGTATCGGTGCCGTGGCAGATGATGAAACCATCGTACAGGGCGTAGTTCTCCTGAATGGCGCGGGCCATCATCAGCCAGTGTTCCTGGCCGAGGTCGGTGCTGTCGATGCTGCACAGGGCCAGCGTTTCCGGGATGCACAGGTCGTTGAGCTCCGGAAGATGGGCCAGCAGCTCGTCGCTGCTGAGCACGGGCCGGAGGCCCTGCGGAGTATGTACGCTGGCAATGGTGCCGCCGGTGGTAATGAAAAGAATGCGCTGCTTGGTCATAAAAAGCCTCCATGGCAGAAAATCAGAGAAACAAACCCAGTATAACACACTCTTTTCCGGCTGAAAAGTGCCCCGCAGCGGCAAAAGGCTGCTTTTTGCGACCCGGTCACAGAAGTTTTGCGGAAAAAGGTGTATACTATAAGAAAAGTTTCCGATGCAGTGGATGTGGTGAAGCTGCCCGCTGCGACCCCATCCGCAAATTAAAAATCATGTTTCCTCTGATCATGGCCAGAGCGAAGCGGAGGCCATTTTAAATCGTGACTCTGAAAAGGAGGACCAACCATGTCCAACATTGTGATCGTAGGTTCCGGCCCGGCGGGCGTGTCTGCCGCACTGTACGCGGTCCGCGCGGGGGTGGACACCACCGTGCTGACCAAAGGCCCCGGTGCGCTGGACCGGGCCGAGAAGATCGAAAACTACTACGGCCTTGCTCAGCCGGTTTCTGGTGCGGAGCTGGAGCGCCGCAGCATCGAGAACGCCAAACGCCTGGGGGTGCGGTTTGTGACCGCCGAAGCCGTGGGGCTGACCTATGCGGATAAACTCACGGTAGAAACTATAGGGAAAGATTACCCGGCGGACGCGGTGATCCTGGCCACGGGGGCTTCCCGTGCGGTGCCGCGCATTCCGGGCCTTGCCGGGCTGGAGGGCCACGGCGTGAGCTGGTGTGCCGTCTGCGACGCCTTTTTCTACCGCGGCAAGGATGTGGCCGTGCTGGGCAGCGGAGCCTATGCCCTGCACGAGGTGCAGGCCCTGCTGCCGGTGGTGAAAAGTGTCAGCCTGCTGACCAACGGCATGCCGCTGACCGCAGAATTCCCGCCGGAGGTGACCGTATACCCGCAGAAGGTGGAGGCTGTTCTGGGCGAACAGGTGGTCACCGGGGTGCAGCTGTCCGACGGGCAGGAAGTTGCGGCAGCCGGCGTGTTCGTGGCGCTGGGCGTGGCAGGCAGCACCGCACTGGCCCGCAAGATCGGGGCCGCCGTGGAGGGCAGCCGCATCGTGGTGGATGAAAAAATGCGAACCACCGTGCCCGGCCTGTACGCTGCCGGGGACTGCACCGGCGGCCTGCTGCAGGTGGCAAAGGCTGTATACGAGGGGGCACAGGCCGGCACGGAGGCCGCCAAGGCCCTGCGGAAAGGATGAGCATCATGGAAAAGACCCCGGAGGACCGCAATTGTCTGGCCTGCGCGTTCCCCTTCTGGGCGCAGCTGACCGCCGACGAACAGGAGATGCTCTGCCGCTATACCCGCCCGGTGCACTACCGCAAAGGGGCCCGGGTGCACAGCCCACTGGAAAGCTGTGTGGGCATCCTGCTGCTGCGCACCGGCCAGCTGCGGGCCTATCTGCTGTCGGAGGACGGCCGGGACGTGACCCTCTACCGCCTGTTCGGCGGGGAGGTGTGCATCCTGTCGGCGTCCTGCGTGATGGACTCGGTGAATGTGGACCTGTACATCGACGCTGAGGAGGACACCGAGGCACTGTGCATCAGCGCGGGCATCTTCCGCCGTCTGATGCAGCAGAATGTCTATGTGCGCTGCTACGCCTACCAGCTCACGGCAGAGCGCTTTTCCGACACCATGTGGACGATGCAGCAGATCCTGTTCATGAGCGCCGACCGGCGGCTGGCCATCTTTCTCACCGACGAGCTGGCCAAGACCGGCGGCGACGAGGTGCGCATGACCCACGACCAGATGGCAAAATACATGGGGTCTGCCCGCGAGGTGGTGAGCCGGATGCTGAAATACTTTGCGCAGGAGGGCTGGGTGCGGCTGTTCCGGGGCGGCGTGCAGGTGCTGGACAGGAAAAAGCTGCAGCAGCTGGCAAGAGGAGAATAACAAAAAAGGGGCGATGTGAACATCACATCGTCCCTTTTTGGGTCATAGGTTATCCTTTGCAGCCCTGTTCTTCCCAGTCGCCAAAGTCGCTGGCTTCGGCGATCTTGGTGGGGTCGAATTTTCCGCTCTCGTCTTTGGGAGCAACGGCGGGGCCTGCTTCCACAGGGTTCTGGTTGGGAGCTTCCGGGTCGAACACCGGCTTCTCACCGCCCTCTGCGGGTGCCGCCGGGGCAGAGGCTTCTTCGGCGGGCTGGGCAGCAGCTGCCGCTTCTTCGGCAGGAGCTTCCGGCGCAGCTTCTTCTGCAGCCTTTTCGTTGGCAGCATCGGAGGCTTTGGTTTCCGCTTCGGCGTAGGCTTCGGCAGTCTTGGCGGCTTCCTCAGCGTTCTGCTCGGCGTCCTCCGGGAACTCTACTTCCTCCACATGGAGCGGGTCTTTCTGGTTCAGGATCTTGTCCAGTGCCACAATGGCAGCACCGGTAACGGCCACAGCAGCGGCCGTGCCAAGGATACGAAACAGTGTTTTCATGCCGGGACCTCCTTGAAAGATCAGATCAAGAGAATGTTACCACATCGTTCAGCGGCTTTTCGGCAGGCTCCACCGAAATGGCGGTGAGCACCGGGCCTTTGCCGCGGTAGATGTTATGGAACTTGTAGCCTACCTTTGCGGTCACCCGCACCCATGCGCGCTGCTCCAGCGCCTTGTAGCCATCGTAGCTGCAGGGGAAGCCAACGAACTGGATGTCCTGCACGCAGCAGGTCATGGCGAAACGGCCCGGCACGAAGCTGTTCTTGCCGGCACGGTTGGTCTGACACACCTGTGCAAGGAATTTGACCGTTTTGCCGGTATACTTCTGGGGCTCGTCCTGACAGTCCATGTACCAGATACCGAAATCGTCATCCGGAATGTCGATGATGTCCGCGTTGATGTCAAAGGGCAGCGGATCAGGGATATCGTCGTAGGCCACGCTGCCGTCGGCAAACTCGTAGGCGATATCGCACTTGCGGGAAGCCTGACGCACCAGCTTGTGCAGCTCCTGACGGGCGGCATCGTTGTTCACGGCCTCGGCGCGGTTGAACACGATCAGCTCACTGCGGGCGATCTTGTCCAGCAGCAGGCTGCGCATGGAGTTGTCGCGGGCATAGGTCAGGGCGGTGGTGCCGTCGGCGGTGGCGATGCACTGGTACACCAGCCAGTTTTCCGGCAGGGCATCGGCCAGCTCCTGCAGCAGCCACATGCCGTTGTACTCGATGACCACGCGGCCTGCGCCGGATTCCTTTTCCAGCTTGGCCAGGTTCTGCGGGTTCATCTCTGCCTTGTCCTCGATCACCTTGACGGTCACACCGGGGAAGGCGAACTTCTTGGGGTTGTACTCTTCTTCGCCCTCTTCGCAGATTAGCAGCAGGGTCTTGTCGCCGGAGTCGAAGTTGGGGTCCTCAAAGGTCTCCTGAATGAATTTGGTCTTGCCGCTTTCCAGAAAGCCCACAAACAGGTAGACCGGAATTTCTTTTGCCATAATGGATGGTTTCTCCTTCTTTTACATCTCAGCAGCCGAACAGCTCTGCAATGGCCTTCTCGTTCAGCTTGGAGCCGATGACCACCAGTTTGCCGCCCACGTCGGCACCGCGGGCACGCACTTCCCACTCGCCGGGCACATAGTCGAACTCCAGCCAGCCGTCGGCACCGCCGTCCACGATGCCCTTGCTGCGCAGGATCATGCCGTAATTGCCGGTGTCCAGCTCGGTGAGGGCGTGCTCCACTTCGGCCTTGGTAAACTTGCGGGCCGTCTCGACGCCCCAGCTGGTGAACACCTCATCGGCGTCGTGGTCATGATGATGGTGGTGATGGCCGCAGCAGCAGTGGCCGCCGTGCTCATGATGATGCTCGTGCTCGTCCTCATCATCGTCGTCATCGTGATGGTGGTGGCCGCAGCAGCAATGCTCCTCGTGGTCATGATCCTCATCGTGATCATGGTGGTGCTCATGCTCGTCGTGGTCATCGTCCTCGTCATGGTCGTGATGATGCTCGTGCTCGTCCTCATCATCGTCATCGTCATCATCGTGGTGGTGATGGCCGCAGCTGCACACGCCGTTCTCGTCGTCGTGATGGTGATGATGGTGGTGCTCTTCTTCCTCGTCCTCCTCGGCGTGCTTCTCGTTTGCCTTGGCGGCCATGGCGATCAGCTCTGCCTTGAAGTCGTCCTTGGTGGACATGGCTTTCAGGATCTGCTCACCGGTCAGCTCGTCCCATGCGGTGGTCACGATGGTGGCGGTGGGGTTCTTCTCGCGCAGCATGGCCACGGCGGCGGCGATCTTCTCCTCGCTGGCGGTCTGGGTGCGGCTGAGCAGGATGCAGCTTGCATGGCTGATCTGGTCGTCGTAGAACTCACCGAAGTTCTTCATATACATCTTGACCTTGTTCACATCGGCCACGGTGACAAAGC
>ERZ773243.2868-NODE-2868-length-13477-cov-9.249590_pt1 | contig 13477 bp, 10 predicted proteins | sample MGYA00580520_ERZ773243 | MGnify/ENA primary metagenome ERZ773243 (study PRJEB29015, sample SAMEA2737747) | human gut metagenome | biome: human gut; feature: human-associated habitat; material: faeces | place: China | collected 2012 ... | reverse complement strand
GCAATGGAGCCCCACAGGCCTCCGCCCACCAGATACCGGTCGCTCACGATGCACAGGCCCGGGATCTGCGGTTCCAGATCCTCGCCCAGCAGCACGCTCTCACTGCGTTCTGCCGGAGGTGCGATCAGGCCAGCGGCCTGCTCCTCGTCGTTCAGCAGTGTGAGGATGTCGCCCACCTTGCCGTCCAGCTGAGGCCAGTCCAGCAGGTACTGCTCGCCGCCCAGAAATACGTGGGGCTTGACGGAATCCTGCAGGATGGCAGCCGCTGCACTGATAACGGGCACCAGCTCCGGGTCGATCTGGCTGCACAGCTCTGCCAGCAGCCGGGTGGAAAGATCCACCGGCGCTACAAAGGTAAGGTTGCGGTTGAGCAGTGCGGCAAGTGCTGCCGCATTCTCGCGGGAAAGGCCGGTGCGTACCCGTGCCACACGGGTACGAACGTAACCGGCCGTGGTAACGGCCAGCACAGCCGCTGCGCTGCGGCCCACCTGAACCACTTCATAGTGGGCGATGCACAGATCCTCGGCGCACGGGGTGCTGATGGCGGCGGTGCAGCCGCTGATGGCGGCCAGCGCCTTGGCGGCACCTGCGGCCAGCTTTTCCGGCTCATGGTCGAGGCTTGCGAACACCGCATCCACCCGGGCGCGGCTCACACGATCCAGCGGCTGATCGTCGGTCAGCAGATTATCAAGGTAGTAACGGTAGCCCTTGGCGCTGGGCACACGGCCCGCGCTGGTGTGGGGCTGCTCCAGCAGGCCCAGCTTTGTCAGCGCCGCCATCTCATTGCGAAGCGTTGCGCTGGAAACTGCCATGTCAAAGTAGTTTGCCAGCACGCTGCTGCCAACGGGCTCGCCTTCGAGACCATACAGCGCCACGATCGCCTGCAAGACTCGCTGCTTGCGTGCATCCATCGTCATAGCGCCTGCCTCCTTTTTGCGTTCGCTTTGTTTGTTTAGCACTCCTTGTTCCTGAGTGCTAAGACCATTATAGCCAATTTTCCGGTGCTGTCAAGCCCCTTGGAAAAATGTTTTAAAAGATTCATAATTCTGTCATAAACGAAGAAAGCGCCCTCCTTATTATAAGGAAAGCGCTCCGGCATGTTCTTTACTCTTCCATCTGCCTTGCCAGAAATGCCGCTGCCACATTCACGGCCTTGAGCTGGGCGGCATCCGGCGTGGCCGTGCGGTCTTCGGTCAGCAGGGCCACCACGCCGGTCACATCGCCCGCCGCAATGATGGGTGCGGCGCACAACACCACCCGGGGCGAGCCTTCGCAGGGCAGGATGCACTTTTCGGCAATGCCCTCGCTCTGGTACAGCCTGCGGCCATCCATCAGCTTTTCCAGCGGCTGGCTGATGCTGCGGTCGGCCAGCTCCCGCCGGCCGCTGCCGCTCACCGTAAGGATGCGGTCGCGGTCGGCCACCAGTGTGGTCAGCGCAAAGCTTTTGCTGAGCACCTCGGTATACTGGGCCGCTACTGCGTTCATCTCGCCAATGGGCGAATACTTTTTAAAGATCACCTCGCCGTCGCCCGTGGTGAAGATCTCCAGCGGGTCGCCGCGGCGGATGCGCTGGGTGCGGCGGATCTCCTTGGGGATCACCACCCGGCCCAGCTCGTCGATGCGGCGCACGATTCCTGTTGCTTTCATGTTTTTGCTCCTCCGTTTCCTTAAAAATGCCTGCAGCACTAGTATCTGTCAGGCCGGGCCATTTATACCTGCTGCCCCCGCGCAAAAAGACCTGCACGGAAAGCTGCCTCTTCGTTGCGTTTCCGGCAGGGTTCTGCTACAATGATACAAAAAGCCGTTTTCATAAGCACAGCACCCCGCTTATGAAGACAGATCCTAAAATTCTGCTGAGAAAGGCAGGTGTCCGGATGCCGAACATCCTCATTCTGGGCGGCGGTGCCGCCGGTCTTGCAGCCGCGCTGGCGGCGGCACAAAGTGCCCCCGCTGCACAGGTCATTGTGCTGGAGCGCAACCCGAAGCCGGGCAAAAAGCTGCTTGCCACCGGCAATGGCCGCTGCAATCTGGATAACACCGGCATTGCACCGGAGCTGTATTTCACTGCCGACCCGGCAGCACTTCGTCCGCTGCTGGATGCCGTAAATACCGCCGACCCGCTGCGCTGGTTCCATGCGCTGGGGCTTTATACCCGCACCGACGAGGCGGGCCGGGTGTATCCGTACTCCAATCAGGCGGCGGACGTGCTGGCCCTGCTGGAGCATCACCTTGCGCAGCACCATGTGCAGCTGCGCACCGGCTGCACCGTGCGCACCCTGAACCAGAGCCGCAGCGGCTACGCCGTGCAGTTCGAGACGGCAGGCGGCTCTGCCGAAACGCTGCGCGCCGATGCCGTCATCTGCGCCATGGGCGGTGAGGCAGGGCCGCAGTTCGGCACCGACGGCTTTGGCACCCGGTTCGCCGCCCAGTGCGGCGGCAGGGTGGAGCCGCTGTACCCCTGCCTGACCGCCCTGCAGTGCGCAAAGCCCCGCAAAGCGCTGGCTGGCATCCGTGCCAAGGCAGCAGCATCCCTGCTGGACGGTGCCCGTGTGCTTGCCTGCGAGAACGGCGAGGTACAGTTCACCGATTACGGCCTTTCCGGCATCTGCATCATGCAGCTGTCCGGCCTGCTGGCCCCGGGCCGCGGCCCCAAGGCTCCTGCTGTGGAGCTGGACCTCTTCCCGGCAGTGGACGAAACCGCACTTGCCAGCCTGTTTGCGGCCCACGCCGCCCAGACGGCAGGGGGCAGCGCCGCTGACTTCTGGCTGGGCCTGCTGAACCAGAAGCTGGGCCGTACTGTGTGGTCTGCCGCCGGGCTGCAGGACAGCGACGCGCCTGCCGTGCTCACCGCCGCACAGTGGCAGAAGCTGGCCCACACCGCCAAGCACTGGCGCTTTGAGGGGCTGACCCCCTGCAGCTGGAAGCAGGCCCAGACCACCGGCGGCGGGCTGGCCCTGCGGGAGGTGGATCAGCACTTCCAGTTCAAGGGCTGTCCGGGCCTTTACTTTGTGGGCGAAACGCTGGACTGCGCAGGCAGCTGCGGCGGTTTTAACCTGCACTGGGCGTTCGGCTCCGGCCTTGTGGCCGGGCGCAGCGCTGCAGGCCATGCTGCAGCAGGCCGTGCTCTGCCAAAAGCCCCCGCGCCCGCAAAGAGCAGGAAAAAGCCGCACAGGTAAAAATGAGCTTTAAATTTTCAACAAACGCTTGACATCTTGTGCAGATCGCATTATCATAAAGACAATAAAAGTTTGTTCAGAGGATCGAGCAGAACAAGCAAGGGGAGAGTCGAAAGGCCCTTTTGTTTGTCCTGCTCTTTTTCTTTTATTCGGCAAACGGAGCGATCAGGAGGTTTTTATGCTGGATGTAGCAATTATCGGCTGCGGTGTCATTGGTGCGGCAGCCGCCTATGAGCTGTCCCATTACCCGCTGCAGACCGCCATTTTCGAGGCTGAAAATGACGTGGCCGACTGCACCACCAAGGCCAACAGTGCCATTCTGCACGCTGGCTACGACCCCGAACCGGGCACCCGGATGGCGCGGCTCAACGTGGAGGGGTCCGCACTGGCCAAGGAGATCTGCGCCCGGCTGGATGTGCCGTACCTGCAGTGCGGCAGTCTGGTGCTGGCCCTCAGCCCGGAAGAGCTGCCCCACCTGCAGAAACTGTATGAGAACGGCATCGCCAACGGCGTGCCGGGCATCCGGCTGCTTTCCGCAGAGGAAACGCTTGCCATGGAACCGAATCTGGCCCCCACTGTCGTTGGCGCGCTGTATGCGCCCAGCGCCGCCATCGTCAGCCCGTGGGACTTTGCACTGGCCATGGCAGAAGTAGCCGTGCGCAACGGTGTGGAGCTGCACCGCAGCTGCCCTGTGACCCGCATCGAAAAGACCGCCGGCGGCTGGGCGCTGACCACCCCCTCCGGAATTGTGGAAACGCGCTATATCATCAATGCGGCAGGCATCTCGGCGCAGGCCGTGCACGATATGGCCGCACCCCACAAATTTACCATCCAGCCCACCCGGGGCGAATACTACCTGCTGGATAAATCCGAGGGCAGCCGTGTGCACCACGTCATCTTCCAGTGCCCCAACGAAAACGGCAAGGGCGTTCTGGTGGCCCCCACCGTCCACGGCAACCTGATCGTCGGCCCGAACGCCGACCCCGTGGAAGGGGACGATACCGCCTGCACCGCCGCCGGGCTGGCCTTCGTCAGCGCCGCAGCGCGCCGCAGCGTGCCGAACATCCGCTTCAGCGAGTCCATCCGCAATTTTGCGGGTGTCCGTGCCAATGTGGACACGGGCGACTTCGTTATCGGCGAAGCGGAAGGCGCACCCGGCTTCATCGATCTGGCGGGCATGAAATCGCCCGGCCTTTCCAGTGCACCGGCCGTTGCCAGAGAAGCCGTCAAAATTCTGGAAGCTCACGGCGATCTTCCCGCCCCCAAGGCGGATTACAGGGATGGCCGCACCCGGGTGCGCTTCAAGGAGCTTCCGCCCGAAGAAAAAGCCCGGCTCATTGCAAAGGAACCCGCCTATGGCCGCGTGATCTGCCGCTGTGAGACGATCACCGAGGGCGAAATTCTGGACGCTCTGCACGAAGAGATCCCCGCCACCACCATTGACGGTGTCAAGCGCCGCTGCGGTGCCGGTATGGGCCGCTGTCAGGGCGGCTTTTGCGGGCCGCGGGTGCTGGAGCTGATCAGCAAAACGCTGGGCATCCGTCCGCTGGACGTGCTGCAGGATAAGGCCGGCACCAACGTCTTACTGTGCGAAACCAAGCAGGAGGGAGAGCACCATGATTGATCTGGTCATCGTCGGCGGCGGCCCTGCAGGCCTTGCCGCAGCTTACAGCGCATGGCAGCATGGTCTGCGCGATATCCTTATCTTAGAGCGCGACAACGAGCTGGGCGGCATCCTGAACCAGTGCATCCACAACGGCTTCGGCCTGCACCGCTTTGGCGAGCAGCTCACCGGCCCGGAATACGCAGGCCGCTGCATTGAACTGCTGCGCTCCACCGGTGTCCGGGTGGAGCTGGGCACGATGGTGCTGGAAGTCACCCCGGACAAAAAGATCCACTGCGTCAGCCGGGAAAAGGGCTATCAGATTTTGGAAGCCAGAAGCATCATCCTCTGCATGGGCTGCCGGGAGCGCACCCGCGGTGCCATTGGCATCCCGGGCAGCCGCCCTGCCGGTATCTACACCGCCGGTGCGGCCCAGCGCTATGTCAACATGGAGGGCTATCTGGTAGGCAAGCGGGTGCTCATCCTCGGCAGCGGCGACATCGGCCTGATCATGGCCCGCCGCATGACGCTGGAAGGTGCCAAAGTACTGGCCTGCGTGGAGGTCATGCCGTATTCCGGCGGCCTGACCCGCAACATCGTGCAGTGCCTGCAGGACTTCGACATCCCCCTGTATCTGTCCCATACCATCGTGGATATTCAGGGCAAGGCCCGCGTGGAAAAGGCCACCGTTGCCAAGGTGGACGAAAACCGCCGCCCCATCCCGGGCACCGAGATGGAATTTGATGTGGACACCATCCTGCTCAGCGTTGGCCTGATCCCGGAAAATGAGCTGACCCGGCAGGCGGGCATCCCCATGGACCCTCACACCAAGGGCGCTGTGGTCTACGAGAATATGGAGACCGGCATCCCCGGCGTGTTCGCCTGCGGCAATGTGGTGCACGTGCATGATCTGGTGGACTTCGTTTCGGGCGAAAGCGACCTTGCCGGTGCTTCTGCGGCGGCCTATGTTTTGAAGGGCGAAGCCGCCGATACGGTTGTGCTTGACCTTGTTCCGGGCAATGGCGTGGGCTACACCGTGCCGCAGCGGGTGCGCCCCGCTGATGTGGACAGGAGCGTGAACATTTCCTTCCGCGTGCGGCAGAACTACGGCCCCAGCCAGATCACCGTGACCTGCGGCGGCAGGCAGCTGGCCCGGTTCAAGCGCCAGCGCATGGCACCCGGTGAGATGGAACACATCGCACTTCCAAAAGTCCTGCTGGAAAAAGCGGACGGCCCTCTGACCGTCGCGGTAGAGGAGGTTATTGCAGAATGAGCCGTATCAAAGAAGTCATTTGCATCTGCTGTCCCTGCGGCTGCCACTTGCAGGTGGACCCGGAAAATGATTATAATGTAACTGGAAACGCCTGCCCCAACGGTGCCGCCTACGGCAGGGAAGAGCTGACCCATCCCACCCGCATCATCACCAGCACGGTGCGGGCGGAGGGCGGGCTGTACCCGCGCTGCCCGGTAAAGACTGCGCAGGCTGTGCCCAAAGAGAAGATGACCGAGGTCATGACTGCGCTGGACCGCGTCACTCTGCACGCACCCGTCCGCACCGGGCAGGTGGTGCTGGCAGATGTGTGCGGCACCGGCGTGGACGTTGTGGCGACGCGAAATCTGTGATACACACTCCTGAAACGATACGGAGGTAGCAAAAGCATGAGTACAAAATATGTTCTGGCGTTGGATCAGGGAACCACCAGCAGCCGTGCCATCCTGTTCGACAATGAGCAGAATATCATTGCGGTGCAGCAGCGCGAGTTTGAGCAGATCTATCCGCAGCAGGGCTGGGTGGAGCACAACCCCATGGAGATCTGGTCCACCCAGTATGGAGTCATGAACGAGGTGGTGGCCCAGAGCGGTGTCGATGCCCACGATATCGCCGCCATTGGCATCACCAACCAGCGGGAGACCACCATCCTGTGGGAAAAGGCCACCGGCCGCCCCATCTACAATGCCATCGTCTGGCAGTGCCGCCGCACGGCTCCGCTGGTGGATGAACTGCTGCAGCAGCCCGGCATGGCAGACTACATCCGGGAGAACACCGGCCTGATGCCCGATGCCTATTTCTCCGCAACGAAGATCAAGTGGATCCTGGACAATGTGCCCGGTGCGCGGGAGCGCGCCGAGGCAGGGGAGATCCTGTTCGGCACTGTGGACACATGGCTGGTCTGGAAGCTGACCGGCGGCAGAGTGCATGTCACCGACCGCACCAACGCCAGCCGCACCATGCTGTATAACATCCGCACGCTGGACTGGGACGACACCCTGCTCAAAGCGCTGGATATCCCGCGCTGCATCCTGCCCCGCGTGACGGATTCCAGCGAGGTCTACGGCACCACCGATCTGTGCGGTGTGCAGATCCCGGTGGCCGGCATTGCCGGTGACCAGCAGGCTGCGCTGTTCGGACAGAGCTGCTTTGGCAAGGGCGAGGCCAAGAACACCTACGGCACCGGCTGCTTTTTGCTGATGAACACCGGCGATACCATCTGCCGCAGCCGGAACGGCCTGATCTCTACCATCGCCATCAGCCTGAACGGTAAGGTGGAGTACGCGCTGGAGGGCAGCGTCTTTGTGGGCGGTGCCGTCATCCAGTGGGTGCGCGACGGCCTGCGGATGATCCAGGAGAGCCGCGACGCCGAATACTATGCCCAGAAGGTGCCGGACAACGGCGGCATCTACATCGTGCCCGCCTTCACCGGTCTCGGCGCGCCCTATTGGGATATGTACGCCCGCGGTGCCATTGTAGGCATCACCCGCGGCACCACCCAGAACCACATCATCCGGGCGGCGGAGGAGTCCATCGCCTACCAGAGCGCCGACCTTGTGGCCGCCATGGAAAAGGACACCGGTGTGCCCATCACCTCCCTGAAGGTGGACGGCGGTGCTTCCCGCGACCAGTTCCTGATGCAGTTCCAGGCCGACATCCTGAACAAGGACGTTCTGCGCCCGGCCATCCGGGAGACCACCGCTCTGGGCGCTGCCTATCTGGCAGGCCTTGCCACCGGTGTGTGGAAGGACCGGGACGAGATCCGCAGCCTGTGGCACTGCAACATGACCTTTACCCCCGCTATGCCGGAGGCCGAGCGCGCACGGCTGCTGTCCGGCTGGCACAAGGCCGTGGGCCGCAGCAGTGACTGGGCAGAGCATTAAAAGAATTTGTCTGGATTTTGACTGCTTCCAACAAAAAATCACGAATTTGTGAATTGTCTGTTGACAAACCGTTGAGAAATGGTATACTGAAAGCATCCCAAGAGAATTGAGATGGGGATGCACTGTGCCACACGACCGCAGTGCGTCCCCATTTTTTTGTTCCCATCGCACCCCTTGTCCGCCCGTTCACATCTGTTCCGGGGGCTGGTTCTGGAAGTGCAGCCGCCGGGCACGTCCCTGAAAAAAGAAGGAGGATCCCCATGAAAAGCACCGCAAAGGCCACCGAAAAGCGTTCGCGCACGGTCGTTGTGCTGGCGATCGCTGTGGCGTTGATGCTGCTGGGCAGCATTTTTGCCCAGATGTTCCACACCTCGTTCTACAAGGTCAAGGTCTCCCGCATCTCCTTTGAGACCGACACCGGCACCCTTTCGGGCCTGTTGTACCTGCCCAAGGGCGTGGACGCCTCCAACCCGCACCCCACCATCGTGACCACCCACGGCTACCTGAACAGTGCCGAGATGCAGGACGAGACCGCCATCGAGATGTCCCGCCGCGGCTATGTCGTGCTGGCACTGGATATGTATGACCACGGCCATTCCCACGGGAACGCCGACAATACCGGCGGCTTCTTCAACTTCTGGCCCACTTCGCTGTGGGATGCCGCACAGTACATGTACAGCCAGGACTACGTTGCCAAGGATGCACAGGGCAACGGTCAGATCGCGGTCAGCGGCCACTCCATGGGCGGCTTCTCCTCCGAGATGGCCATCTATCTGGATGAGCAGAACTACGCTGCCGCCGGTTACCGCATCATCAAGGCCGGTTTGAGCATGGGTGCCGATTACTCCTGGACCTCCTACCTGGGCCTGGACGAAGAGGCTGCAGTTGCCACCTTTGGCGGACGCACCATCGGCAAGATCTGCGGCCAGTACGACGAGTTCTTCTTTGCGGCCGACGAGCCTCCCACGAAGAGCGGCACCGTCTACCACAAGGACTATGTTGCCACCACCGCTGGCAAGACCCTGCTGGAGCAGGAAGCTCCGCAGGCTGACACCTGGTACACCGGCTCGGACGGCGGCCAGCGCATCATTTACCAGCCGCGTGAGATCCACCCCTGGAACCACTTCTCCAAGGCTTCCACCAAGGATGCCATCGAGTTCTACGCCACTGCATTTGCCGACCAGTCCGGTCTGGTGCAGAACATTGCTTCCACCAGCCAGATCTGGTACTGGAAAGAAGTCTTTGAGCTGGTCGCTCTGGTGGGCTTCCTGCTCATGCTGGCACCTCTTGCCCTGCTGCTGATGAAGCTGCCCTTCCTGTCCAATGCAAAGCAGGCCGTCGCAGCACCCACCCCGGCCGTCGGCACCCTGTCCGGCAAGCTTGGCACGATCAGCCTGTTCGTGGTCGGTATGCTGATCCCGGCCATCATCTTCCCCGCCGTGTACGACGGCAGTCTGACCGCAGAGCCCATCCGCTGGATGCGCTACGCCAGTGACATTGCCCTGCTCCTGTCGGTGGTGGGCATCGTTCTGGCAGCCCGCAGCACCGAGGACGACCGCAAGACCTGGCTGTCCGGCTCGGTGTGCGTCCTGATCGCTTCCATCGTCCTGCGTGTGCTGGTGACCAAGAACATCTTCGAGACCAATGCCACCTGGCAGGGCCCCACCGTCAACAGCATCGTGACCTGGGCTCTCATCTGCGCCTGCATCTCCATCGTGACCATGGTCTGCGTCTACCTGTTCGGCGGCCGCAAGCAGAAGGGCATCACGCTGGAACAGTACGGCATTGCCGCAAAGCCGGTGTCTGTGGCCGCAGCCTTCTGCGTGGCACTGCTGGTGTGCGTGATCGCCTACGCCTGCCTGTTTGCCGTGGATGCCATCTTCAAGACCGACTTCCGCATCTGGACCTTCGCCTTCAAGACCTTTGAAGCCAGCGCCATCCCGGCGGCGGTCAAGTATATGCCGTTCTTCTTTGTGTACTACTTTGTCAGCGGCGCCGCCGCCATCTCCAACACCAGCAGCGAAAAGCTGCAGGGCGGCTGGGGCTACCTGCTGGCTGCTCTGACCAACATGGGCGGCATCCTCCTCTGGCTGGTGCTGCAGTACGGCACCCTGTTCCGTACCGGCGTTGCCTTCTACCCGGGACAGGCCCTTGGCGGCATCCTGCTGTTTGCGCTGGTGCCCTCGCTGGCCATTGCATCCTGCCTGGCCAAGTACCTGTACAAAAAGACCGGCAGTGTGTACATTGCGGCCTTCCTGAATACCATCCTGATGACCATGATGACCGTGGCCAACACCGCGATCTATTTCCAGGCATAAGCACAACCGCAGACTGGGGCTGCACTTTACAGTGCGGCCCCTTTGTGCGATAATGAGAACCATCTGAGAGAAAAGGAGTCCTGCCCGATGCATCCACTTGCTGAAACTCTGCTGGACGAGCCGGTGATCGCAGCCGTCAAGACGGATGACGCTCTGACGGCCGCCCTGGCCTCGCCCTGCAGCACGGTCTTTCTGCTGGCGAGCACCCTGCTCAATGTGGGGGAGCTGGTCCGGCGCATCCACGCGGCCGGAAAGCTGGCCGTCGTGCACATCGACCTTGTGGACGGCCTTTCGGCGCGGGAAGTTGCCGTGAATTCTCTCATTGCGCTGTGCCACCCGGACGGTATCATTTCCACCCACCCGTCCCTGATCCGGCGGGCGCGCCATCAGGGCCTGCTGACCATCCAGCGGGCGTTCATCCTGGACTCCCTTTCCCTGAACAACCTTTCCGGCCAGCTGGAACAAGGCAAGCCGGACTTTGTGGAGATCCTGCCCGGCATCATGCCCCGGGTCATCACCGAGATCAGTACCCGCACCCGGGTGCCGGTGATCGCGGGCGGTCTGCTGCGGGACAAGGCCGACGTCATGGCCGCCATGCGGGCCGGTGCCTCGGCGGTGTCCACCTCTGCCCCGGAGCTGTGGGACATCTGAACCCCGGAAAACACAAAAATGCCTGACCGCTGTCGTTGGCGGTCAGGCATTTTTTATGGAAAGCAGCAGCGTTACGGCTGGCTCTTCCTGACAAGATCTTTGGTGTACAGGGCGCGGGTGGCGTTGAGCACGGCAATGACCATGACGCCCACGTCGGCAAAGATGGCTGTCCACATGCTGGCCATACCGATGGCACCCAGCAGCAGGCAGGCAAACTTGACCGCCAGCGCGAACACGATGTTCTCGTACACGATGCGCAGGGTGCGGCGGGCGATGCGCATGGCCAGTGCGATCTTGGCCGGGTCATCGTCCATCAGCACCACGTCGGCGGCTTCAATGGCGGCGTCGGAGCCCAGGGCACCCATGGCGATGCCCACATCGGCGCGGGACAGCACCGGGGCGTCGTTGATGCCGTCGCCCACAAAGGCCAGATTCTCCTTGGACTTCTTGGCGGCGATGAGTGTTTCGATCTGGTCCACCTTGTCGCCGGGCAGCAGACCGGCGTGGTATTCGTCCAGACCCAGCTGGGCAGAAACGGCCTTGGCCACCGGCTCGGCGTCGCCGGTGAGCATGACGGTCTTGCGCACTCCGGCGGCCTTCAGGGCCCGGATGGCCTCGGCACTGTGGGGTTTGACCACGTCGGCGATGAGCAGGCAACCGGCGTATTGGCCGTCGATGGCAACGTGCACGACGGTGCCGGTCTCGCTCACGGCGGGGGCAGAAAGACCCAGCTTTTCCATCAGACGGGCGTTGCCGGCGGCAACGGCCTTACCGTCCACTTTGGCGGTCACGCCGTGGCCGCCAAGCTCCTCCACGTCGGTCACGCGGGAGGTGTCGATCTCCTTGCCGTGGGCGGCCTTGATGCTCAGGGAGATGGGGTGCTTGGACCAGCACTCGGCCAGGGCGGCGGCCTCCACCAGCTGTTCGTCGGTGATGCCATCGGCCGGGTGGACGCCGGTGACCTTGAAGGTGCCCTGGGTCAGGGTGCCGGTCTTATCAAACACCACGATGCCGGTGCGGGCCAGCTCCTCCAGATAGGTGGAGCCCTTGACCAGGATGCCGCAGGCGGAAGCACCGCCGATGCCGCCGAAGAAGCTCAGCGGAATGCTGATGACCAGTGCGCAGGGGCAGCTGATGACCAGGAAGGTCAAAGCGCGGTAGATCCAGTCCCCAAAGCGGGCAGGCTGGCCCATCAGCAGCAGCACGATAGGCGGCAGGAAGGCCAGCGCCAGCGCACCGTAGCAGACAGCCGGGGTGTATACCCGGGCAAAGCGGGTGATGAAGTTTTCGGCGCGGGCCTTCTTCATGCTGGAATTTTCCACCAGATCGAGAATTTTCGAGACGGTGGACTCGCCGAATTCCTTGGTAGTCCTGACTTTCAGCAGGCCGGTCATGTTCACGCAGCCGCTGATGACCTCGTCTCCGGTCTGGACGTCGCGGGGCAGGCTCTCACCGGTCAGGGCGGCGGTGTTCAGGGCGGAGGTGCCCTCTACGATCACACCGTCAATGGGCACCCGCTCGCCGGGCTGCACCACGATCACGGTGCCCACCTCCACGTCATCGGGGTCCACCTGCTCCAGCTTGCCGTCCTCGTCCTCCACGTTGGCGTAGTCCGGGCGGATGTCCATCAGGCTGGAAATGCTCTGGCGGCTCTTGCCCACGGCCACGCTCTGGAACAGCTCGCCGATCTGGTAAAAGAGGATAACGGCGCAGCCTTCCACATAGTCGCCCAGGGCAAAGGCACCCACGGTAGCCACCGCCATCAGGAAGCACTCGTCAAAGGGCTGGCGGTTCTTGATGCCCTTGATGGCCTTGCGCAGCACGTCCTTGCCCACCACAAAGTACGGGATGAGGTAGAGCAGCAGCTCCACCGGGGTGGGAAGTGCCGGCAGCACACGGAGCAGCAGCTTGAGCAGGATCACAAGGGCCAGCGCGATCAGGATCTGCTGCAGGCTCTTTTTTTGCTTTTTGGTCATACAAAACGCTCCTTTTGTTGGATTGCGGCGGTTCTGAGAAAAAACGGGAAAACGCAGTGGAATTCAACAGGTTTTCCCCACAAAAATGGATTTTCCACCCTTTCCCCCGTGTTTTCCACGGGATTTTCCCGCAGAAAACTTGCTTTTCCACGTTTCTTTTTGGAGTTTTCCGCGAAGGGTGTTGAAAAGTGCGTGGAAAGTGTTGAAAACTGCCCGTTTTTTCCACGAAAAAGAGGAGTTTTCCGCTGCCCGGCGGCAGAGGAAAGAAAAGCTCTCCCACAGGGGGGAGAGCTGCCGCCCGGCAGCGATGCCGGGAACCGGACCGGAAGAGGTCAGATGTCAAAGATCTCGCAGTCGTCCTCCACCTTCTTGCAGGCAGACAGCACATTCTCCATGGTGGCGTGGGGGTCAGCACCCTCGGCAAACTCCACCTTCATCTTCTGGGTCATGAAGCTGACAGTCGCCTTTTCCACACCGGCAACGGTGTTGGCAGCGTCCTCCATCTTCTGGGCGCAGTTTGCACAGTCCACTTCGATCTTGTAGGTCTTTTTCATCGTAGATACCAGCCTTTCTGTTTTTGTGCGGGCCGCAGCCCGGAAA
>ERZ773243.2867-NODE-2867-length-13482-cov-52.789305_pt1 | contig 13482 bp, 7 predicted proteins | sample MGYA00580520_ERZ773243 | MGnify/ENA primary metagenome ERZ773243 (study PRJEB29015, sample SAMEA2737747) | human gut metagenome | biome: human gut; feature: human-associated habitat; material: faeces | place: China | collected 2012 ... | reverse complement strand
TCCTAATTTTGATATTATCTCGTCTTTATCCATATTTCAAATTTTATTGCTAATGGTTCAGCAGGGAACGGCTTGTCCGTTATCCTGCTTCGTTAATGGTAAATTATATTTTTCCTTGTCTGTGCAATGCCTCTATGAAAAAGCAAATAAAGGTTGCCACTATATATACAGTAAGTGCCCACACTCCAACTTTACGTTGCACAAAGTTTTCATCCTCATACTTGGTTATAATTCTTCTGTACCTTTTCTTGAAGAAAAATCTGCCACACAGCAATGCTATTAAACTGCCTTCAATGATATAGTATTGAGTATCGGACGGATAATCAATGATTCCGTATTGGGTTAATATACCCCATGCGGTTAATACATTTGTACTTAACATGACCGAAAACAAAAGCATTGCCAAAAATGTGGCTCCTTCCGATACAGAAGAATGAAGCCATAATCTATAAAACCTATAATATAAATAGTCTATCATATACCTTATTACCATTAATGTTATTTGTAAAAACACTCGTTTGGTATCTTTCATTTTGATAACCGACACTCGACAGGTGTGTTTCCTAATCTCTAATAGCTGCACCCTACGAATCATCCAGCGAATCAAGCGGATTGGGTATGCTCGACTTATGGGCACTCGTCACATGAAGATAAATGCTCGTCGTCTTTATATCATTGTGTCCCAGCAATTCCTGTATGGTTCTAAGGTCTGTCCCTTGCTCCAGTAGATGAGTGGCAAAGGAATGACGCAGCATATGTACGTGTACACGATGCTTGATGCCGGCACGCTGTGCGGCTTCTTTCAGCACTTTCACCAGTGCGCTTGCCGAGTATTGCTCGCCGGGAGTATCGCCCTCGAACAGCCATTTCTTCGGACGGTATTCCTTGAAATATTCCCGAAGCTCGTGCAGCACCTTTTCCGACAACAGCGAGTAACGGCATTTCTTACCCTTGCCCATGATGCGTACCAGCATCCGTTCACTGACAATGTCCTGTGGGGTGAGGTTCAGCAGTTCGCTCCTTCTCAGACCGGCGGAATAGATCAGGGAAATCATGCAGTGATGTTTCCGGTTCGTCAGACAGGAGAGGATGCGTTTTACCTCATCCCGGCTCAGCACTTCGGGTAACGTCTTGTACTCTTTGGCCCGTGTGATGCCGCCGTAATATTGCCGTTTGCCGCCTTTCACCTGCTCGTAATAGAACTTGATTGCGTTGATGCGCATGTTCTGCTGCGAAACGGAGATTTTCTTCTCGTTTACGAGATAGAGGATATACTTGTTGATGTCCGCCACTTTCAGGCGGTCGATGCTCCGTCCCTTGTGGTATTCCATGAAGTCGCTGAAATAGGCACGGTAGGTTTTCACGGTCGAGGGACTGTACCGCTTCTGTTCCAGCAGTTCCAGATAGCCTTCCGGCAATACGTATGTCCGCTGTGGTTTGGGATGCCGTACGTACACCCGGCTGTAATCTATGTAAGCGTGGGGAGAATAGCGGTCGTAGAAATCCGGCAGTTTAAAGGCGGCAGCCGTCATGTAGGCGGAACCGTTGTCCGTCTTTTCCACGTCCGTATCTTGGGCGAGCAGTAGGGCTATTGCCGGATCGCCTGCATACTCTATCCGTATGTACTGTTCACCGTCCTTTTTTTCCCTGTACAGGACGATGTTTGACCGTTGCTTCTGTACCTTGTCCATATCTCTGGCTGTTGCTTCATGCCTCAAAGATAAAGCAAAGTATTGAAATCTGAACGGTTGTTCAGAAAATATTTTTATCGGAGTCTTTTAAATATTGCTAAAAAAGGAGTCAGGCTTTCAGGAGCGAGTACAGACAATCGAACTTCTCCTTCAATTCTTCTATGTCCAGACCGTTCAGGAACGATTGCTCGTAGGACATGCCCAGAAACACTTGACGGAACAGCGGAGCGGTCTTTTTCACATCCGTATCTTGTTTTATTTCACCGCTATCCTTTGCCTTCTGTATGACTGTCCTCCATAACTCGTGTTCCTTGCGGAATATTTCTTCCATTTTCTCACGGGCTCCGGGATAATACATCCTCACTTGGGAAAGAAAATGGAAATAGTAGAAGTTGGGACAGCATTCATTGTCGTCCGCACAGCATCGCACTTGTTTAATGATACGGTTCATGGCCGTACTCACTCCTGCCACATACTGCTCTATAAATCCTGCCAGCGTTTCCGTCGGCCCGGCAAACTTGTTGGCCGGTGTCTGCATCTGTATGGCATACTTGTCCGCTACCGCCATGAACAGATCGAGTTTGTGGGGAAAATAATATACCACCCCTGTCTTTACCACCCCGCAGGCTTTTGCCAGCGTGCTGATACTCGCTTTCTCGTAATTCATCCTCAAAAACACCTTGAATGCCTTGTCTATCACTTCTTCCCGGTTGGTAATCATATCGGATTGTCCTTTTTTATGTTTCTTGTTGCGAAGGTACGCTTTTTATTTTGAAGTTTTTGTATCGGAACGTCATTCTTTCTTGCCGGCAGGCCACTTCATGCCATCCCGTAGCCACTCGTTCCCCATTCCCTCCTTTCCCTTTGCGCCATAGCCTCTTACCTCTACTTTCGTGCCGCAATTAACCTGATTGTATCACAATTAAACTCATTCACTTTATGGACAAAAAACTGAAAGATCTGAAAGACGAGGTATTGGTGGTGACCAACGCCGCCGAAGGCAACACCCCGCACGTGGTGGAGGACATCGAATCCGAAGGGGGACTCAAGACCAGACCGTTGGCAGGGGCAAAGCCTTCGGATCAGTTCATGCGGATAGACCGCAACGTGTCTATACTCGAAACGTTCTTCCTCAACATGAAACGACAGTTCGAGCGGCCGTCCGACTTCCGCTTCTATCACCTTCCGGCGGACTTGCTTGCCTCCGCCAAGGAGCTTGTCGGCCTGTTCAAGCAGCCCGAAAGTAATTCTGCCTTGCTGGACGAATACCGTCTTGACACGGAACAGTACGTACAGAGCCGGCAGCAGGCACAACAGCAGTCCGGCGGGGGCGGAACGGAGCAATCCACCCGCTGGAGCATGGAACAGGTGGACTGGCAGCAGCTTGAGCGCATGGGGGTAACACCCGAAACGTTAGGAGAACCGGGCCTCAGACGGTTGCTCAACGGCAACGAATCCGCCGTACTCACCCTGAAAACCGTTATCGAGGGAATAGAGTTTGAAACTCCCGCCTGCATCCGTCTGGCGGAGAATCCCGACGGTACGCTCCGGAACGAGATCGAATGTTGCAAGCGTTATCCGGAACTGGACACGCCGTATTTCAACGTGGAGTTCACTCCCGAAGTGAAACAGAACCTGCTGGAAAAAGGCAATGCGGGTTGCGTGGTGGAACTCGAACTGGCCGGAGGCGTGCGTGAGCCGTGTCTGGTATCGCTCAATCCCAAGACCAACCGGCTCCATCACATACCGGTCAGCGGGATAACCATTCCCGCAGAGGTGAACGGCACGGCGTTGACCGACGAACAGAGAAAACGCATCGCAAACGGCGAGTCCGTCCTTGTCGAAAACATGTGGTCGGAGAAAAAGCAGCGTCATTATGATGCACGTTTGCAGTTCAATGCGTGCAAGGGCGGATTCGACTATGACTTCAAGGGAATCGCCCACCGGCAGGAGCAGACCGCAGCTCAGGAACAGGAACAGAACCGGCAGCAGGAGCGTGGGCTGGTAATCCCCGCACGGCTGAAGGGGAAAGACCTTACCGAAGAACAGCAGGCATCACTGGCACAGGGCAAGGCGACCTACATCAAGGACATGACCGACAACGAGGGGAACCTGTTCAGTGCTTTCGTCCGTGTCAACCACGAGCGGGCGAAGTTCGATTTCTTCAAATGGAACCCGGACAAGAGCAAGAAACAGGAACAGTCGCAGCAGGCGGCCGTCCGTCAGGACGGAACGAAGCCGGCAAACGCCGTCAGCCGGAACCGCCCGGTACAGAAAGCCGATAAGAAAGGGGTATCCATCTGATCATTCACATGAATAATACAATAATTATATGAAAGTTATCATTGCAGAAAAGCCCAGCGTGGCACAGGGCATAGCGTCCGTAGTGGGCGCACGCCAACGGAAAGACGGGTATCTAACGGGGGACGGATATGCCGTAACATGGGCATTCGGGCATCTGGTCGGTCTTGCCATGCCCGAAAGCTACGGCTTTTCCGGCTTCCGCCGGGAACACCTCCCCATATTGCCGCAGGAGTTCAGGCTTGTACCCCGTCAGGTGCGGGAGGGTAAGGTGTACAAGGACGATCCCGGAGTGGTCAGGCAGCTGGAAGTGCTCCGGGAGCTGTTCGACAGGTGCGAGTCCATCATCGTCGCCACCGACGCAGGTCGTGAGGGAGAGTTGATTTTCCGTTACGTGTACAACTATCTCGGCTGTACCAAACCCTTTGTCCGTCTGTGGATCTCCTCGCTCACCGACAAGGCCATCCGTGAGGGGTTGCGGAATCTCAGGGAGGGAAGCCTTTACGACAATCTTTACCTCTCCGCCAAGGCCCGCAGCGAGGCGGACTGGCTCGTGGGCATCAACAGTTCTCAGGCGCTCAGCCTTGCCGCCGGGCAGGGCGTGTTCTCTTTGGGACGGGTGCAGACACCCACATTGGCGATGATCTGCTCACGATACCGGGAGAACAAACAGTTCGTACCCCGGAAGTATTTCCAGATAAAGGTTTCGGCGGCCAAGGACGGCATCGCCTTCTCCGCACTGTCACGGAACCGCTTCGATGACCTTGAAACGGCCACTGCCGGGCTACGTGAGGTAGAGGACGGCGGTATGCTTGCCGTCAGTTCCGTAGAGCGCAGGGAAGCCGTTCAGGAACCGCCGCTGCTCTATGACCTGACCGCCTTGCAGAAAGAGGCAAACGGCAAACTGGACTTCTCGGCCGACAAGACGCTCACGCTTGCGCAAAGCCTGTATGAGAAGAAGGTGCTAAGTTACCCACGTACCGGCAGCCGTTATATATCCGAAGATGTCTTCGAGGAGATTCCCTCACGCATAACGCTCTTGCAACAATATCCACGCTTCGCCGCCATCGCATCCGCTTTGCGGGACACACCGCTCAACCGCCGTCCGGTCGATGATGCCAAAGTCACCGACCACCATGCGCTGCTCGTTACCGAGAACCTGCCCGAAGGTCTGTCGCAGGACGAGCGGGCTATCTACGAAATGGTTGCCGCACGCCTGCTCGAAGCCTTCTCCCCGCATTGCGTCAAGGAAATGACCGAAGTTGCCTTGTCCGCAGGCGGTGAGATATTCACCCTCAAGGGGGCGGTCGTCAAATCCGCCGGTTGGCGTGCCGTGCGTGGCGAACCGGAAGAGGAGGTGGAGGAAACCACATTGCCGGAGTTACAGACGGATGAAACCCTGCCGCTGCTCGCTTCCGAAACGGTGGAGAAGCAGACCAAACCCAAACCGCTGCATACCGAGAGTTCGCTGCTCTCCGCTATGGAGCATTGCGGCAGGGAGATCGGCGACGGGCAGCTGCGTACCGCAATCCGGGAGGCCGGTATCGGAACTCCGGCCACCCGTGCGGCCGTTATCGAGACATTGTTCGCCCGTAACTATATACGCCGGGACAAGAAGAACCTTGTGCCCACCGAAAAAGGACTGGCGGTTTACGATACGGTAAAGGACAAGAAGATTGCCGATGTCGAAATGACAGCGGCGTGGGAGGATACCCTCGCCAAAATAGAAACCGGAGAGGCCGATGCGCCCTCTTTCCGCCGGGACATAGAGGTCTATACCGCACAGATCGTTGCCGAACTGCTGTCCGCCACCCTCGATGTAGCTCCTTCAGGGGAGCAATGCACCTGTCCTAAATGCAAGAAGAGCCGCATTCTGTTCTTCGACAAGGTCGCCAAATGCGCCGATGTCGATTGCGGATTCACCCTGTTCCGCAACAAGGGAGGCAAGGTATTGACCGACAAACAGATTGTCGGGCTGGTGACCACAGGCCGCACCCCTCTTGTCAAAGGCTTCAGGAACCGTGAGGGCAGGAGCTTCGATGCCGCACTGGTGCTTAATCCCGATTTTACCGTAGGCTATTCCTTCCCGGACAGGAAACCGCAGGGAGAAAAAAGCGGCAGGAAGAGATAACCCGTCCGGAATTGTATCACTTAATAATCCGATAATTATATGAATCAGAATAAATCCAACGTGCCGGTATCCGTAGCGGAAGAACCGGATGAATTGTCTTACTACCGTCTTACCCTGCTGGCCTTCCTGCGTGAGTCGCATCCCGATTTGGCGGATGACGAGTCTTTTGTCGCCACCCGCAGCGAGCAGGCCGCCGAAGCCTTCAGCGCAGCCGTCCGTTCCGGCCTGACCTACGACGATGCGGCACAACAGGCGAACGCCCTGCTTTTTCAGGGGTTGCATTTCTCTCCTCTGGACACGCTGGTTACCGTCCTCTGGAACGAGTTCGCCGCCGAAGTCCCCGAAGGCAGCGCACGCAGCGTGGCCTTGCAGCTGCTTCCCGAATGCCGGAAGGTCTTCGCCGGCTATACGCTCTCGGATGATTTCATGTTCAGCCCGGAGTTCGGGCAGCTCTATGACGAGCTGACAGGTACGGTTGTAATCTGGTTGGAAGAGAATGGCTTATAATAAAAAGGCGCATCTCAGGGACAATATAGAGGCAATCCGGCTGATGTTCCGTTTGGAGAAGGAACAGCGCACCGCCACACCGGAGGAAGCGGGCATACTCGCCGCCTACTCCGGGTTCGGAGGTATCAAGGCGGTTCTTTCCCCTTTCGGGAAACTTACCGACATACTCCGCTGGACACAGGCCGACCGTGAACTGTTCCCCCTGATTACGGAACTTCACAACGTCCTGCGTGACGGGGCCGCTGACGAGCGTGAGTACAGGCGGCTGGTGGAAAGCGTGAAGGCATCCACCTTTACCGCTTTCTACACGCCGCCGGCGATTGTCAATGCCATTGCCTCTTCTTTGGGCGAACACGGAGTGTCGCCCGGTCGTTTTCTCGATCCTTCATCGGGAACCGGCAATTTTGTCTCGGCCTTCCGACCGCAATGCCACTCCGCATCCGGCAACACTCCCGAAATTGTTGCCTATGAAAAGGATTTGCTTACCGGCCGCATCCTTGCCCGGCTCCATCCCGAAGCGCAGGTCAATATCAAGGGCTTCGAGGAGTTGCCCCCGCACCGCAACGGCTATTTCGACGTGGTGAGCAGCAACATCCCCTTCGGTGACATACGTGTTTTCGATCCCTCCTTCGACAACGGCACGGCGAGGCGTTTTGCGCTGAACAGCCTGCACAACTATTTCTTCGCCAAAGGGCTGGATGCCGTCCGTGAGGGAGGCGTCCTCGCCTTCATCACCTCACAGGGGGTGATGAACTCCGCTATGGCCTATCCCGTAAGGCAATACCTGATGAACCGATCCCGGCTGTTATCGGCTGTCCGCCTGCCCAACAACCTCTTTACCGACTATGCCGGTACGGAGGTGGGCAGCGACCTGGTTATCTTGCAGAAGGACACGCTTTCCCAAAGGGAATATACGTCACTCGAACGGTCTTTCGTGGAAATCGGCACGCAGGCCGACGGGACGACGCAGAACGAGTATTTCGAGCATACCGCCGCCATCGTGCATACACGTGGCCATGTCGGTACCGATCCCTACGGCAAGCCGGCACGCATCTACCTGCATGACGGGGGTATGGAAGCCATCGCCGCCGACATGAAGTATTTCCTTGACCGCAACCTCTCGGAACAGCTCGATCTGGACTTGTATCTCCGCCATTCACCCGTGCAGGAGTTCCGCAATCTGGTGAGCCGTCCGGCGGAAACCATGCAGCAACGCATCGCACAGGTGCGGGAAATCAACCGGTCCGGTAACATGAACGGACATTCCACTTCTACGGATCGACAGGCGGTACAGGTGGAGCGTCGGACTTCCACGCCGGAGCAGCCCTCAACGGATGCCCGGCCAACCGCCGCAAAGACCACGCCGGAGCCGGTCATGTCCCTGTACGACCTTTTCGGCTTCACACAAGAGGAGCGTTCACAGGTCAGGAAAAGGAAAACAAGGAGCACGAAGAAGGACTCCGGGCAGTTGTCCCTTTTCGATATGCCACCGTTGGAGCAACATCCCGCCCCGGCTGAACCGACTCCCCAAGAGAAAGAGCTGCAGGAGCGGGAACGGCAGGAACAGGAACGCCGCCGGCAGGAGGAAGAGGCCGCACGGCAGGAACGCATGAAGCCCCGTCCTTATCCGGCCGGCCTGCAGGAACACCACCGCAACGGCTCCCTTGTGGACGATGACGGGCAGATAGGCTACCTCTCCGCCATTGGCGGGGCCGCACCGGTATTCAACCCGTTGGATCTGCCCGAACGCCAGCGACGCCGTGCGTCGCTCTACATCGAGATACGTGACACCTACCATCACCTGTACGAGAACGAGGCGGCCGCCCATGCCGCAAATCCGGCGTTGCGTACCATGCTCAACACTCTTTACGATGACTTCATCCGTCAGTTCGGCAATCTGAACGACAGGAAGAACATTGACCTGTTCCGCATGGATGCGGGCAACCGTGAGATATTGTCGCTGGAACGTTACATCGACGGCCGGGCGGTCAAGGCCGACATCTTCGACCATCCCGTCTCGTACAACATCAACGAGATCACCCATACCGATGACGTGCACGAGGCGCTCACCGCCTCGCTCAACAAGTACGGCAACGTGGACATGGCGTACATGGAGTCCCTGACCGACAAATCGCAATCTGACTTGTTGGAGGAACTGCGTGGACGGATATTTTACAATCCCCTCTCGAAGAACTACGAGATTGCCGACCGTTTCATTTCCGGCAACGTCATGGCCAAGGCCGAACACATCGAGGAATATTTGCAGTCGCATCCCGACAACGGCGAGGCACGTATTTCCCTCGAAGCCCTGCGGCAGTCGCTTCCCACGCCCATACCTTTCGAGGATCTGGATTTCAATTTCGGCGAGCGTTGGATACCGGCGGGAGTGTACAGCCGCTACGCCTCATGGCTGTTCGACACGGACGTGTCCGTCCGTTATACCGCCAGCAGTGACGAATACAGCATCAGGGCCGACATGACCTCCCCACGCATCATGAACCAATATTCGGTGCGTTCGGAAAGCCGCATCTTCAACGGCATCGCCCTTATGCGCCATGCCATCCACAACACCACGCCCAACATCACCAAGACCGTATTGGACAAGACGGGCAAGGAAATGAAGATACGTGATCCGGAGGTTACCCTACTTGCCAACAGCAAGATTGACGAGATCCGTAACGGCTTCTCCGACTGGCTCATGGAACAGTCGCCGGAGTTCAAGCGGAAAATGGCGGACATGTACAACCGCAAGTTCAACTGCTTCGTCCGTCCCAAGTACGACGGCTCGCACCAGAGCTTTCCCGGTCTTGACCTCAAGGGGCTGGGCATTCCCGACCTGTATCCCAGCCAGAAGGACTGCATCTGGATGCTCAAGCAGAACGGAGGGGGGATCGCCGATCACGAGGTGGGTGGCGGCAAGACGCTCATCATGTGCTGTGCCGCCTACGAGATGAAGCGTCTGGGACTGGCGAACAAGCCCCTTATCACCGGCCTGAAGGCGAACATCCACGAGATCGCACAGACCTTCGCCACCGCCTACCCGAACGCCAAAGTCCTCTATCCCGGCAAGGAGGACTTCACGCCGGAGCGCCGTGTCGAGATTTTCCACCGGATGAAGAACAACGACTGGGACGCCATCATCCTCTCGCACGAGCAGTTCGGCATGATACCGCAGTCCCCCGAAATCCAGCGTGACATCCTGCAACAGGAACTGGACAGTGTGGAAGAGAACCTCGAAGTCCTCTACCAGCAGGGTGCGGAAGTGAGCAACGCACAGATCAAGGGCATGGAGAAACGCAAGATGAACCTTGAGGTCAGGCTGAAAGAGCTGCTCCACGAGATTGAAACCCGCAAGGACGACGTGGCGGACTTCAAGCGCATGGGCATCGACCACCTCTTTGTCGATGAGAGCCACCGGTTCAAGAACCTGATGTTCACCACCCGGCACGACCGTGTGGCAGGTCTGGGCAACAGCGAGGGCAGCCAGCGTGCGCTCAACATGCTCTTCGCCCTGCGCACCATCCAGCAGCGCACCGGCAAGGACCTGGGAGCCACCTTCCTGTCGGGAACCACCATTTCCAACTCGCTGACCGAGCTGTACCTGCTCTTCAAGTACCTGCGCCCCCGGGAATTGGAGCGTCAGGGGATCAACTCCTTTGACGCATGGGCGGCGGTGTTTGCCCGGAAGTCCGTCGATTACGAGTTCTCCGTCACCAACGAGGTGGTGCAGAAAGAGCGTTTCCGCTACTTCATCAAGGTTCCAGAACTCGCTTCGTTCTATTCCGAGATCACCGACTTCCGTACCGCAGCCGACATCGGCATCGACCGTCCGGAGAAGAACGAGATACTGCACAACATACCCCCGACGCCCGACCAGAGGGAGTTCATACAGAAGCTCATCGAGTTCGCCAAGACCGGCAATGCCACCGTACTGGGCCGCCCGCCACTGAACGAGAGGGAAGAGAAGGCGAAGATGCTCATCGCCACCGACTACGCCCGGAAGATGTCGCTCGACATGCGGCTCATCGATCCGCTCTCCTACGGCGACGACAAGGACAACAAGGCCACCCATTGCGCCGATATGATTGCGAAGTATTACAATAAATACGCCGGGCATAAAGGCACTCAGTTCGTTTTCTCGGACTTGGGAACCTACAAGCCCGACCAGTGGAATCCGTACAGCGAGATCAAGCGCAAGCTGGTGGAGGATCACGGCATCCCCGAAGACCAGATACGTTTCATTCAGGAAGCCAAGACCGAGAAGAAACGCAAGGCGATGATCGAGGCGATGAACGAGGGAAAGATACGTGTTCTCTTCGGCTCTACTGAAATGCTGGGCACGGGAGTCAACGCCCAGAAGCGGTGTGTAGCCATCCATCATCTCGACGCACCGTGGCGGCCTTCGGACTTGCAGCAGCGGGACGGCCGGGGCATCCGAAAGGGCAACGAGGTGGCCAAACTCTATGCGGACAACAAGGTGGACGTGATAATCTACGCCGTGGAGAAGTCGCTTGACAGCTACAAGTTCAACCTGCTTTACAACAAGCAGCTTTTCATCACCCAGCTCAAGCAGAACAACATGGGTTGCCGTACCATCGACGAGGGAGGCATGGACGAGAAGGGAGGCATACCTTTCTCAGAGTACGTGGCGGTGCTTTCCGGAAATACCGACCTGCTCGACAAGGCACGGTTGGAGAAGCGGATTGCCGGCATGGAAGGGGAGCGCAAGGCCTTCCAGCGTGGCAAGGGGGAATCACGCATCAAACTGGAAACTTTCCTGGCGAACCGGGCAAGCAACGATGACATCATCGCCCGTGTCAGGAAGGACAAGGCCGCCATCGAGAGCCGTATGCAGTACGACAAGGAGGGCAACAGGCTCAACCCCTTGAAGATTGACGGCGTGGCAGGCGATGATCCGAAAGTGATTGCCGCCAAGCTCCACGAGATAGAGGACAGGGAACGCACGCACGGCCAGCCGAAGGTCATCGGCTCGCTCTATGGCTTCGACATCGTTGTCAAGACCGACACCACCGTCAAGGACGGTCTGGACTTCTGCGAGAACCGTTTCTTCGTGCGAGGTGAAGGCAACTTCCTCTACAACTATAACAACGGCCGCTTGGCGGTCGATCCGAAAACCGCCTGCCAGAACTTCATCAACGCCTTCGACAGCATTCCCCGCCTGATAGAGAAATACACGAGGGACAACGAAGCCATTGAGAAGGAACTCCCCGTCCTGGAACAGGTCGTCGGGGAAGTCTGGAAAAAGGAGGACGAGCTGAAGCAGCTCAAGGCCGACCTTGCCGCTCTCGACCGCAAGATTCTGCTCTCCCTCAAATCAGTGGATGCGCAGGAAAAAAGCACCGACGGAGTGATCGAAGTCGTGCCCTCCCAACCGGTAACGCCCGACGGACAGGATAACGCCCCCGCCGCCGGCATACCCGTCGCCGATGCTCCGCCCGGCAGTTCCTCACCGGGCAGTGTCCCCACACAGGACACGCCCCCTGCCGAGCCTTATGTCCACCGGATGCCCGACTTCCTCGCCGACAGGCAGCGCACTCCGCCCAAACTAAGCGGAATGCCCAAAAGCATCAGCATCAAAGAGGCAATGGGAGCGCTTGGCGGCAAGCTCGTCATCGGAGGCATCCCCAAGTCCGGCAACAAGGACGATCCCGATCCTGACCGGCCCGAAAAGCCCAAATCCAAGCTGAAACTTTAAAAACAAACACTCCGCTACTTTTTCAATGGAAAATAAGCGGAGTGCTTTTTACTTATAGTAATTTCCAAATACGATCAAAAACTAATTTTCCAAAAGTATCATTTGTAACATATTCTTTTACTTTTTCTCTTATTATTCTATTCTCTAATAATTTTTGGATTATACTATCTTCACAATGACACACCCATGTTGGCTGTATCGTATCCAAATCACTAAAATTCAAAGGATCCAAGAAAAATTGAAAACAAATATTTTGTTTTGCAAAATCATCTATAATATCATACATTATGGAGTACTCACTATTTTTTCTAATACGAGATAAAATTAAAGATGATATTTCTTCCGTATCCTTATAGTTGCTTTTCTCAAAACAAGGAGTTTCCAATAGCTCTTTCAGTATTTTTTTATCCAAAATCGGGATATGGTAACTTTCATGCAGCACAAGTAAATAGTATAACTCTTTAATGTTTTCTTTAAAATAAGCAATCATTTCATGTTGAACTTTATTACTTAATACTTCAAAAATAGAAGCATCTAAAAAAACATCCTCTATATTTGGAATGTCCTCTAAGCCATGTATGTTTTCGATTATCTGATTATTATCTTTCAATATAAGACTCAATTGAAAAATAGTTTGATTTATATCCAATCGTCTATAATGATTAAATACAAGATTGTTAATGAAGATTTTGGCATCATTAATATCTGGTCTTTGTTTATCTACTAAAACACTTAATTCATAAGAAAAAGGAGACAAAGTAAAAGAGCCTTCCCATATATAATTAAGAATCAAATAAATATCTGCAATCTGAAATTCATTGTTTACCACTCTATTGGATATTGATATTATATTTTGAATTATGTTTTTCAATATATCTCGATTAATAACAATATAATTCGTATACTTACTATTTGTTATAGCATTTTTCAAATTCTCAATTATATTATATATATACTCAACACTATCTTTGCTTAAAACTATTTGTCTTATATCATATTGCTTTATTGCAGAAAGTAAATCTTTATTAGTTATGTGAAAGATTAAAAGAAGCAAATGTTCTTTTCTTAACTCTTCTATTTTTGTATTTAGAATCTCAAAACAACCAAAAATAACCAGAAATATTCAAGCGTAAGTC
>ERZ773243.2841-NODE-2841-length-13609-cov-5.157223_pt1 | contig 13609 bp, 10 predicted proteins | sample MGYA00580520_ERZ773243 | MGnify/ENA primary metagenome ERZ773243 (study PRJEB29015, sample SAMEA2737747) | human gut metagenome | biome: human gut; feature: human-associated habitat; material: faeces | place: China | collected 2012 ... | reverse complement strand
AACCGTGCATATATAAATAAAAATATATATTATTCTATATTATATAGTTCGCCCGACACACTTTTTTGAGAGAGAGAACATAAGAAGAACCAAAAAAGAAGATAATTTCTCTCAGATGTTTCGATTTCTCTTTTTTTACTTTACCTTTGCGCCCGCTAAAAGATAAGAATGCATTGAATTTAATTATCGACATAGGAAATACCGCTGCGAAGGTTGCCCTCTTTGACGGTGGGGAAATGGTGGAAGTGCTGACCGAGTCCAATCAGTCATTGGATTGTCTGGAAGCTCTTTGTGCCAAATACCCGGTTGAGCAGGGAATTGTAGCTACCGTGATTGATTTAAGCGAACGGGTGCTTGCGGCTTTGGTCGCCTTGCCTTTCCCTTTGCTGTGGCTCGATTCGAAGACTCCGCTTCCGGTCACCAACCTGTACGAAACTCCCGAAACGCTGGGATACGACCGAATGGCTGCTGTGGTGGGAGCGAATGAGCAATATCCTCGTAGAGATATATTGGTAATTGATGCGGGAACTTGCATTACTTACGAGTTTATAGACTCGAAAGGACAGTATCATGGTGGTAATATTTCTCCCGGTATGCAGATGCGTTTCAAGGCACTCAACCAGTTTACCGGACGCTTGCCTCTTATTGACTCCAACGGGCGCAAACTCCCCATGGGGCGGGATACCGAAACGGCTATACGCGCCGGGGTGTTGAAAGGTATGGAATACGAAATTTCAGGTTATATTGAGGCTATGAAGCATAAATATCCTGAACTTTTGGTTTTTTTAACGGGCGGAGATGATTTTTCTTTTGATAGGAAATTAAAAAGTGTCATCTTTGCAGATAGATTTTTAGTGTTGAAAGGATTAAATAGAATTTTAAACTATAATAATGGTAGGATTTAAACACACGCTTTGGGCGCTATTGCTCACAATGGTTACCGGAATGGCAATCGCTCAAAATAATACAAACTCTCCTTATACACGATATGGCTATGGCGACTTGTCTGACCAGAACTTCGGAAACAGTAAGGCAATGGGAGGAATTGCTTTCGGACTCCGGGACGGAGCGCAGATCAATCCGTTGAATCCTGCTTCGTATACAGCCATTGACTCGTTGACTTTCCTCTTTGAAGGGGGCGTCAGTCTTCAAAATATGAATATTAGTGGCGGTGGCGTGAAGCTGAACGCCAAAAACTCTAGTTTCGACTATCTGGCAATGCAATTCCGGTTACATAGGAGACTAGCGATGAGTATCGGTTTGCTGCCGTTCTCCAATGTGGGATATACGGTGTCGGATACTCAGACTGCGACAGATCCCGCAACTGGTAATACGACAGCTTATGCCAGAAATTATACAGGCGACGGAGGTTTACACCAACTATATGTCGGATTGGGTGTGAAGGTATTCAAAGATCTTTCAGTGGGTGTAAATGCTTCTTATTTCTGGGGGGATATAACCCGTTCGCGGACTATTTATTATCCGAATGTATCCGGGGCTTATAATTTTGTGCAACAGGCGACTGCATCTGTATCATCTTATAAGCTGGACTTTGGAGCACAGTATACAAAGGATATAGATAAGAAACATTCAGTGACGCTTGGTGTTGTATATTCTCCAAAAATAAAACTGGGGAATGATTATGATGTGACAACACAGTTGGTCTCTAATAGTACAGGTACGGTTGAAACTTCAACTAGCGTGGCGCCGGATGCTACATTGGCACTCCCTAATACGTATGGTGTCGGATTTACCTATAACTATGACAAACGCCTGACAATTGGAGTGGATTACAGTTTGCAACAATGGTCGAAAGCAGACTTTGGTGTAAGGACAACAGATGAATCCATACGTGGTGATTTTGATGAAACTTATGCTTATTGCGACCGTTCTAAAATATCTGTGGGTGCGGAATATATCCCTAACTTGCTGGGACGTTCTTATCTTGCTCACATAAAATATCGTTTGGGAGCTTATTATACGACCCCGTATTATAAGATCAACGGCAAGAAGGCTACCCGCGAATATGGTGTAACAGCCGGTTTCGGTCTGCCTGTTCCCCGTTCACGCTCTATCCTCAGTATCAGCGGACAGTTTGTTCGTATCAGTGGACAAGAAGCGACTTTTGTGAACGAAAATATCTTCCGCGTAAGTATCGGATTGACGTTCAACGAACGTTGGTTCTTCAAGCGTAGAGTAGAGTAATGCAAGAATTAAAAAGAGAAGAGAATAGACGACTATAATATTATACTAACAACTAAAATTTAGATACAATGAAAATTAAAACGCTTGTAGCTATGTTGTTCCTTTCGGCAGGGGCGACTACTGTGGTAGCACAGGATGCGACTAACTGTAATTCAAACAGTAGTATCTCGCATGAAGCTGTGCGTGCAGGTAACTTTAAAGATGCGTATACTCCCTGGAAAGCTGTGTTGGAAAACTGTCCGACACTCCGTTTCTACACTTTTACTGACGGATATAAAATTCTGAAAGGCTTAATGGCACAGATTAAGGACAGAAATAATCCGGAATATCAGAAATATTTTAATGAACTGATGAATACGCATGACTTGCGTATCAAATACACTGATGAATTCCTGGCTAAAGGTACGAAGGTATCTTCTGCTGATGAAGCTTTGGGTATCAAGGCTGTAGACTATATCGCCTTGGCTCCGAAACTGGATGTGAATCAGGCTTATCAATGGCTGAGCCAATCGGTTAATGCTGTAAAAGGCGAGTCTGCCGGAGCTACTATTTTCTATTTCCTGCAGATGTCTTTGGATAAACTGAAAGCTGATCCTGCTCATAAGGAACAATTTATCCAGGATTATCTGGCTGCTTCCGAATATGCTGATGCTGCCATTGCTGCTGAAACTAATGAAGCAAAGAAGAAAGGTCTGCTGGGTATCAAAGATAACTTGGTTGCCTTGTTTGTAAACAGTGGTACGGCTGATTGTGAATCACTGCAAGGAATTTATGGCCCGAAAGTAGAAGCTAATCAGACTGACCTCGCTTATTTGAAGAAAGTAATCGACATCATGAAAATGATGAAATGTACGGAAAGTGAAGCTTATTTGCAGGCATCTTTCTATGCTTATAAAATGGAACCGACAGCAGAGGCTGCTACCGGATGTGCATATCAGGCATTCAAAAAAGGTGATATCGACAGTGCAGTGAAATTCTTTGATGAAGCTATCAACCTGGAAACTGACAATATAAAGAAAGCGGAAAAAGCATACGCAGCTGCTGCTGTGTTGGCTTCTGCTAAGAAATTGTCACAGGCAAGAACTTACTGTCAGAAAGCTATCGGTCTCAATGAAAATTATGGCGCTCCGTATATCTTGATTGCCAACCTTTATGCAATGAGTCCTAACTGGAGTGACGAGTCTGCACTGAACAAGTGTACTTACTTTGTTATAATTGACAAATTGCAACGCGCAAAACAAGTAGACCCGAGTGTAGCTGAAGAAGCAAACAAATTGATCGGCAGATATTCTGCACACACTCCGCAAGCAAAAGACCTGTTTATGTTGGGTTACAAGGCTGGCGACCGTATTACTATCGGTGGCTGGATCGGAGAGTCTACAACGATTAGATAAACGTATGTTGCGAAAACGAAAGAACCGTTTGTTGCATAAAAGCATGAGCATAACAATTGTCTTAGGGACAATTGTTATGCTTCTTTTATTTCCCTCCTGTGGTGGCAAAAAGAAAATAACGGGGGATGCTATTACAGAACGTGACTCCATGGCAGTGATGCAGACATCCGGAGTGACAACCCTTATATCCGATTCGGGAGTGACCCGCTATCGGGTGAATACGGAAGAGTGGCTGGTTTTCGACCGCAAGAAGCCGTCTTATTGGGCATTTGAAAAAGGAGTGTATCTTGAACAGTTCGATTCGATCTTTCATATAGAAGCCAGTATCAAAGCGGATACTGCCTACTACTATGACAAGGAAAGACTCTGGAAACTGATAGGAAACGTGGATATACAAAACCGGAAAGGAGAGCGTTTCAATACGGAACTGCTTTACTGGAATGAAGCTACGCAGAAAGTGTATTCCGACAAGTTTATTCGTATCCAGCAACCGGACCGGATTATCACCGGGCATGGGTTCGATTCCAATCAGCAAATGACCGTTTATACGATTCATAATATTGAAGGTATATTCTACGTCGACGACGAGGCGACTGCTCCGCCACAACCGGAAACAAAAGCCCTGCCGGACTCTGTGAAAAAAGATTCTGTGAAATAAGCTATGAATATTTATATCTCTCTAATAATCACCATGCTTTTCTCCGCTTTCTTTTCGGGAATGGAGATTGCATTTGTCTCGGTAGACAAACTGCGTTTTGAAATGGAACGCAAAGGGGGCATTACTTCCCGCATCCTTTCTATCTTTTTCAAGAACCCGAACGAGTTTATCTCTACCATGTTGGTGGGTAACAATATCGCACTGGTTATCTATGGTATCCTGATGGCTCAGATCATTGGTGAAAATCTGCTGGCCGGCTTTATTGACAATCACTTCCTAATGGTGTTGGCACAGACTGTCATTTCTACCCTGATTATTTTGGTGACCGGAGAGTTCCTGCCGAAAACATTGTTCAAGATCAATCCCAATATGGTATTGAACGTTTTCGCCGTTCCACTTTTTATTTGTTACGTTGTTTTATATCCTATATCCAAGTTGTCTTCCGGTTTGTCTTGCATCTTCCTGCGCATTTTCGGCATGAAGGTAAACAAGGATGCGTCCGACAAAGCTTTCGGAAAGGTGGATCTTGATTATTTTGTACAGAGCAGCATTGATAATGCCGAGAATGAGGAGGAACTGGATACGGAAGTGAAAATCTTCCAGAACGCACTTGACTTCTCGAATATTAAAATACGCGATTGTATTGTTCCCCGTACTGAGGTGGTGGCGGTTGATCTCACAACTTCGCTGGATGAACTGAAAAGCCGTTTTATAGAGTCGGGTATCTCCAAGATTATCGTATATGACGGTAATATTGACAATGTGGTCGGTTACATCCACTCTTCGGAGATGTTTCGCGCACCGACCAACTGGCACGAGAATGTGAAGCAAGTGCCGATTGTTCCCGAAACAATGTCCGCCAATAAGCTGATGAAACTGTTCATGCAACAGAAAAAGACAATTGCGGTAGTGGTGGACGAGTTTGGCGGAACGTCCGGTATTGTGTCATTGGAAGATCTGGTAGAAGAAATCTTCGGTGATATAGAAGACGAGCATGATAACACTTCCTATATCAGCAAGCAGATAGACGAACATGAATATGTATTGTCCGGCCGTCTGGAGATTGAGAAAGTCAACGAAACGTTCGGTCTCGACTTGCCTGAATCCGACGAATATCTGACAGTGGGAGGACTGATTCTGAATCAATATCAGAGTTTCCCGAAACTGCATGAAGTGATTCGGGTAGGACGTTATCAGTTCAAGATAATCAAGGTGACAGCGACGAAAATAGAACTGGTTCGCCTAAAAGTCATGGAATAATGACGAATACCGAGAAATTTTTAGCCAATAAATAGAAGCATATTAGCATTTTTTGTATCTTCGTGCGCTAAAACGACAATTAGAAGAAATAATAATAAACATAAATCGTATTAATCAAAATGGCAACATTACAAAACATTAGGTCGAAAGGACCTCTATTGGTGATTGTTATCGGCTTGGCGCTGTTTGCTTTCATTGCGGGTGACGCATGGAAGGTGATGCAGCCGCATCAGGCACATGACGTAGGTGAGGTGAACGGAGACGCTCTTTCCGCTCAAGAGTATCAGAATTTGGTAGAAGAATATACCGAAGTGGTGAAACTCATGCGTGGAGTGACCGCCTTGAATGACGAACAAACCAGTCAGGTACGCGATGAAGTATGGCGTTCCTACGTTAACAATAAACTGATTGAAAAAGAAGCTGAAGCACTGGGACTGACTGTTTCTACTGCTGAAATTCAGGATATCCTGAAAGCTGGCGTTCATCCTTTGTTGAGACAGACTCCTTTCCAGAATCCGCAAACCGGAAACTTCGACAAGGATATGTTGAACAAGTTCCTGGTAGAATATGCCAAAATGAACGAATCGCAAATGCCGGCACAGTATGCTGAACAGTACAACAATATGTATAAATATTGGTCGTTCATTCAGAAAACTCTGATTCAGAGCCGTCTGGCTGAAAAGTATCAGGCATTGGTATCCAAAGCGCTTATCTCTAACCCGGTGGAAGCACAGGATGCTTTCGACGCAAGAGTAAACCAATACAATATGTTGCTGGCTGCCGTTCCTTATTCTTCTGTGGTAGATTCTACAATCGTAGTGAAGGAATCGGAACTGAAAGACTTGTATAACAAGAAAAAAGAACAGTTCAAGCAATACCAGGAAACTCGTGATATCAAATACATCGACGTACAGGTAACTGCCAGTGCAGCCGACCGCGCCGCTATCCAGAAGGAAGTGGACGAAGCTACTGAACAGTTGGCTACTACAACGGATGATTATACTTCTTTCATTCGTTCGGTTGGTTCGGAAGCTCCTTATGTAGACTTGTTCTACAACAAGACTGCTTTCCCGTCGGATGTAGTTGCACGTTTGGACTCTGCTTCTGTTGGTTCTGTTTATGGTCCTTACTATAATGGTGGCGATAATACGATCAACTCATTCAAAATTGTAGCCAAGACTGCGGCTGCCGATTCTGTTGAGTTCCGTCAGATTCAGGTATATGCGGCAGATGCAGCTAAGACGAAAACTCTGGCCGACAGTATCTACAATGCTATCAAAGGTGGTGCTAACTTCGTAGATCTTGCTAAGAAATACGGTCAGACCGGTGATTCCAACTGGATGACTGCTGCACAGTACGAAGGTGCACAAATTGACGGTGACAACTTGAAATTTATTTCTGCTATTAACAGCACAGGTGTGAACGAGCTGGTAAACTTGCCGTTGGGTCAAGCTAACGTTATTCTTCAGGTGACTAACAAGAAAGCGGTGAAGGATAAATATAAAGTAGCTGTGGTGAAGCGTGAAGTTGAATTCAGCAAGGAAACATACAACCGTGCTTACAATGACTTCAGCCAGTTTATCGCTGCCAATCCTTCTGTTGAGAAAATGGTGGCTAACGCCGAAGAAGCCGGATACAAATTGCTTGACAGAGCTGATTTGTATAGCTCCGAACATGGTATCGGTGGTGTGAGAGGTACAAAAGAAGCGTTGAGATGGGCATTCGATAAAGCAAAACCGGGTGAAGTATCAGGCTTGTATGAATGTGGCGAAAGCGATCACATGATGGTCGTTGGTCTGGTAAACATCAAGCCGGAAGGATACCGTCCATTGAAAGCCGTACAGGAACAGTTGAGAGCTGAGATCGTGAAAGATAAGAAAGCTGAAAAGATTATGGCTGACATGAAGGCTACCAACGCAACCTCACTCGACCAGTACAAGGCTATGCCGAACGCTGTCAGCGATTCTTTGAAAATGGTAACGTTTGCTGCTCCGGCTTATGTATCTGCTTTGCGTAGTAGCGAACCGTTGGTTGGCGCTTATGCTTCTGTTGCTGAAGTAAATAAATTGAGCGCTCCGATCAAAGGTAATGCCGGCGTATTTGTTCTGCAAGTATATGGCAAGGACAAACTGAACGATACATTCAACGCAAAAGATGAAGAAGCTACGTTGACTAATATGCACGCACGCTTCGCAAGCCGTCTGATGAATGACTTGTATCTGAAAGGAAACGTAAAAGATACACGTTACCTGTTCTTCTAAGACTTAATCGTAAAAACGATAACTGCAAAAGGTCGTTCCTCTTTCGGGAACGACCTTTTTTGTTAACTTTTACATTCTCGCTGTACGGAAATCGACTTTATTTCCTTACATTTGCAAATATAAACCATGAACAGAAGGAATAATGTCTAAATATCCTCTTTTAGGAATGACTCTTGTGGAGCTTCAATCGCTGGCGAAAAGACTGGGAATGCCCGGCTTTGCCGCCAAGCAGATTGCATCGTGGCTCTACGATAAGAAGGTGGCCTCGATTGATGAAATGACAAATTTGTCGTTGAAGTATCGGGAGTTGCTCAAGCAGAACTATGAGGTGGGAGCAGAGGCGCCGGTAGATGAAATGCGCTCTGTGGACGGTACGGTGAAGTATTTGTATAAAGTAGGTGAGAACCACTTTGTAGAATCCGTATATATCCCGGATGATGACCGGGCGACTTTGTGTGTATCTTCACAAGTAGGCTGCAAGATGAACTGCAAGTTCTGCATGACCGGAAAACAAGGTTATAAGGCCAACCTGACCGCCAGTCAGATTATCAATCAGATTCATTCGTTGCCGGAACGGGACAAGTTGACAAATGTCGTGATGATGGGCATGGGCGAACCGCTCGATAACCTGGATGAAGTATTGCAGGCATTGGAGATAATGACGGCTGATTACGGTTATGCATGGAGTCCGAAGCGTATCACCCTCTCCACTGTCGGATTGCGGAAAGGACTGAAACGTTTTATTGAAGAAAGTGATTGTCATTTGGCAATCAGCCTCCATTCGCCGTTGGCGGTGCAGCGTTCCGAACTGATGCCGGCGGAAAAAGGCTATTCGATTACCGAAATGGTGGAACTGTTAAAAAACTATGATTTTAGCAAACAGCGCCGACTTTCATTTGAATATATTGTTTTTAAGGGACTCAACGATTCGCAAGTCTATGCCAAGGAGTTGCTGAAACTGTTGCGTGGATTGGATTGCAGGATAAATCTGATCCGGTTCCATGCCATTCCGGGAGTTGATCTTGAAGGGGCAGATATGGATACAATGACCCGTTTCCGTGACTATTTGACCACGCACGGGCTTTTTACTACAATCCGTTCTTCGCGCGGAGAAGATATTTTTGCAGCCTGCGGCATGTTGTCGACTGCGAAACAGGAGGAAAATAATAAGAGCTAATATAAAAATCGAACATCATGAAAAAGTACTTTTCTTATTTAAGCATGGCTTTGATAGCCTTCGTTTTTGCTTCTTGTGGTCTGAAAGGGAATCACACTTCTAGTGGGCGTGCATACGAACTTTTGGTAGTAGTAGATCACGGCGTTTGGGATCGTGCGGCAGGAAGGGCCTTGCATGATGTGCTCGATTCGGATATGCCGGGGTTGCCGCAGTCGGAACCTTCTTTCCGTATTATGTATACTTCACCGAAAGATTATGATTCAACGTTGAAGTTGATCCGCAATATCATTATCGTAGATATAAAGGACATTTATACGAAAGCTTCTTTCAAATATGCGAAGGATGTGTATGCGAATCCGCAAATGATATTGACCATTCAGGCTCCGAATGAAGAAGAATTCCAAAAGTTTGTGGAAGAGAATAAGCAGACTATTGTTGACTTCTTCACCCGTGCGGAAATGAATCGTCAGATTTCCATGCTGGAAGAAAAGCACAGCAATTTCATCTCACAGAAAGTGGATAGCTTATTTGGTTGCGATATCTGGTTGCCTGCCGAACTGGCTAATTCAAAGACCGGAAAAGATTTCTTCTGGGCTTCCACCAATACAGGTACTGCCGACCGTAACTTCGTGATGTATTCTTATCCTTATACCGATAAAGATACATTCACCAAAGAATATTTTGTGCATAAGCGTGACTCTGTGATGAAGGCGAACATTCCGGGATTCAAGGAAGGGGTTTATATGTCAACGGATTCTTTACTGACCGATGTTCGTCCGATCAATGTACAGAACAGTTACACAATGGAAGCACGCGGATTATGGCGTATGAAGGGGGACTTCATGGGTGGCCCGTATGTGTCTCACACGCGTCTGGATGAGAAAAACCAACGAATTATCACAGCAGAAATATTTGTTTATTCACCTGATAAAATGAAACGTAACCTGGTGCGCCAAATGGAGGCATCTCTTTATACACTGAAACTTCCGAATGAGGTTCAGCAAAACCAGATCCCATTGGGAGGAGCAGCCAAGGAAGCGGAACAAACTAATAAATAAAAACATGGAAGATAATAAAATAAGAATCGGCATCACCCAGGGAGACATTAACGGGGTAGGCTATGAGGTGATTTTAAAGACATTCTCGGATCCTACCATGTTGGAATTATGTACTCCTATTATCTACGGTTCACCGAAAGTCGCTGCTTATCACCGCAAGGCTTTGGATGTGCAGACTAACTTCAGTATTATCAATACGGCTTCCGAAGCGGGATGCAACCGCTTGAGCGTAGTGAACTGTACGGATGATGAAGTGAAAGTTGAGTTTTCCAAACCTGACCCCGAAGCCGGTAAGGCCGCATTGGGCGCTTTGGAACGGGCTATCGAAGACTATCGTGAGGGGCTGATTGACGTAATTGTGACAGCTCCGATTAACAAACATACAATCCAGTCGGAAGAATTTTCTTTCCCCGGACATACGGAGTATATCGAAGAACGTTTGGGCAACGGAAACAAATCGTTGATGATTCTGATGAAGAATGATTTTCGTGTGGCTCTAGTGACGACGCATATCCCTGTCAGAGAGATTGCGACTACGATTACGAAGGAACTGATTCAGGAAAAGCTGATGATCTTTCATCATTGCCTGAAGCAGGATTTCGGCATCGGTGCTCCGCGTATTGCGGTGTTGTCTCTCAATCCTCATGCCGGAGACGGCGGTTTGCTGGGTACGGAAGAACAGGAAGTGATTATCCCTGCCATGAAGGAAATGGAGGAAAAGGGGATTCTTTGTTACGGACCTTATGCTGCCGACGGCTTTATGGGATCGGGCAATTATACGCATTTCGACGGAATATTGGCGATGTACCACGACCAGGGGCTGGCTCCGTTCAAGGCGTTGGCTATGGATGACGGAGTAAACTATACGGCAGGACTGCCGGTAGTGCGTACTTCTCCGGCACATGGTACGGCTTATGACATCGCAGGCAAGGGACTGGCGAGCGAGGACTCGTTCCGTCAGGCAGTTTATGTTGCCATTGATGTGTTCCGTAATCGTCAACGGGAGAAAGTAGCCCATGCAAATCCGTTGCGGAAACAATATTACGAGAAACGGGATGATAGTGACAAACTAAAGCTGGATACAGTAGACGAAGATTAATAGGAAGTAATGACAAAAACGGAGATACAACAAGTGAAGCAGCGTTTCGGTATTATCGGAAATACCGAGGCATTGTTGCGCGCCATAGATGTTGCCATTCAGGTAGCTCCTACCGATTTGTCTGTGCTGATTACCGGAGAAAGCGGAGTTGGAAAGGAAAGTTTTCCGCAAATCATTCATCAATACAGCCGGAGGAAGCACGGACAGTATATCGCTGTCAACTGTGGAGCGATCCCCGAAGGGACGATCGACTCGGAATTGTTCGGCCATGAGAAAGGAGCATTTACCGGTGCGATTGGTGAACGGAAAGGATATTTCGGTGAAGCGGACGGCGGTACGATTTTCCTGGATGAAGTAGGGGAGTTGCCGTTGCCTACACAGGCACGTCTGCTCCGTGTGCTGGAGAGTGGCGAGTTTATCAAAGTAGGTTCGTCGAAAGTACAAAAGACGGATGTGCGTATTGTTGCAGCTACGAATGTCAATCTTACGCAAGCTATTGCGGAAGGACGTTTTCGTGAAGATTTATATTATCGTTTGAATACGGTGCCTATTCAGATCCCTCCTTTGCGTGAGCGGGGAGATGATGTGCTTCTGTTGTTCCGTAAATTTGCGGCGGACTTTGCGGCAAAGTACCGGATGCCGGCCATTCAGTTGACGGAGGATGCGAAGAAAGAACTTCTTGCTTATCCGTGGCCCGGAAACGTGCGCCAGTTGAAGAATATCACCGAGCAGATATCTATTATCGAGACGAACAGGGAGATTACGGCAGCTATTCTGCAAACCTATCTTCCCGCACAGAATGTACAACGTCTGCCGGCATTGCTGGGAACACGGGAGAGCAAAAGTTTTGAGAGCGAACGGGAAATTCTTTATTCCGTTCTGTTCGATATGCGTCAGGAAGTGGCCGAACTGAGGAAGATGGTGCACAACATGATGGCTGAACGTGCAGGGCAGGTGGCACAAATGGGGCAAGTAGGGCAAGTCGTCGCTACTCCGGTAGTGACAACGGCAAACCAGCCTTCGGTGCCTGCCATTATTCATCCGATGCAGCAGGCAACTATCTGTCCGAAAGACGACGATGATGATATTCAGGATACGGAAGAATATGTAGAAGAAAACTTGGCACTGGATGAAGTTGAAAAGGAAATGATACGTAAAGCACTGGAGAAACATCATGGAAAACGGAAAGGTGCCGCCCGGGATCTGAAGATTTCCGAACGTACGCTTTATAGAAAAATAAAAGAATATGAACTGGATTAAAAAGATAACGCCACGCGTTGCGCTACTGTTTGCATTACCGTTGGTAGTCATTGCGTGTACTGTTTCCTATAAGTTTAATGGTTCGTCTATCAATTATGATAAGGTGAAAACCATTTCGATTGCCGACTTCCCTATTAAGTCGGAGTATGTGTATGCACCGTTGGCAACGAAGTTTAATGAGGATCTGAAAGATATCTTTATCCGTCAGACACGGCTCCAACTGCTGAAGCCGAATCAGAACGCGGATTTGCAGATTGACGGAGAAATTACAGGCTACAACCAATACAACCAGGCTGTATCCGCCGACGGTTATTCTTCGGAGACGAAACTGACCATTACGGTGAATGTACGCTTTGTCAACAACACAAATCACGCCGAAGACTTCGAACAACAGTTTTCAGCTTTCCGTACCTATGATTCCAGTCAGTTGCTGACGGCTGTACAAGACGGACTGATTGCTGAAATGACTAAAGAGATAACCGACCAAATATTTAATGCAACTGTAGCAAACTGGTAATTTTAATGACTTCTGTTAACTTTCAACAATGGATTCAGCACCCTGAAACGCTGGATAGGGATACTTTGTATGAGCTGCGCAATATGCTCGCGCGGTATCCGTATTTTCAGTCGCTTCGCCTGTTGTATCTAAAGAACCTATATATTCTCCATGATATTAATTTTGGCGCGGAACTGCGGAAAGCGGTTCTGTACATTGCCGATCGCCGGAAACTGTTTCAGTTGATCGAAGGTGACCGGTTTGCCGTCCAGTCCCGTAAGAAAGGAGTGCCCCTTACGGAAGTGCTGAAAAACGAGCCTTCGGTAGACCGCACCCTGGCGTTGATTGACGCTTTTCTGTCTACGGTGCCGGAGGAGGTGGCCGGTCAGACAACTTTCGACTATTCAATGGACTATACAACTTATCTGTTGGAAGACAATACGACTGCTGCCGAATCGGAAGAAGTCGCTCCGAAGTTGAAAGGATACGAACTGATAGACGATTTTATTGAAAAGAGCGAAAGTGAGGCTCCTCTCTGTCTGAAACCTTTAAAAGAGGAAACGGAAATCTCTGTTACTCCTTCGGAAGAAGTGAGTGCGGCAGAGGAAGAAGATGATAGCTGTTTTACCGAAACTTTAGCCAAAATCTATGTTAAACAACAACGATATTCGAAAGCTCTTGAAATAATTAAAAAATTAAGTTTGAAATATCCAAAAAAAAATGCTTACTTTGCAGACCAAA
>ERZ773243.2831-NODE-2831-length-13636-cov-7.148075_pt1 | contig 13636 bp, 13 predicted proteins | sample MGYA00580520_ERZ773243 | MGnify/ENA primary metagenome ERZ773243 (study PRJEB29015, sample SAMEA2737747) | human gut metagenome | biome: human gut; feature: human-associated habitat; material: faeces | place: China | collected 2012 ... | reverse complement strand
CTTAGGATCGATCTTGACCAGTTCCGCCAGCGGATCCATCAGCCGGCGAGCGATGGAGACGGCCCCACGGACGGTGACATCATAATCGGGAAACTCGTCACGGGCCGTTTTGGAGGCCGAGTAGATGGAAGCACCCTGTTCGCTGACAACAAACACCTGTACGGGACGGTCGAACTGTTGGTGCGTGACGAAGTTTTCCGTTTCGCGGCTGGCAGTTCCGTTACCGATGGCGATGGCCTCTATCTTGTAAGCTTCAATCATTTTGCGGAGTTTCGAAGCCGCTTCAGTTTTTTTGTCTACCGGCGGGTGAGGATAGATGTTTTCATTGTGTACCAGATTGCCTTGTGCATCGAGGCAGACCACCTTACAACCGGTACGAAAGCCGGGATCGATACCCATTACCCGTTTTTGTCCCAAGGGTGGGGCAAGAAGCAGTTGGCGCAGGTTTTCGGCAAAGACCCGGATCGCTTCGTCATCGGCCTGTTCTTTTACTGAGGGAGGCAAATTCGGTTTCGATGGAAGGTTTCAGCAGACGGCGGTAGGCATCCTGTACGGCCTCTGCCACCTGGCGGCCACATTCGTTATTGCTACGGACAAACTGGCGGTCGAGCCGTTCGAGGCATTCGTCATCGTCGGGGGTAATGCTGACTTTCAGCAAACCTTCGGCCTCGGCACGGCGGATGGCCAGCAGGCGATGGGAGGTGCAGCGTTTCAAGGGAGAAGAGAAGTCGAAATAGTCCCGGTATTTGGCGGCCTCTTCGTCTTTACCCTTCACTACTTTAGCGCTGATGACAGCCTGGCGGGCAAAGAGATTACGCACTGCATTACGGGCACGTTCGTCTTCGCTCACCTGCTCGGCGATAATGTCGCGGGCACCTTTCAGAGCATCCTCTGCGTCTTTGACATCGCCTTTGACGAACGCAGGAATACGGGAGCCCAGGTTGTTCTCGCGCTGCATCATCAGTAGCAGAGCCAGAGGTTCGAGTCCTTTCTGGCGGGCAGCTTCGGCGCGGGTCTTGCGTTTAGGTTTGTAGGGCAGGTAGATATCTTCAAGAGCGGTGGCATCCCAGGTGGCATCGATGCGTTGCCGCAACTCAGGCGTCAGTTTGCCTTGCTCGCCGATGGTGCCGAGAATGGTCTCTTTGCGTTTGGCGAGTTCTGAGAGTTTATCGTACTGCGTTTTGATAGATTCTATCTGCACTTCGTCGAGTCCGCCGGTGATTTCTTTACGGTAGCGGCTGATGAAAGGGATAGTGGCTCCCTCGGCTAACAGCCCGAGAGTATTACTGATCTGCTTTTCCGGCAGGTTGAGTGCTGCCGAAATCATTTTGTGAAAAATTTCCATAAACTATTTTTAGGACATTGAGCGACAAATGTACGCAATAAATCTGCTATAACCATCAACTTTTACTATCTTTGCGGGCATAAAAAAACGGATACACACACTCTAAAACAGATGAATATGCCGGTATCGTTCAAATATATTCTTTATTTACTTCTGTTAGTTATTGGTTGCTGTCCTCCCATGGCAGGACATGCTGCTACCGGTGAGAAACCCATACTGATGATCTGTTCGTACAATCCGGGAGCGTATCCGACTTCTGCCAATGTATCCGACTTTATGGACGAATATCAGAGGTTGGGGGGCAAACGGGGAGTGGTCATTGAAAACATGAACTGTAAGAGTTTCTCAGACTTTCCCCGCTGGAAGGGAGTGATGGAGAATATTCTGGATAAATATCGGGGAAGCCAGGAACCGGCGCTGATCATTCTGTTCGGACAGGAGGCGTGGGCGTCTTATCTGTCGCTGAATGACTCGGTGACAGGAGAAGTGCCGGTAATGTGCGCACTGACCAGCAGGAACGTGGTGCTTTTGCCGGACGACGGGAAAGATCTGGCACACTGGATGCCGGAATCTTCCGATTTTTATGAAGACAGTCTGAAGCACCAGGTATGCGGCGGTTTTCTGTACGAATACGACATCGCGTCGAACATCCGCATGATCCGGGCAATCTATCCCGATACGAAGAACATTGCTTTTATATCCGACAATACTTACGGTGGCGTCACTTTGCAAGCTCATGTGCGAAAGGAAATGAAACAGTTTCCGGATATGAACCTGATTTTGTTGGACGGGCGCGAACATACCATTTATACTATTGTGGATGAACTTCGGAAATTGCCGAAGCATACGGCCGTTCTGTTAGGCACTTGGAGAGTGGACAAGAACGAAGGCTATTTTATGCGCAATGCTACGTATTCGATGATGGAGGCGATTCCGGATGTACCGACGTTTACGGCTACTTCCATCGGTCTGGGTTATTGGGCCGTAGGCGGAGTGGTTCCCGTTTTCCGGACGTTCGGTAAGGAATTGGCGGAGGAGGCGGTCAAGTTGTTGGATAATCCTGAAGATCCGAATATGCGGGTAGAAGTAGTGGGTACGGAAGCGTTGCTGGACAGTAAGAAAGTGAAGGAACAGAAGATAGACGTGGCTGCTTTGCCGATGAAGGTAAAGTTGGTCAATGAATCACCCTCTTTCTATAAACAGTACCGGTATCAGATTTGGGTGGGTGTAGGTGTCCTTTGCATTCTGGTGATAGGATTGCTGGTTTCTATCTATTTCTATCTGCGGACAAAGCGGTTGAAAGACGATCTGGAGCGTTCGCAAGTTGCTTTGTATGAAGCGAAGGACCGGGCGGAGGAGTCGAACCGGCTGAAGAGTGCTTTTCTTGCCAATATGAGTCATGAGATACGAACACCCCTGAATGCGATTGTAGGATTCTCGGATGTGCTGGCTTCGGGTGGGAGCTCGGAAGAGGATCAGCGGAATTATTTCAGAATTATCCAGTCGAACTCCGACCTGCTGTTACGACTGATTAATGATATACTCGATCTGTCGAGGCTGGAGGCGAACAAGGTGATACTGACACCGGAAGACTGCGATGTGGTTCAACTGTGCAGGCAGGCATTATCGTCGGTGGAGATGTCCCGCAGGGAATCGGGTAATCGGTTTGTTTTTGAGACAAAGACCGACTCCTTTGTTCTTCAGACAGATATTCAACGCTTACAGCAAGTGCTTATCAATCTGCTGACCAATGCGGCGAAGTTCACCAAGAATGGTACGATCACATTGCAGTTTGAGGTTGAGAAGGAGAAGAATCGGGTGTTGTTTGCGGTGGCGGATACCGGATGCGGCATTCCGAAGGAGAAACAGAAACAGGTGTTCGAACGGTTCGAGAAGCTGAACGAGTATGCGCAGGGAACCGGATTGGGACTCTCAATCTGTAAACTCACGGTAGATAAATGGGGTGGCGATATCTGGATCGACCCGGATTATGAAGGTGGGGCGAGATTTGTGGTTTCGCACCCGTTATAAGAAAAAGAGACTACCACAGGGTCACACAGAGTCTTACAGAGTTCATTCCCTATTTAAATTCTCCCGGTGGGACTCAGTGTTATTTGGTGGTGAATCAAATTTAAAACATGATTATGATGAAAAGATTGATTTGTATGTATGCTTTCTTGCTCTGCCTGGTATGTGTGTTGCCGGCACAAGAGAGAGAGGTGAAACTGAAAATTGTGCAGACCAGTGATGTACATGGTAATTACTTTCCATATAACTTCATTACACAAAAGGAGTGGGGCGGAAGTCTTGCACGTGTATATGCGTTGGTGCAAAAGAACCGGGAGGTGTATAAAGGAAACCTTATATTGCTGGATAACGGAGATATTCTGCAAGGACAGCCTTCGGCATACTATTATAATTATATAGATACAGTGGCGCCTCACGTATGTGCCGAGATGATGAATTTTATGGGATATGACGCCGGGAACATGGGAAATCATGATGTGGAAACAGGACGCGCTGTATTCGACCGCTGGATTGGTGAGTGCAATTTCCCGGTGCTGGGGGCAAACATCGTTGAAACGGCTACGGGAGAGACTCATCTTCCTCCTTATCGGGTGTTGGAGCGCGACGGAGTGAAGATTGTGGTGCTGGGAATGATTACGCCGGCTATTCCCGCGTGGTTGTCAGAGAATCTGTGGCAGGGACTGCGGTTTGACGATATGGAAGAGACAGCACGGAAGTGGATGAAAGTTATTCGTGAGAAAGAAAATCCGGATCTGGTGATCGGGTTGTTTCATGCCGGACAAGATGCTTTTGTGATGTCAGGCAAGTATAACGAGAATGCTTCGCTGAATGTGGCGAAGAATGTACCGGGATTTGATATGGTGCTGATGGGGCACGACCATGCGCGGGAGTGCAAGAAGGTGGTGAATGTGGCAGGCGATTCCGTACTGGTAATCGATCCGGCAAGCAACGGAATAGTAGTGTCGGACATTGACGTGACTTTAAAGTTGAAAGACGGTAAAGTGGTGAGCAAACAGATAGACGGTGTGCTGACGGATACAAAAGAATACGGAGTCAGCGAGTCCTTTATGAGACATTTCGCATTGCAATACGGGGCGGTTGAGAAGTTTGTTTCTAAGAAGATCGGGGTATTTACAGAAGATCTGTCTACCCGTCCCGCCTATTTCGGTTCGTCCGCATTTATTGATTTTATCCATTCGTTGCAACTCGATATTTCGGGAGCGGATATTTCGTTTGCCGCTCCGTTATCTTTCGATGCAGAGATAAAGAAAGGAGATATTCGTGTGAGCGACATGTTCAATCTGTATAAGTACGAAAATATGCTTTATGTGATGAAGTTGTCGGGCAAAGAGATTAAAGACTTCCTGGAAGAGTCCTATTATATGTGGACGAACCGGATGAAATCTCCCGAAGACCACTTGTTGTGGCTGAAAGAAAAACGTAGGGCAGGTGCCGAAGACCGGGCTTCGTTCCAGAATTTTAGTTTTAATTTCGATTCGGCTGCGGGAATTATCTACACAGTGGATGTGACCCGACCGAAGGGAGAAAAAGTGACTATTGTCAGTATGGCGGACGGTTCTCCGTTCCAGATGGATCATATCTACAAAGTGGCGCTGAACTCTTATCGTGGCAACGGCGGGGGAGAACTGCTGACAAAAGGATCGGGAATCCCGCAGGAGAAACTGAAAGAGCGTATTATCTTCTCTACGGACAAGGACCTCCGTTTCTATCTGATGCAGTATATCGAGAAGAAAGGTACGCTTGATCCGCGTGCGCTGAACCAATGGAAATTTGTACCGGAAGAGTGGGTGAAACCTGCCGCAGAGAGAGATTATGAATATCTGTTTGGTGGAAAATAAAATAATATGGCTGAAGAACTGACATTTATATCGGGTAGCAAAGAGGAGCAATATCTCTCTTTGCTACCTCAGGTGAGATCCCTGATAGAGGGCGAGGTGGATTTAGTGGCCAATTTGGCCAATGTGGCTGCTGCCCTGAAGGAGGCTTTTGACTTTTTCTGGGTGGGTTTTTATTTGGTGAAGCAGGATCAGTTGGTACTGGGCCCGTTCCAAGGTCCGGTGGCTTGCACACGTATCCGGAAAGGCAAAGGAGTTTGCGGTACTGCCTGGCAGGAGGGTGCCACGCTGTTGGTGCCGGATGTGGAAGTTTTTCCGGGACATATTGCTTGCAGTTCGTTATCCCGATCGGAAATAGTGGTTCCGCTGATAAAAGACGGTAAGGTATGGGGAGTGCTGGACATAGACAGCGATCTATTGAATTTCTTTGATGAAACAGATCGGAAATATCTGGAAGAAATGTGCGGCTATTTATCAAAATAATGACTATCTTTGCCGCCTCAAAATAAGAGTATAGTAGGTGGGACACATCAAAAAGATTCTATTATCGTTTCTGTTATTGACGCTGTTCGTAACGTACCAGGTAAGCATTACAATGTTTACTCATGTGCATTACGTGAACGGTGTGATGATAGCTCACTCTCATCCCTACAAAGGTACCCACTCGCATACTGCTTCCAACATTATTGTTATTGCACATTTTGCCGCATTCCATTCTTTGGAAGTCGATGTGCATTATGATTTTACACCCGAACGCCCGATTCTGTTCACCGTAGAGATACCAGAGAGTATACCGGTGACGGCCGGAACACATCTGCAGGTGATTTCTTTGCGGGCCCCTCCGGCAGAGTTAGCTTAAAAATGGGGATATGTCAAAATTCGCATTCACCACATAATCGGTGGTGGGCTATGCTCCCCTCTTTTCTTTTACTCATTTACATTTAAATATACTACTGCGAATCAGTATTTGGGAGTGAACATAATGCTTCCAAAAGGCGGGCACTGTGTGTAAGTGTGTTCATGTGGTACTGCTGATTCGTCTTTTATGGCTAACAAAAAAGAATGAAACATTATATAGTTATGCTTGTGCTTGCTTGTGTAAGCATGAGTTCGTATGCGGTCAATCCGATTAAAGAAGGTAATATGATTGCCGGACACGTTATTGTGAAGGGCACTGAAGAAAGTATCCCATTCGCAACAGTGATGATTTTGGGAACCAACCGCGGTGCGGTGTCCAATGAGGAAGGACAATTTGAATTCCGTAAACTGGCTGCCGGTAAATATACGCTCCGTGTACAGGTGATGGGGTATAAAACACAGGAAAAAACAATTACGGTCAGTGCAGAGGCTACGTCCGTGGTTCATTTCCAAATGGAAGAAGTAAGTTTTACGACAGATGAAGTGGTGGTTTCGGCCAACCGGAACGAGGTGAGCCGAAAGGCGGCACCGGTGGTCGTAAACGTGATGAGCGCTAAACTGTTTGAGACGGTGAACTCTACTGATCTGGCTAAATCGTTGAACTTCCAGTCGGGTCTTCGGGTGGAGAACAATTGCCAGAATTGCGGTTTCCCACAGGTACGTATCAATGGCTTGGAAGGTCCTTATTCGCAAATCCTGATTAACAGCCGTCCTATCATCAGCGCTCTCTCGGGAGTGTACGGACTGGAACAGATTCCGGTAAACATGATCGAACGTGTGGAAGTGGTACGCGGTGGTGGTTCGGCGCTGTTCGGTGCCAATGCCGTAGGAGGAACGATCAATATTATCACGAAAGACCCGATTAATAATTCTTTCCAGGTGGCAAGCACGATGTCTAATATGAATGGCAAGTCGTGGGAGCAATATATGGGAGGAAACGTTTCTTTGGTGGCAAAAGACAATTCGTACGGTATCGCCTTGTACGAGACCTATCGTAACCGGAATCCTTATGATGCCGACGGAGACGGTTTTTCGGAACTCGGTAAGCTAAATATGAATACATTCGGGATGCGTGCTTATTATCGTCCTAACTATTTTAGCCGTATCAATGTGGAGTATCACACGACAAACGAATTCCGGCGGGGAGGAAATAAGTTCAATTTGCAACCCCACGAGGCGGATATTACTGAACAAACGAAACATATCATCAATAGTGGAGGAGTGAGTTACGATCGTTACTGGGGCGAGAAGCATAAAATGTCCGTATACGGTTCTATCCAGCATACGGATCGCAACAGCTATTACGGAGCACAGAAAGACATGAATGCCTATGGTAAGACAAACGATCTGACTTGGGTAGTGGGAGGTATGTATGTGGGCAACATGGACCGCTGTCTTTTTGCTCCGGCTACGTTTACCGGCGGTGTAGAGTATCAGAGCAACTCACTACACGATGTGATGACGGGATATCACCGCGACATGCAGCAGGATGTGCGTATTGCCGGAGGTTTTGTACAGAACGAATGGCGGTTGAACCGCTGGACGATGCTTGTAGGGGCACGTCTGGACAAGCATAACCTGATCGATCATCCGATTTTTAGCCCGCGTGTGAATTTCCTATATAAACCGAGCGATAATTTGCAGGCACGTCTGACATACTCTACCGGATTCCGGGCACCACAAGCATACGATGAAGACTTGCACGTAACGGCTGTGGGGGGTGAAGGAGTACAGATCCGGTTGGCCGACGGACTTCGTGAAGAGCGCTCCAACAGTTTCAGCGGTTCGGTGGATTGGTCGTTCCCGATGGGGCACTGGCAGTCAAACATTCTTCTCGAAGGGTTTTATACGGATTTACATCATGTATTTGTGCTCGAAGATATCGGTGAGGACCAAAATGGAGATAAGATAAAAGAGCGCCGGAACGGCAGCGGGGCCAAAGTATATGGTGTCAATCTGGATGCAAAGGTAGCCCATGGACGCGAAGCGCAGTTGCAGTTGGGATTTACGGTGCAGCGCAGCAGATATAACCGGGCGGAAGTATGGACCAGTGAAGGAGAAGAAGAGCAGACTACGAAACGCATGCCCCGTACGCCGGACTACTACGGTTATTTCACTTTTACGTCGGCACCATTAAAGAATTTCGATTTCTCGCTTTCGGGTACTTATACCGGTAAGATGATTGTGCCGCATATGGCCGGATACATCGAGAAGTCACGCATGGAGCACACTCCGCAATTCATGGATCTCAACCTGAAACTGAATTATACTTTTGTGCTGAAAGATCATATCAAAATGCAGGTAAACGGAGGAGTACAGAATATATTTAATAGCTTCCAGAAGGATCTGGACAAGGGAGAATTCCGGGATGCAGGTTACTTCTACGGACCGACTCAGCCGAGGACTTATTTTGTGGGGATAAAGATTATGAACTAAGTTTCTGATTTTATTCATATCTTTGTGATATCACATTTGAATTCTAAAAACAGAAGACCATGAATAAAGAAGTAGATCTTTCAGTATCCTGCCTTGGTAAGGTGAAAGAGCTGAAATATGATGTTATTATTTTGCCGTGGGGAGCTACGGAACCCCATAATTTACATTTGCCGTATCTCACCGATTGCATTCTCCCCCATGATATTGCTGTGGAGGCAGCCGAACTGGCACTTAGCCGTTCGGGTGTCCGTTGCATGGTGATGCCGCCCGTACCTTTCGGAGCGCATAATCCCGGGCAGCGTGAATTGCCGTTCTGTATCCATACCCGATATGCCACCCAGCAGGCTATTCTGGAAGATATCGTATCGTCCCTTCATGTACAAGGATTTCGTAAGCTGTTGATTTTGAGTGGACACGGAGGGAATAATTTTAAAGGGATGATTCGTGACCTTGCTTTTGAATATCCCGACTTTCTGATTGCTGCCGCAAACTGGTTTGAGGTGGTGTTGCCCAAAGGCTATTTTGAAGCGGAGATTGACGACCATGCCGGAGAATCGGAAACTTCCGTGATGATGCACTATCATCCGGAACTGGTGAATCTGGCTGAGGCCGGTGATGGTGAATCGAAACCGTTTGCCATTGCTTCGCTGAACGAAAAAGTAGCTTGGGCACCTCGCCATTGGGATAAAGCAACAGTAGACAGTGGTGTAGGAAACCCGAAAAAAGCAACAGCGGAAAAAGGAGAGCGTTATGTGAAACCGATCGTAGAGAAACTCGCCGGACTTTTTGAAGAAATGGCACAGCATGATCTATATGAATGATAGAAAGTGTCTGATAAAAAACAGGCAGCGTCAAATAGTTGACGCTGCCTGTTTTTTTAATTGTTACCTAAAAACTAATCTTTATTCCTATAAAAAACAACCTATTTATTAACTGCTGCAAAAATACAGCATGTAGTTGAATTACGTTTTGATATAAATCAAAAAATGTTTTTTACAGTACTCCCGAACGAACACGACTGAGTGTTTCCGGGGTCATCAGCAGGTAGGATGCAATGTGTGATAACGGAGCTCGTTTGATGATCTCCGGATGATGGTGCAAGAGTAGGTTGTAGCGTTCGCGTGCCGTTTCGAAACGCCATGAATCGGCCTTTATTTGCGATACGATGAGTGAGTATTCCAGTACCTTACGATAGAAAGCATTGATTTCTTTGGATTGTTCCAGCAACTTTTGCAGGACGTCATAAGGGAGCATATATACTACCGCCGGTTCCAATGCTTCAGCCATCAGGTGGGTAGGTTCTTGTTTTAACAGGCTTTCGATGCACATCAGGATACATCCTTCGTATGAGAAGTGCTCGGTGACATCTTTTCCGTTTTTATAATAAAATTGCCGCAACATCCCTTTACCGACAAAAACCATGTGGCGGCTTATTTGTCCTTCGTTCAACAACATTTCACCCTTTTCCAGCTCTTTGCGTATCAAGACCTGTGCCAGTAGTTCTCGTCCCTCTCTGTTCATCTCCGGATATCTGGAGTTTACAACAATATCCACTGTCTCTTTCAGGTTTTCCATTATGTTATATATTGATAAGTTATTATAGATTGCGGGGCAAAAGTACGAAAATCGGTTGATATAAATCAATTTTTCAAAGTAAAAAGATTCGTTTTACTCCGATGTCCGGCCGGAGGAAGAAGTGTATGAAAAAAAAGTTCTCTCCTTTAACATTTGAAACTTAGCCGGTTAACTTATTTCGCATAAAATCCTTGAAAAAAATGTTGCAGAAAGATTTGCGTAGTTCAAAAGTTCCCTCTATCTTTGCATCGCATTTGAGAGGAAATGCGGTTAAAAAGGAAGTTTGGGTGAGTGGCTGAAACCACCAGTTTGCTAAACTGACGTACGGGTAACCGTACCGGGGGTTCGAATCCCCCAGCTTCCGCAAAATTCTCAAAAGAACAAAAAAGAGCTAAGTTATAAAACTTGGCTCTTTTTAAATCTCAAATCGGTGGGTTCGTCTAACGGTTAGGACACATGCCTCTCACGCATGTAATACGAGTTCGATTCTCGTACCCACTACTATCTGATAATAAGCCTTTTACGATAACGTAGAAGGCTTTTTTATTGCATTATCTCTTTTTCTTGCGCCGTTTCTGGTGGCTTCTGACGGGTATTTATTATATTTGTGGTGCAAATCCGGTGCAAATTTTGCACCCTAATTTGCACCAAACTTCTAATATATATAGTATGGCAACAGCTAATTTTTATCTCGACACTCGTCGTTCTAAGAAAGACGGAACATTTCCTATAAAGATTAACGTGAGACATAATAACAAGTTTCTTGTTAGTACCGAGTTTTCTGCTACGCCTGAAACATGGACGGGAACAGAGTACTCAAAAGAGGCCAAAAACTACAAAGTTAGAAACGTAGCGATTAGGAACCTAAAAAACAAAGTCGATACTTTGATAATCCTTCTGGATGAAAGCGGGAAGTTAAAGCGGACAAGTGATAGGGCATTGAAAGAGCAAATCGAAAGGGCGCTTAAAAATAACTCTGCAACCGAAAAGAAGTTTGTAGACTACATAGATGATTTCATTGCTACGAAAACCAAAAAGAATACAATTGATTGCTATGTAGGAACTAAAAATAAAATCACTTCATTTGATGAAAATTGCACGTTTGATACGATAACTCGCAAATGGCTTGAAAATTTTGATAGATGGATGTCGGATGCAGGAACGAAGGTTAATACACGCTCTATTCATTTGAGGAATATTCGTTCGGTATTTAATTATGCGATAGATAATGAAGAGACTGAGCTTTATCCTTTCAGAAAATTCACAATAGAAAAGGAAGAGACCCGCAAACGGTCCATGTCGGTTGAGCAGCTTGCATTATTACGTGACTTTGAATGCGAAGAGTACCAGAAGGAATATAGAGATATGTTCATGTTGATGATTTATCTTATTGGCATTAATGGTATAGACTTGTTTAATGTAAAGGCGCTTGTAGGTGATAGAATTGAATATAAGCGTGAAAAAACGGGTAAATTATACTCTGTAAAGATTGAGCCGGAAGCGATGGAAATAATTAGTCGATATAGAGGGAAAGAGTATTTATTAAGCGCTATGGAAACGTCGAGCGGGAATTATAGAAATTATATGATGGCGATGAATAGAGGCCTTCGGAAGATTGGAAATTTCGAACGAAAGGGTAGGGGAGGAAAAAAAGAAAGGGAACCGTTATTCCCAGAAATTACGACATATTGGGCGCGTCATACATGGGCGACCATAGCGGCAGGCTTGGATATACCCAAAGAGACCATTTCCGAAGCGTTAGGGCATGAAATAGGCTCTTCGGTGACATCTATCTATATTGATTTCAATAGGCAGAAGGTTGATGATGCAAATAGGAAAGTAATCGATTATATTAATAGCGTTGGAAGCTGGATGCGATTGAAGCTGATTATAGATGACATAATGTCATTGTTCTGTTAAATAAATAATTTAGGGCATTCATTCGGAATGCCCTAAATTATTTATTTAACTTTGGCTTGTTACGCCACCACTAACGTAAATAGCAGAGTTACCGTCAAGTACTAAATCTCCTTTAATTGTTACATCTCCATCAATAATTAAAGCATTTTCAGCGTCTTCGCTATTGGATAGGGCTGTTACATTGCCTGAAATTGTGCCTCTAACAAGCAAATTTCCTTTAATAAAAATTTTATTCATAATTATCTATATTTTCATCAACAACAACATTGTTGTTGATGAAAATATAGATAACAAAAATAATGCCAAAAATCTATTAATTCAAAACTCTATTTAATCTATGAAATTTAATTGCTTGTTAAGATAAGAAGTAAGTGTATAAAGATAGGATATTTGTGGTGAATTATATATATTTGCACAAAACAAATTAAAATGGATGATATAATAACTATTTTACAAGACCCAACATGGAAACCTGTTATTGGTATAATAGCAGTTTTATTTATTATACTATGTATATTCATACTGAATAGTTACAGAAAAGGAAATATAGACCAAATATTAGGGATTAAAATAAATAATAATAGAAACTTAAAACGAGAAAAAAATATGGAAAAAGAAGATCGATTGATAATTAATGCCAAAAATGTAAATACAGGTACTAATTATGGGAGTATTGGAGATATATATACCGGAATACCTCAAAGAATTTTTAATGATGATGACAAAAGAAATATTTTATCTCAAATAAATCAGTTTAAATCTGATTATTCAGATAAAATTGTTTCTACACATATAACTATTGGTTTTCCTGGAGATAAAGAGTCCGAGTCTTTTGCTAAACAAATAGCCGAGTTTTTAAGCACTAAAGGTTATGGCAATATTCGTCCCATGATACTTCAAACGTATGGTATTCATGGAAAACGATTCGGAGTTAGCAATGCACCAGACAACAGTATTATGATTGAAGTATATCCTGCTGATAATGTATAAACTTTATCAGAAAAATGGCGGAACGTATAAAGTTCCGCCATTTTTATTGTCTACCACTCCCATAAATTATAACTCACTCCGATACCCACGTAGGGGGCTGCCTTACTCCCTGTAATCCCGTATCCGGCATGCACACCCAGCCCGAACCGTTTCCGCTTTGCCCGCTCTCTGACAAACACAGTCGTCGTTTTACTGTACACCTCGATACTATCCAACTTTGCCCGGTAGCCTGACACGTAGGCTGTATAAAGGCTGTCTTTGTAGATTTTCTGCGTAATAGGCAAATACACTGTATCCCGAACCGTATCACCCGGCACAGGGACGGGAACAGCGAACGGAAACGAATCTACAACGCTTTCATAAACCGGAACGGGTACTGTATCCCGGATCGTATCAACATGATTCGTGATGATCGTATCTCTGATCACTTCACCCGGTACGTGTTCCACCCTTGCCGGGCGGAACACAATAAACAGGATAAGAACTGCAATAACGATATAAGGTAGATATTTCATAGCTTCAGCACTTGTTTTCTGTTTCTACCTTCACGGAATGATACGTGAACCCA